>ERZ835541.2317-NODE-2317-length-15690-cov-6.182347_pt1 | contig 15690 bp, 9 predicted proteins | sample MGYA00519945_ERZ835541 | MGnify/ENA primary metagenome ERZ835541 (study PRJEB31850, sample SAMEA3708780) | human gut metagenome | biome: human gut; feature: human-associated habitat; material: faeces | place: China | collected 2014 ...
AGTTCCAGGACGAGGAGACCGGCATGTTCTGGCAGGTGATGGACCACCCCGGCGTGGAGGGCAACTATCTGGAGACCAGCGGCACTGCCCTGTTTGCCTACGCGGTGCTCAAGGGCGTGCGCCTGGGCTACCTGCCCAAACGGATGGCAGCCTGGGCTGAAAAGGCCTTCTACGGCACCTGTGACAAGTACCTGTCCAAGAATCCGGACGGCAGCCTGCAGCTGGGCGGCATCTGCCTGGTGGCAGGCCTGGGCGGCAAGGACCACCGCGACGGCTCTCTGGCCTACTACTTCAGCGAGCCGGTGGTGTGCAACGACGCCAAGGGCGTCGGCCCGCTGGTGCTGGCCTACACCGAAATGATTGCCCGCAAGAACTGATCCTTCTGCGCGGCATTCCCTGTTTTTCCTGCGGCGTCTGCTTTTTGCGGACGCCGCTTTTTTTGCGCAAAAAGGGGACGGGCAGCGTCCTGCGCTGCCCGTCCCCGGGGTTCTTTTTATAAAGCCTTACTGTGCCTTTGCCAGAGCCTGTGCCACAGCCTCACGGAAGCCGTCGGAGGTCATGGTAGCGCCGGAAGCGCCGTCGATCTCTGCGCTGTTGGCAGCAATGGCGTTCTGGATCAGCTTGTCCAGAGCCGGTGCGCCAATGTCAGAGGACTCGGCGTGGGAGTTGACCACGATGTCCGAGATCTTGCCGTCGGTGATGGTCACGGTCACTTCCATGTCGCCGCCGCGGCCCTTGCCGGTGCCGGTGTAGCTGCCGTCCTTATAGACGGTGTCGGATGCCACGATGCCGTTCTCGTCCTTTGCCAGGTCGGCCAGCTCATCACGGCTGGTCAGAGCCTCGCCGGAAGCGGTGGCCTTGGCCATGGTCTTGCCCAGCAGGTAGCCCCAGATCACACAGCGGCCGTTGGAGTTGCCGGCCATGTTGATGGGGTAGTCGATGGCGTACAGGTCACCGGAGGTGTTGCCGGTGGCGTACAGACCCTCGATGGGCTTTTTCTCGTCGTCCAGGACCTGCAGGTCGGTGTTGACCGACAGGCCGCCCACGACCGCCAGCAGGGCAACGCCCACCTTGGCAGCGTAGAACGGAGCCTTGACCACCGGGTACAGGAAGTCGGCCGGCTTGTGGAAGTCATCGTCGGCGCCCTTGGTGACCAGCTCGTTGTAGCGGTCGATGGTCTCCTGCAGAACATCGGCAGGTGCGCCGATCAGAGCGGCCAGCTCCTCGATGCTGTCTGCCTTGACGGTGTTGCCCACGGCGATGTCGCTCTCCACGATGGAGGTCACATCGTCATCGGTGAACTCCTGGCCGATGGCTGCGCTCATGGTGTCCCAGAACATGCCGCCGCCGGTGCCGTTCTCCAGAGACATGCGGTTGTACTTGCCATAGTCTGCATCAAAGATGGACCATGCAACGTTGCCGGTCTGGTGCATGACATTCATGCTCTTGCCCTGCACCCAGGTACCCTCGTTCATGAAACGGTGGCCTTCCTGGTTGACGAAGGGGAAGCAGCCGTGGAACATGGAGCATGCCTGCGGATGCAGCATCAGCGGGAACGGACCATCCTGCATGTGCGCACCGACCCACAGGCCCATCTTGTGGCCGTCGCCGGTGGAGAAGCCTGCGGGGCCGTGCTCGCAGCGCTGCACACGCTTGATGTTCTCGTCGCAGTAGTAGTCGGTCATCTCGGTATCCTCGTGGATGCCGCCGGTGGCCAGGATGACGCCCTTGGTGGCACGGAACAGCCACAGCTCGCCGTCACGCTGTGCGAACACGCCGGTCACGCGGCCGTCCTCCACCAGCAGCTCCTGAGCCTTGGTGTTGAAGAAGTAGGTGGCAGGGTGCTCGTACTTTTCTGCGTTCTGGCTGTCCTCGTACAGGACGTTGGTGGCTGCAAAGTAGCCGCACTTGGAGTCGAACTGATGGTCGCCGACGTTGACGAACATGTGGTAGTCGTAGGACTCGGGGATGATGGCGTTGGGGGCATGTGCACGGAAGGACACCGGCACCACACCGAACTCCGCGCACTTGTCGATCAGCCAGTTGCCGGCCTCGGGGGAGTTGTTGAACCACATGGAGACCAGAGCCTCGTTCACGCGGCTGCCGCAGCGCTGGACCCAGATGTTCTGGTGCTCCACCACGTCGGTCATGTGGGGCAGCTTGCCCTCATCCACCAGAGACTGGACGTACTTGGTGTTGCACAGACCAATACCGCCGCCCTGGCCATGGATGGCGTTCTGGGCCTCAATGACCACGACCTCGCTGCCGTTCTCCACGCAGGAGCAGGCAGCGGTACAGCCGGCGTTGCCGGCACCCACGACGACCACCTCAGTGGTCACGACCTGCACGGCATCGGTATCCTTGTACTGATACGGGTCGGTGAAGAAGCTGGGCTTGCCGGTCTCGGCAGAAGCGGGCTGCTGAGCCGGGGTGCTGGAAGCGGGTGCAGAAGCTGCGGCAGAGGATGCGGTGCTGCTTGCGGCAGTGTTGTTGCTGCAGGCGGTCATGCCCAGAGCAGCGGCACCCAGTGCGCTGACTGCGGTGCCCTTGAGGAAGGATCTACGGGACAGTTTCGACATGGTAGTTTCTCCTTACATCTTTTTCTTTTTTCTCTCTTCGTGCATTGCGACGGAACGCCTCTTTGTTAAAAAAGAAACATTCACTTCGTTTCTATTTTAACATTGACACCGTTGGCTGTACATTGTATTCTTGATACAAATATCGCCCGTATTTTGTTTGTATTTGACCAAAGGAGACCCTCATGCTCACCACCGAACTCTGTGCCCGGCTCTGCGCCAACTTTCCGCTGCAATTGCCCGACGCCCCTGCCTGCTTTGCCTGCACCCGGGTGGTGCTGGACCCCTGGGACGATGCAGAAGGCGGCACCGTTTTCATCGGCGAGGGCACTGTGGACCGCCCGGACCGGTTTTACCTTCTGTGCGCACCGGGCGCACCGCAGCACCCCAACGCCGCCCACTACGCCGACCCGGCCCTGACCCTGCCGCTGGTCCGGGCCGTTCACCGCCTGCTGGAGCCGGAGCGGCGGCTCCAGCGCCGCCTGCACCGTCTGGAGCAGGCCTGCCTCTCCGGCGGCCTGAAGGACCTGCTGGCCGCCGCCCGGCAGGAGCTGGGCAACCCGGTGCTGGTGGTGGACAGCAGCTTCCGCACCCTGGCCATGGAGCCGGAACAGCCCATCGGCATCGACAGTTGGGACCGCATCCTGCAGGGCGAAGCGCCTCAGCATCACGACCTGAAGCAGGCCGAAGCCATGATCGAAAATTTTTCTGCCCGCAACCTTACCGGCCTGCAGATCGTACCTTACACCGAGCCGGACGGCCGCCCCGTCCGTCGAATGGTGGGGCCTGTGGTCGCCCCCGACGATGGCCGCAACTGCGGCGGGCTGGAGATCATTGAGCTGGAACACCCCTTTGCTCCGGAGGACGAGGTCCTGGCCCAGCGTCTGCTGGAGCTGCTGCAGCATTATCTGGTGCATGCAGCCCCCACCGCCTGGCGGGCTGCACCGGAAGAGCGCTTTTTGCAGGAGCTTCTGTTCTGTGAGCCTGCCCAGCAGAGCGCCATGCAGAAAAAGCTGCACCGCTTTCCGGCGCTGGAAGCGCCCCCGCACTTCTATCTGGCCAGCATCCCGCTGTCGCAGGCGCACCGGCTCACCCGCACGAATCAACAGGCTCTGCTGGCCCACGAGTGGCCGGAAGGGTGGTTCATGCAGACCGAAACCGCCTTCCTGCTTCTGCTGCCCGGCACCGGGGACGCTGCCCAGCCGGAACAGCTGCTGCAAAAATTGCAGGAGGTGGGCCTGCGCATGGACCAGACCGTGATCCTGAGCATGCCGTTTCCCTCTCTGCTGCAGCTGGGCACCGTGTGGCGCTTCAATCAGGAAGCCGCCGCCACCGCCCGGGACCTGCACTGCGGTGCGGGCTGCCGCAGCGCCTCGGCCCTGTATCAGGACGTGTTTGTCCGCACCATCGCCCAGAGCGCCAACCTCCGGGCCTTCATCCACCCCATGCTGCGCCGCCTGCAGGAGTACGACCAGGCCCACAGCACCGCCCTGCTGCACACCCTGTGCGTCTACCTGCTGCAGGAGCAGAACCTCCATGCCACGGCCCGGCAGCTTTTCATCCACCGCAATACGCTGGTGTACCGGCTGCAGCGCATCCGCACCCTGCTGCAGCTGGATTTGGATGACGCCGCCGTGCGCAATGTCCTGCGCACCGGCTGCATCCTGCTGGAATACTATCAGGGTGCCTTCTGATTTTTCGCACAAAACAAGCCCCGGCACAGTCTGCATTCCACACTGTGCCGGGGCTTCATTGGTTTGTTTTCGTTACAGGGTCTCTACGCGGCCAAACAGGGAGCCTGCGGCCTCCACCGCGTCCCTGCTGCCAATGGTCACCTTCACACCGGCAGCCATGGCATCGGCCAGACCGGCGGCCTGCTCTTTGAGCAGAGCTGCGTCCACGGCACACAGGGCCTTGCGGTCGGCAGCCTTCATTGCTTCGGTGATGCCGCAGAAATACTGCCGGTCCAGCTCCCGTGCCTCGGCGCGGGGCTTGCGGGGCGTGTCCAGCTTGGCCACGGCACCCACGATCAGGTCGTTCAGGTCCTTTTCGGTGTAATCGCGGGCGGCCAGCTCCGCTGGGCCCTTGGCAAAGGTGTCGTAGCTCTCGGTCAGGTGGGGGTCCCGGTAGGTGTACAGGTACTCCACACCGTCCGACGACAGCATGCCGGTGCCGTAGGCGCCGCCCACCTCGCGGATGTTGTGCCACAGGTATTCGTAGCTCATCACGCGGGCCAGCACCTTGCGGTCGCTGCGGCGCTCCATGAGCCACACCTGCACCGCGTAGTTCACGCCGCCGTCAATAATAAAGGCCTCGTTCACCGGCGGGGTCAGCGGCTCCACATAGGGCTGCGCCGCGTCGCGCTCCTGCGCCGCAAACCGGCTGCCCGGCAGCAGGGTGCGCAAGGTGTCCAGCGCCTGCTCCGAGCCGTGCAGGCTCACGGTGAGCTGGGCGTGCTGCAGCACCTGGGCCCGCAGGGTTTCCAGCTTTGCGCCAAGGCCTGCCCAGTCGGCCTTTTCCAGCAGATCGCACAGGAAGCGATAATAGCTTACGCCGCTGCATCGCTCGCTGGCCGCGTTCTCCACATTGTAGTGGGCACTGGCACGGACCGCCGCATAGGCGTTGCCCTGCTGGATGAACTGCTGTTCCATGTTCAGTTTCTGCTGGCTCAGCACCCGGGCAAAGGCGGCTTCTGCCGCCGGGCCGGTGAGCTGCGTGTCATACAGCCACTCGCCGCCCAGCTCCACGGCCTTTTGCAGGCTGCGTTCCAGCAGGCTCAGGCTCATGGTCAGTTTGGCATGGCAGGGTGCGCCCTCCTGCCGGCCGGTCCAGAAGTCCAGCAGTACGCGGCTGTCGCCCAGCCAGGTGCTGCGCAGGGTGTTCAGCTGCTGGGCCGTGTGGGTCGGCGTGTCCAGCTCGTCCAGCACATCGGTGAGCAGGTCCAGATACGGCAGGTCCTCCGGGGCCACATGGCCCAGGTCATAGTAGAAATTCAGGTACAGGCTGCCCGCCGAGGGGTGGCGCAGCACCGTGGCACCGGCCACCTGCTCGGTCTGCCCGGCCGCGCTGGGGGCACCTTCGCCCAGGTCGGCCACGGTCAGCGGATGATCCAGCACCAGTTTGGCGTCGGTGCGGGCCGGGGCCTGTGTCTCTTCCTGCTTCTTGGGCAGGGTGGGCACCTGCAGCACCTGCACCGGAGCCGGGGCAAACAGGCTGCGCAGCAGCTCGTCGAACCAGCCGTCCGCCATCTTGCTGCGCAGGGAGGCAAACAGCTTGTCCGTGTGCAGCAGCAGGGCGGGGTCCCCGGTGTGCAGCCAGCCCGTGGAAGCGTTGATGGCGTCCAGCACGCCGTCCGGCAGGCTGCCCGGCCGCTCCAGCGAGGCAAACTCTGCCGAATTCAGCGAGGCCAGCAGCAGCTCCTGCGGGATGCCCCGGGCCAGTACGTCATCCACTGCCTTGCGCACCGCCGGGGCAAACTTGCGGGCGCTCTCTTCGGTGGCACCCCGCAGCACCAGCTCCAGCGTGGGCTGCAGGGTGCTGTCATCAAAGCCCATGTCGATGTCCGCGCCCAGCTTTTCGGCCAGCAGGGCCGCTTTCAGGGGCGAATTGTTGGTGCCCAGCAGCGCGTCCAGCAGGATCTCCACGCCCAGCTGCCGTTCCCGGTCCGCAAAGGCACCGGTGTACCAGGCCAGTGCGCACTGCACCTCGTCCGGCTCCGGATTCTCGGTGTAATAGGGCAGCTCCACGCAGGTGCCCGGCTGCTCGTCCTGCACCGTCAGGCGGGGGCGGGTGGTGGTCCTGGGCATCCGGGACAGGTAATCGCGGTCCAGCATTTCCAGTTTTTCGGCCATGTCCATCTTGCCGTACAGGGTGATGCAGCAGTTGTCCGCGCTGTAGTGGCGGCGGTACACCCGCTGATATTTCTCATAGGTCAGCGCCGGGATGCTCTCCGGGTCGCCGCCGGACACAAAGCCATAGGCCGTGTCCGGGAACATGGCACGCTCCAGCGCATTCTGCAGCTGAGCGTCCGGGGTGGCAAGGGCCCCCTGCATCTCGTTGTACACCACGCCGCTCACAGTGCCGTCGGCATCCCGGTGCCAGCCCTCCTGCTCGAACACAGCCCTGTCCACCATGGCCAGCGGGCAGAACACCGCGTTCAGGTAGACGTCCATCAGGTTTCTGAAATCCGTCTCGTTGGGAGTGGCAAAGGGGTACACGGTCTTATCCGGGAAGGTCATGGCATTGAGGAAGGATGCCATGCTGCTCTTGAGCAGCTGCAGAAACGGCGAGGTGACCGGGTATTTTTTGCTTCCGGCCAGCACCGAATGCTCCAGAATATGAAAAACGCCGGTGTCATCGGAGGGGAAGGTGCCGAACCCGATGCCAAAGGCCTTGTTGTTGTCCTCATTTTCCACCAGCAGGATGGTGGCCCCGCTCACGTCGTGGGTGAGCACGGTCAGGGTACCGTGCTGCTCGGGGCAGTCCTCTGTGCGGACGAGGGTATAACCGGGAACCTGCTTCATCGCTTTATTCTCCTTTGTGTTTTTGGTCTGGCCCTATTGTATCATTCACCGTTCCAAAACACAATTGCCGGTTTGTAAACAATAACCCAAAAAGGCTCCCCTGTGCATGCACAGAGGAGCCTTTTGAAAAAACGTGTGTTACACCTGCTTGGCGTGTTCCGTCCGGCACGACACCCGGAACAGCACAAAGCCGATGACGAACAGCACCGCGATGCTGCCCACGCCCACGTTGGCACTACCGGTGAGCTGGCTGCCCACACTGACGATCATGGTGCCCAGGAAGGATGCCCCCTTGCCGCAGATGTCGAACAGGCCGAAGTATTCGCCGGATTTTTCCGCCGGGATGATCTTAGCAAAGTGGCTGCGGCTCAGTGCCTGCACACCGCCCTGGAACATCCCCACCATCACGGCCAGCACCCAGAACTGCCACTGCTGGGTGAGGAAGAAAGCAAACACCGCAATGCCGGTATAGGCCGCGATGCACACCGGGATCAACTGGCTGGAGGGGTATTTTGCGCTCAGCCGGCCGAAGATCAGCGCCGAGGGAAAGGCCACGATCTGGGTGACCAGCAGCGCCAGCAGCAGGCCGGTGGTGTCCAGACCCAGGGCCGTGCCGTAGGCCGTGGCCATATCAATGATGGTGTACACGCCGTCGATGTAGCAGAAGAACGCCAGCAGGAACCAGAACACCTGCTTGTCCTCATAGAGGTGCTTCAGGGTGTGGCCGATGCGCACAAAACTCTGCCGGATGGCGTGCTGCTCCACCTCCACATAGTTGACCTGCCGGTAGCGCCGGAGCAGCGGCAGGGTGGTGCCCAGCCACCACACCGCCGTGATGAACAGTGCAATGGTCAGGGCGGTCATCTGGCTCATGCCGATGGCCCCGCTGCCCAGCACCAGCGCCAGACACACCACAAAGGGCACACAGCTGCCGATGTAGCCCCAGGCATAGCCGCGGGAGGACACCATGTCCATCCGCTCCGGGGTGGTCACATCGCCCAGCATGGAGTCGTAGAACACCAGACTGCCCGAAAAGCCGATCTTGGCCACGATGAAGACGACCAGGAACGGCAGCCAGGTGCGGGCCGCGCCCATGGCACAGCAGCCCAGCACACCCACGAACAGGCAGAGCATGAAGATGGGCTTTTTGAAGCCTTTGGTATCGGCCAGGGTGCCCAGAATGGGCCCCAGCACGGCGGTGATCACCGTGACCACCGAGCTTGCATAGCCCCAGTAGGCCAGATAGTTCACCTTGCTCACGCCGCCGGCCTCCGCCAGCGCATTGAAGAAGATGGGCACCAGCGTAGCGATCATCAGCACAAAAGCCGAGTTGCCCACATCGTACAGGATCCACGCACGCTCCAGCGGCGTGACCTTAAATTTTTTCTTTTGCATTCTTGTTCCTCTCGCATCGCCGTGCGGTGCACTCTCTTTTCCCAGTTGTCTGAACGGCAGGAAGTTTCTCTGACCTCCTGCTGGCCGCCCCTCAGAATTCCCCGAAGGTGTGGTCATAGGCCTTGTCCAGCGGGGTGTCCGTGTCCAGCGTTTCCGCATAGGCTTCGATCAGCCGCACCGCCAGCGGAATGGCCTGCTGGTACAGGGCATCCAGTTTCTCATTGCTCTCGGTGCACTGCGGGTTGGGCTGCGGGTTGGCCACAAGGCCGTGGAGCACGTCGTACTTGCCCACTGCCTTCATGCCGGTGAGCACCACCCAGCGCTTGACCGCGCCGGAGGGCTGCAGCAGCCGGTGCATCGCGATCATTCCCTTGAGGGCGTCCAGCACCTGCAGGCCGGTCAGGCCCTCGTAGAAGGGCGCGATGACCCGGGCATTTTCCGCCGTGGGCCGGATATGGCTGGCCGTGAAGAAGCTCTTCGGGTCATGGCCGTCCCGGCGCAGCAGCATGTCGTCGAACTCGGTCTCGATTTCGCAGTGGCTCACTCCGCTCTGGCGGGTGTAGGCCTCCACATAGGGGTGACAGGTGCTGTCCAGCGCAAAATGACACACGAACCCCAGCGCATAGGCCAGCGCGGCGTCCCGGTCCTTTGCCTGTCGCACCACGCCCCGGGCGCGCTCAAAGAACACCCGGCCCGGCTGCTCGTGCATGGCGTTGCCCAGGGCACTCACGGGGTTGGACTTGGCTGCATGATAGTAGAACAGCAGATCCGGCCCGTGCAGGCCCACGTCGAACAGGGCCCGGTTTTTTCCGATCTGATCCTGCAGGGCTGCGGGCAGCTGCTGCAGAACATCCGCGCCGAAGCGGCGGTGCGCATAAGTTGACGGCATAAGATCCCCTCCTGTTTCTGTCGAGCGCAGTGCGCTCATAGTTTCAGTATAGCAGAAAGTTTCCCGACCTTCTACCCTTTCGTGTCTGATTTCTGTAAAAATTTTGAATGATTTTGGGGGCATCTTGCCAGATGTCAGTGGGCCGGCTCTGCCCACAAAAAGCAGGCGCAGCCCCTGTGTACAAGGGCTGCGCCTGCTTCAGAAAAAGATAGGGGTCATTGCCTCCGGAAGGAACGTTACTGGTTCATCATCGCCTCATAAACGGCACGGTCGAAGTCCACCTTACAGCCGCTCTTCACGTCGAACACCATGGTATTGTGGGCGTCGGTGGTGTAGGGAGCCCACTTCAGCAGCTTGCAGGAGGGATCACCGCTGGCAGCAAACGCGGCCAGTGCATCCATCATGTGGTTGGACACCCGCTGTGCATTGGTCTCGTCGCCGCGGTACTGATAAGCGGCACCTTCCATGCTGCCGAACCACAGGGCCAGATCCGAGGTGTGGCACATGACCTGCCCGCCAAAGAAGGGCATCTTGTAAGCCACCATGTAGTTGTACACGGGGATGCCAGCCTTGTTCATCGTGGTGATGATGCCGGTGGGTGAGATCAGGCCCCAGCGGGCCAGACCGCCGGCGGGCATGGCGTTCAGATACAGTGCTTCGCACAGCTTGTGGGTGGGGTATGCAGCGCGGAAGCCGTCGATCACGGCATCGGTGCGGTCGCCATACTTTTCCTGCAGGCGGCGGGCAGCCTCTGCATCGTCGATGTTGTTCAGAGCTGCCGTGGGATCCTGATTAAAGACCTGTGCCTTGGTGTTGGCGCTGAACTCGGAGAAGGTGGTGCCCACCATCCACTTGCGCTGGGCGGCATAGGGGTTCACATTGCCATCTTTGTCGATGATCGGCGTGCCGAAGGTGCCGTTGCCTGCGCAAGCATTCCAGGCGCAGCCTGCACCCTTGTAGGCCTTGTACAGTTCCTCATAGGTCATGCTGGTCAGCTTGGAGACCACCTCGCTGTCCTTCAGACCAAGGTAATCCACCAGCTTCTTGGTGTTGGCCAGACCGTCCTCCTTGACATTGCTCACGAACATGCCGCTGGCCACGACCACCTTATTGAACAGGTCCACCGTGTCGGACATGCAGGCCAGCGCGGTGACCTTGGCGCCGCCGCCGGACTGGCCCAGAATGGTCACATTGGACGGATCACCGCCGAACTGAGCAATGTTGTCGTGCACCCAGCGCAGCGCCTCACGGCAGTCCTCTTCACCGGCAATGGCGCTGGTGGCGTACTGCTCACCGTACTGGGACAGGTCCAGATAGCCCAGGATGTTCAGGCGGTGGTTCACCGACACAAAGATCGCGTCCTCGCGTCTTGCAAAATACTCGCCGTTATAGATGGTCAGTTCGGTGGAAGCGCCACTTTCCAGGCCGCCGCCGTGGAAGAACACGAACACCGGCTTTTTACCGGTCAGGCTCTTGGTCCAGATGTTCAGGTACTGGCAGGTCTCGTTGGCCACCATGTCGGCCAGAGCGCCCGGGGTGCGGAACTCCTGCCCGTTGATCTCACCGGTGCCGTTCAGGCAGCGGTCCTGCGGAGCCACCTGGCCGTAGGTCAAAGCCATCTGCCAGCCGTTGGGATAGGAGGCGATGGGCTTCGGGCTCTGGAAACGCTCTGCCGTTGCATAGGGAACTCCGAGGAAGCGGTACATGCCATCGTCCAGATAGCCGATCAGCTTGCCGGGCTTAACCTGCACAGAGGCCATCTCAATGGGCGAAGTGCCCGCCAGATTGATGCAGTTCTCCTCGTCCACAACTGCTGCGGTGGAAGCGGCTTCCGGAGCAGCGGCCCCTGCAGCCACGCTCATGCCGGAGACCAGTGCAGCTGCACCGGCCAGTGCCGAGGTCTGGAGGAAATTGCGGCGCGTCATCTTTTTCATGATTGAACTTCCCTTCTGTTGAATTTACCTTCTTATCTCATCCGCACCCGATTTGGTGCTTTTCTACAATTATTTTACAACGGCAGCAAAAAGTTTCAACCATATCTTCAGAAATCTGGTTTCAGTTTCTGAAATCGGATTTCATGCGTCATCCGAGCGATACAGCATGGCACTCATGACCTGTTCCAGCAGCAACAGCGAATAATACCCCATATTTTTGGACTGTGCCGTACCATAATAACAGGTCTCTTCTGCCTCCCCGGCATCGCCCTCCTGGGTAAACCACACCGTGTGGGCCCTGCAGGCGCGGGCTTCTTCCAGCAGCAGCTGGCGTTCCTCCGGGTAATACCGTTCACTCACCGAGAAGATGCACACCACAGTCTTTTCGTTCATGGCAGGCAGTTCATCCTTTTCCACCTCATCAAAGTTGCAGTGATACACGGCCTGCCCCTTGCACATCAGGTCCAGCTGCAGCGAGTAAAAGCATTCCAGCTCCCGCATGTCTCCCACAAAATAGACCTGCTCGCTCTGCCGGAACAGCTCTACGACCCGGGCCAGTTGCGCAAGGTCCATCCGTTCCGTGGTCTGTTCCAGATTCTGCACCGCATGCCGGCACAGCTCCCGGCTCACCTCGCGGTCGGTCATGCCGTGGTAACGGTTCAGCGTCTCCTGGGTCTTGCGCAGCCGCCGCTGGGTCAGAAAATTCACCATCTGGGTCTTGAACTCCCAGAACGACGCAAAGCCGCACCGCCGGAAGAACCGGCTGGCCGATGCCTCGGACTGGTGGCTCTCGGCTGCCAGCTGCTCCTGCGAAAGCGGCAGGATATCGCCCATGTGCCGGAACACCGCCTGCGCAATGGAGTAATCGTTGTCGCTCTTGTTCCGCTTGTTGCAGTAACTCACAAAGTGCTTGCCGTTGCGCTCCGGCCGGGGCAGTTTGAGCATAAAAAATTCCTCCCGTTCCCAAGTTCCACGTTCCTTATCTGTTTCTGCCCGCACATCCGCCGGACAGGCTTCTCCTTCACCGGGGCAGCCCGCTGACCGCCCTGCTTTTTTAGCCTATCATAGTGCCCTGTAAAAAGCAAGCGCAGCCCCCGCCATGCGGAGGCTGCGCCTGCTTTGTGTAAAGGTTCAGACCTGAAAAGTGTCCGTCGAAGTCAGTCCTGCAGCCGCTCTTCCTGTCGAATCCCACCTGCTGGGAGCAAAAGCAGTGCAGGTCCCGGAGTTGTTTCCTCCATCCAAAAAAGCCTGCGCTTATCCGTTCTGTGCCGGAAAAGGCAGGCTTCTGTCCGTTTGTTTCAGAGCGCAGTCTCGTAGCCCTGGGGCATCTCGTTCTTGCGGTTGCGGTCCATGAGGGTGCGGAGTGCGTCGCTGGCGCTCATGCCCTCCTTGACGATGGCGTTCACCGTCTGCACGATGGGCATTTCCACGTTGTACTTGGCGGCGAGCTCCATGGCGGCGGGCAGGGCGTTGATGCCCTCCACCACCATGCCCACTTCCTTCACGGCCTGCTCCGGGCTCTCGCCCTTGCCGATGAGGATGCCGGCCCGGTTGTTGCGGCTGTGCATGCTGGTGGCCGTCACGATCAGGTCCCCGATGCCGGCCAGGCCCGCAAAGGTGTGGATGTTGCAGCCCATGGCCACGCCCAGGCGGGCGATCTCAGCAATGCCGCGGGTGATCAGGGCCGCGCGGGCGTTGTCGCCGTAGCCAAGGCCGGTGGAGATGCCCACGCCCAGGGCGATCACGTTCTTCAGGGCACCGCTCAGCTCCACGCCCTTGATGTCGGGGTTGGTGTACACGCGCATGCAGGTGTTGCTGAACACATCCTGCACAAAGCGGGCCGCCTCGTCATCCGGGCAGGCCGACACAATGGTGGTGGGCAGGTCCAGCGCCACTTCCTCGGCGTGGGTGGGGCCGCTCAGGGCCACCAGCCTGCAGTTTTTGGGGCCGCCGTCCCTGTTCAGCTCGTCGGCGATCACCTCGGTCATGGTATATAAGGTATCCGGCTCCATGCCCTTGGCCACATCCACAAGGATCTGACCGTCCGGGATATAGGGCCGTGCCTTGGCGGTGGTGCCCCGCACGAACACCGACGGCACTGCAAACAGCAGCACATCCTTGCCGGTGCACACTTCCTCGATGCTCTTGGTGAACTGCAGCTCGGCCGGGATCTTCATGCCCGGCAGGTTGGGGTGCACCCGTGTAGTGGAGAGGTTGTCCACCTCCGCCTCAATGGCCGACCACACCTGCACTTCGTTGCCGCTGACGGTCAGCATCCGCGCCAGCGCCATGCCCCAGGTACCTGCACCCAGAACGCCAATCTTCCGTTTCGTCACGTTTGTGTCCTCCGTTTGCACCGGCAGCCGGGCCGCCGGTGAATTTGCGCGGCACCGGCAAACCCGGTGTGCACGTTGTTATGCCCATTGTACACGAAAGCGCCTGCCGCGTCAACCGGCTTGCCGCATTGCACAAAGTTCCCGCAGCGGCTGGGCCGTTTTTGTTCACAATACGCGATTTTTGCAAACCATTTGCACCGCCGGACGTTTCATGTTATAGTATTCTGGTAGGTTTTGTAGGAATTTCCGCAAACCCCTTGACTTTGAGTATACTCGAAGTTGTATAATACATTCACCGTTGTTTTCTGAGAGTATTTGAGGTACTGTGATCGTTCATGTTTGAAGCACTTTTATCCAACCGCACGGTCAGCGTGCTGGTGGAGGCCCTACCCCGCATCCTGACGGCCGGCCTTACCATGACCATCCCGCTGACGCTGGTATCCTTCTTTTTTGCTATGATCATCGCGGTGGTGGTGGCACTGGTGCAGTACGCCAACGTGCCGGTGCTGCGGCAGATCGCCCGGTTCTACATCTGGGTCATCCGCGGCACACCGCTGCTGGTGCAGCTGTTCATCATCTTTTACGGCCTGCCCAGCCTGGGCATCATGCTGGACGCCTTTCCCGCCGCCGTCATCGCCTTTGCCTTCAATGAGGGTGCCTACTGCGCCGAGACCATGCGCGGCGCGCTGGAAAGCGTGCCCCAGGGTCAGCTGGAAGCCGGTTACTGCGTAGGCATGAGCTGGGTGCAGATCATGCGCCGCATCGTGCTGCCGCAGGCTTTGCGCACCGCCGTGCCCGCCCTGTCCAACTCCCTCATCGGCATGATCAAGGACACCTCGCTGGCGTCCAACATCACGGTGGCCGAGCTGTTCATGGCCGGTCAGCGCGTGGCGGCCCGCACCTACATCTTCCTGCCCATCTACTGTGAGGTGGCGGTGGTGTACCTGCTGTTCTGCACGGTCATCACCAAACTGCAGGCTGTGCTGGAGCACCGGCTCAACGCCCGGGGCTTCCAGTAAGAAAGGAGTGTGGAACCCATGGCAATGATGGAGATCCGGAACGTCCACAAGACCTTCCGCACCTACGCAAAAGCCGGTCTGCGCCCCGGTGCACACAAGGTGGTCAGCGAGCTGCCGGTGCTGCAGGGCGTGGACCTGACCGTGGAAAAAGGCGATGTGGTGGCCATTCTGGGCCCTTCTGGCTCCGGCAAGACCACCCTGCTGCGCTGCCTGAACTTTCTGGAGACCGCCGACGCAGGCCAGCTGGTGCTGGACGGCGAGACCTTTGACCTGGCCCATGCAGGCCGGGCCGACATCGCCCGGCTGCGCAAAAAGACGGCCTTTGTGTTCCAGAACTACAACCTGTTCCGGAACAAGACCGCCCTGCAGAACGTGACCGAGGGACTCATCGTGGCCCGCAGGATGCCCCGGGAGCAGGCCGACGCCATCGGCCGCCGCATGCTGGAAAAGGTGGGTCTGGCCGACCGGGCCGACTACTACCCCCGCCAGCTCTCCGGCGGTCAGCAGCAGCGCGTAGCCATTGCCCGTGCCCTGGCCACCGACCCGGAGATCATCTATTTCGACGAACCCACCAGTGCGCTGGACCCGGAGCTGACCGGCGAGGTGCTGAGCGTGATGCGCCAGCTGGCCGAAGAGGGTATGACCATGCTGGTGGTGACCCACGAGATGGGCTTTGCCCGCAACGTTTCCTCCAAGACGGTGTTCATGGAGAACGGCGTGGTGGTGGAGCAGGCTCCCTCCCGCGAATTCTTTGCCGACCCGAAGGAGGAGCGCACCCGCGCCTTTTTGCAAAAGATCGCCCACACGGAGTGATATACGGTCATCGGGGAGTTTCCTCCTCGGACACGAATACGGGTTGCGGCTCCCAGCGCATGCGGCGGCCCTTGAGCGAGCCTTGCATTCTGCTGGCCGCTGTCCCAACAGCAACTCCCTGTTTCCGCCGCTGGCGGCGGTCGTTGCCGTTGCAGGCCATTCCATCGCCCGCCCTACTGCCTGCGGCAGCAGGGTCCCACCCCAG
>ERZ835541.2356-NODE-2356-length-15448-cov-2.901254_pt1 | contig 15448 bp, 10 predicted proteins | sample MGYA00519945_ERZ835541 | MGnify/ENA primary metagenome ERZ835541 (study PRJEB31850, sample SAMEA3708780) | human gut metagenome | biome: human gut; feature: human-associated habitat; material: faeces | place: China | collected 2014 ...
GTCCGTGTAGACCTCTGCGAACAGCCGGTTCATGTCGTCGTTGATGACGTTGTTCCGGTTGTAGAACTCTGTCCGCAGTCCGACGGCCGCCTTATACAAATCCTGCAGCGCGTTCAAATCCATGTCCGCGATCTTCTTGTTGTCCAAGCGGTGAACGATCTTCTCCAGCTCTTTCGACGGCAGGAAGTTCGGGTCGTTTGCCTGTGCGTCCTTATACATCTCGGCCAGGTCTTTCCACGTCGCGTCGTACTTCTTGGAATAGCGCATCTCGTTGGCTGCACTCACTGCGTAGATGTCCAGGTCTCCGAGCACCTCGTCCCAGGTTCCCTGCAGTTCCTCCGGTGCCCGGTACTGATTCTTGGCCAGCCACTGCAGCGCCTTCAGCGTCTTCTTCTGCTGCTCCTTCAGCTCGCGGTACTCCCGCTGCCGCTGGCTCATCTCCTTGCGCTGCTGCCGTTCCTTCGCGCGGCTGAGTGCTTCGCGCTGCCGGGCGGCTGCCGACTTCTCCCGCTCCTGTGCGATCTTCACGCCGGTGCGGTCTCGCAGGTGAACTTCCAGCTTCGCCGTCCGTGTGAACGTGCGCAGTGCCTCGTCCATCTGCCGCTCGATGTTATCCAGGACTTCGTCTTCCGAAACATATTCCTGCCCGGCCAGAAGCGCGGTGTACTGTGCCAGGCTCATGTTCTGGCTCTTGCCTTCTTCCGCCGTCTGCACGATGTTCTCCAGAATCTCCCGGCTGTCCAGATCGTCCGCATGGAACATCCCCGGCAGCGTGTCTGCAAGCTCTGCGTTTACCATGTCAATGCCCGCAGCGCTCGTGTCGTTTACCAGCATGACGCCTGCTGCAAACGCCTTCTTCCGGAAATAGCCCCAGTCGTCTCCGAACTCATGCTTCACGCTCTCCGGCACATAGATGCGGCGCCCCGCAATCTCCGACCGCGCCTGCTGCAGATACTCATCCGCTGCCACTTCCATGACGCCCTCCGCGTACATCCGGTCGAAGAAGGCATCCCGGTCTTCCTGTGTCAGCTCGCCGTTCTTGAGCATCCGGTCTGCCAGGCCGTCGATGATCTGGTTGATCTCTGCCCGCCGTCCTTCCGGAATGGAGAAGATGCCCTGCATATCCTGCCTCAGATTCCGCTTTGCAATGATTGGCAGACTTTCTGCTACCGGCTTCGTCTCGTTCTTCTTGCGCGGCTTTTTCTCCTTCTGCTCAGGCTCTGCCGGTTTGCTCTCCGGCGCCTGCTCGATCTCGCCGCCGGTTTCTGCCTGCGGTTCGTCCACGGAGAAACGCATACCCTTCAGACTTCTGGCGATCTCCATGCGCTGCCCGGCCTCGTACTCGATAACGTTCAGGCCCGCCGCCTTCATCTTCTCCAGCCGTTCCGGCGGGCAATCATCCGGCGCAATGCAGACCGGCTCGTCGAATGTGACCACGCGCTGCGGCTTCGCCTCGAAATATCCCGTCGGCATTTCTGCCGCCTGGCGGTACATACCGGCAATCTCCGTGGCAAGCCCGCCGTCGATGTCATACCCCTGCCTGCTGAAGGCCTGCTGGATGCGCATGGTGTCCTGCCCGGCGTTCTCCATGAGAAGGCCCGCGATCTCATCCATGTCATAGCTTCCGGCCGTCTTCTGCACATCTGCAACGATGCCCCCGATGCGCTTGTCAAGCTCCTGCAGCAACTGGTTGTATTCTTCTTCCGGCATATTCTGCAGGCGGCCCTCGTCTGCATGGATGGCGTCCACGCTTTTGTATCGCGGCGTCGCCACAGATAAGATTCCCTTGGCGCCCACGCCCCAGTAGCTCTCGCCTCTGGCGCTTGCCTGGTTCATCGCTTTTACGATGTTCTCCGCCGTGTACGCGCCGTGCGTTTCCCGGAAGCTCCTGCGCTTGCCGGAAACCGTGAAGCGTTCCTTCCCATTGTAGATACCCGGCTCGCCCAGCACGCCGCGAAGCTGCCCGCGTACCCATGCCTCGACATCTGCATCGTCCACCGCCTCGCGGAGCTTATCCTGCGTGGCATAGCGGTCTACGCCGTCGCGTGTCTGGCCGCCGTCTTCATAAAGCGCTTCTGCATTCCGGATGAAATCCTCTATACGTGCGTCGCTGATCTTGTCTCGCTGCCGTGCAATGCGCGTCTCGCGCAGCTCCGGCCTTCGGCTGAGCGCATACTCGTGGTCTGCAATCCAGGCGCCCATGATGCTCTCGCGTGCCGTCTCCAGCTCAGTCTCTGTCAACCGCTCGCCGGTCTCCAGCTTTACATACAGCTGTGCCAGCTCCTGCGCACCGATTTTCTCCGTGTATTCCTGCAGCGCCAGGTTGCCGAAGCTGTCCCAAACTTTCTCCTTCAGCACCGGCTCGATGTCTTTGCCTTGCTCTGCAAGATATGCAGCCCGTACCGCGTCGTCTTTGGCCAGTTGCTTTGCAAGCTCCGCTTCGTCCATCGTGGCCACTTCGTCCACGCGGCTGCCGATGGCGCTGTCACGGGAGAAGATGCCGCCCGCCACCTGATTTGCCAGCTGCGCGATCTTCTGCTCTGCGGCGCGTCTGGCCTCGTAGTTCACTTCCCGCTCGACGATTGCGTTTGCCGCCGTCGGCGTCCAGGCGTCTGCTCCGTAGACCTTGTTGCGCCGGTCTTCCTGCGGGTCGATGCTCTGGCGCGGGAAGACCAGCGTATAGTCTCCGTACTGTGTATGCCCCTGGCTCGCCTTCACAATGGCGACCGACGGCGACGGGATAGCGCCGAGCTGCAGCATACTGTCCATCTTCTTGCCGTCCAGATTGTGAATGGCCATCAAGTCCTGCGTCTGCTCCACCGGCTCGTCCATAGAGAACCGGGCCTTGACAGGCAGCCGCTTCTCTGCTACACTGGCCTCAGAGGCATCTGTGGGCACCCTAACAGGGCGGTTTTCCGCTTTAGCTGTACCATTCTGGTACTGACGGGGAGGCGCAGGTGCTTTATTTGTGTTTTCGCTCGACTCGTCCGAAGCGGACGGAATCTTGACGGATTGCCGTTTCTCTGCTACACTGGCCTCAGACGCAGAGCTGATGGCGGGTGCGCTCCCTCCCAGCGATTGACTACCGCTGGTGATAGCCCCAACGGTGGTAGGCTCTGCGTTAGTCATTTCCGCTGTCTGTTCCTGTTGCCCGGCAATGTCCGAATAGCGCTGCAGGTTCATCAGCTTCGGCATTTCTTCCTCGTCCTCGCGCTTGACAGGTTCAGCTTCATCTGCTACAATGGGTTCGACGGTGGATGTGTCCGAGTTTCCGGACTGCCCCGTCTTTTTTATTGGGTCAATATCATACAGAATTTTTTCACCGTCTGCGGATGTGGCAATATGAAGTGTCGCTTCCCATACGGTGTTTTCTTTGTCCTGGATATAGGTTTTCCATTCAGCCCAATCGTTTCTACCATTATCGTCGAGCCAGCCGTGTGGATACCTTGCAGGCGTGTCTTTCTTGTGTTTCGCTGTATTTATCAGCTCATCCGCAAGAACAACCGCCTCCTGCTTGACCTTTGATTTGCGGTTTTTCGTGGTTAGGTCTTTGTTTACCGGAACGCTTTTCCCCGATTTATTTACAAAGCGAGCACCCGGCTTTGCGATTTGAATATCGACCTCATTCCCGTTGCCGTCATACGCCGTAAAATGTTGTCCACCGAGTTCTTTCACGCGCTCTTTGACCATCTGCACCCGTTCGCTGTCACTCAGATTTTCCAACAGTGTCGAATCCAGATGTACGCCGCGCCCGTAATTGTTTCCGGCTTTGTCAGTGATCTCACCGATGCTGTAGCGCTCTGGCGGCCCAGTCCTGCGCTGTGTCGCCGCTGCCGTCTCGCTGCCTGGCGTGGTGATCTTCCGCGCCTGCAGGACGGCCTGCGCCTCGCTGCGGTACTTTTCGGCGTGGGCGCCGAAGAAGTTGATTCCTGCATAAGCGTCCGCACAGATTTCCTCTTTGACGATGCCGTAAACCTCGGCTACTTCCTGTCCGGATGCGTGCTCCGGCAAATCATATACGCCGCGCAGGTTCTTCAGATACTTCTCGACCACTGCGTCAAATTCTTCCCGGCTGTACTGTTCTACGATGGCCCGCTCGATCTGCCGCACAAGCCCCGGATTGTTGGCCGCGTAATCATGGAAGGCCTCGTGGTCTGCGATCTGGTCGATGTTCAGATAGCGGTGGTCTGCCTGGACGATGATGCCGTTTTCTGTGTAGACGCCGCGTGCCGCGCTTACCGAGCCATCTGCCTGGCGGATGCGGATAGAACCAAGCACATACGTCACCGGTTTCCCGGTCTCATAGGAAATGCGCTGCGCCGTTTGCTGCATCTGCGTATCCCAGTGAGATTCCGGCATGACCTGAATCTCGCGTTCCTCCGTTCCGTTCGGCAGGCCCAGGCTCTGGCTGCTTACTTTTTCGAGCCGTAGAGTTCGTCCAAGATTCTCTCTTTCAACAGCTGTTCTGCCCTGGTTAAAGGCGCGTTGTGGTCTGCCTTCTGCCAGGATTCCACTCTGTCCGCCGGTACTCTCACGGAGAATCCGTCCGCCGTCTCCATCAGGTAGCTGCTCGCCCTGCTGTTCTGCGCCTGGCTGCTGCCCGGCTGGAAGCTGTTCTGTACCATTGTTCATTCCTCCTTCAGGTGTTGTGGCTTCATTCTGTACGCCGGGCTGCTGGCTCCCTGGCACCTGCTGCACGGCAGCATTGACCGGCTGCTGATTTTGTGCCTGCACGTTTCCGGACACGACCGCTTCGATGTCCGCGTCCGTCATCTGCCGCATGACGTTCTGCACTTCCGGGAAAGAGAGCAGCTTGCTGAGAACTTCACCATCTGTGATCTGCCCGCGATAGAACGCCTCAATGCCGCGTGCCATCGACTGTGCGCGTTTTTCGCTCACGCCCATGGCCTCCAGGCGTTCCAGCGGTGTGGCAGTCTGTTCGGTCTGCACCTGCTGCGGCGTCGGCAGCCCAGCTTCCTGCTGCGTGCCCTGTTCCAACTGCTGCGGCTGCACGGCTGCGGCCTGTGCCACCGTTGGAAGATTCGGCTGCTGCACCTGCTGGCTCTGCCCCGCAATCTGCGCAGCTGCGGCCGCCGCGTTCCCGCTTTGCAGAGCCTGCCCGCTCTCCGGCTGCTGTGCGCTCTGTGTTCCGGCCTCTGCCTGCTGCAGTCCCTGCTGGATGGCGGTCTGAATCTCCTGCTCCACCTGTTTTTGCATCTGCGGGTCTGTCGGTGTCGTTGGCAGGTCTGCCGCCGTTGGCAGCTGGCCCGTGCTTCCGCCGCCCGGCAGCATGACATTCGGCGTCTGCATGGCGCTGGACGCTGCGGTGTACCCATTGACATACGCCCGCATCGCCTCATCGATAAGATCGAGCGTTTCGTTCAGATTGTCCACGGCCTTCTGCTGGCCCGCAATGTAATAGCTGTTGACGCTTTCACGCAGGCTCTGCGTCTGCTGCATGATGAACTGCGCCCGCTGCGCCTTTGCTTCCGGCGTCATATTTTCCGTTCCGGCCGTCATTGCGCGGTATCCCTGCTCGATGGCCTGGTACGCCTGATTCATCTGTGCCTTCTGCTGCTGCGTCGCCTGGTAGCTGCTGATGGCACCGTTGAGTACGGAGAACGCGAAAGCCGTCACGAGGTTTGTGGCGATCTCTTCTTTCGTCGGCTTTTCATCCGCTGCGAGATAACCGACCGCCTGGTTGACGCTCGCATTCGTCACGCCGCTTGCTGTCTGCCGTAAAAACTCCATGAACGGCGTCATCTTATGCGTATCACGCAGCACGTTGGCGAGACCCGTTCCTACCAGTCCGCCTGCCAGGTTGCCAGCCATGCCCTGTGCGCCGCTGATGGCAATGCGTTTGAGGTAATCTTCCGTGCTCATGTCGCCCATGGCGGCTGCGCCTGCATTGTGTACGGCGTCAGCTCCGGCAAAGCTCAGCGCTCCCGCCGCCACCTTGAAGCCGAGGCTGCCGGTGTTCATTTCTGCTGCCGCAAGCCCAGCGCCCGCCGCTTCTCCGATGCCGGACATCAACGCCAGACTTCCCGCGATCTTCGCGCCGCCCGCGAGCACCGGATGCTCCGCCTGCGCCCGCTGCGCGTTTTCCATCTGCCGGTGATACTCATCCTCGTTCGCGCCGAGCGCTTTTCCGACTGCAGCCGCAGCCGATGTCACACCCAGTCCCTCCTGCAGCCCGCTCGCAACCGCCGTCTGCTTGGAGTACAGTCTTGTGTAAAGAACATCGTAAATCTGCTGCCACTGCGCGGCCGCCTCCGTGTCGCCCTTGCGCATTGCTTCCTGGTACGGCGCAAATGCCGTCACATTCTGCTCATAGCCAAGAAGCCCGCCGAACCCGTTCTGTGTGCCGATGATCTCTTCCGCCTCTTGCTTCTGGCGTTTCGTCCAGATTCCCGGAACGCTGGCCAGCGCAATGAGCCGGTCTTTATACCGTCCCACATTTTTCGCGGTGTACGTCTCCGGCCGCTTCGTGCCCTGCATCTGGCTCTCGCTCTCCTGGCGGTCGATCTCGTCCTGCAGCTCCTGGATGCGCCGGTCTGTTTCGCTCTGCGCAGACTCCGCCTGGAAGGTTGGCAGCGTCGAATCGCTGGCTTTGCCCAGCATGGAAAGAATACTGGGCTGCTGCGCCTGCTCCTGTTTCTTCTGGCTCTCCAAGATGGCGAGCGTCCGTTTCATACCCTGCAGCTGATCGTGCGCCACCGCTTCGTCTAGCGCCTTCTCGCGCTGCGTGGTGTAGTAATAATCCTGCGCATCATGCAGCTTTTCTGCGTAGCTGTTCGCAGCATCCACTGTGTCGAATACACCCAGGAACTCCCCGGTGTCGTAGAAGTGCTGCAGAATTTCGTCTCCGTCGCTGCTGCGGTATGCCTTCCCGTCTTTCATCCAGACCGACGGAAGCAGCACCTCCTTGCCCTGAATGTTGAAGCTCGTGCTGTCCACGGTCGAGATGCTGCCGTCGGCGTTCCGATACTGCGGCCGGTTGTAAAGGTCGATGTTGCCCACGCCATACTGGCCGATCTCCTGGTTGTATCGTTCCTTCTGCCGCTGAGAAGTTGGAGCCGGTGCGCCGAGTCCTGCAATGCTGGCAGGCGTTGCCGTCCGGTCGAATCCGCTTCTCTCGCTCTGAGGGGCCTTCTGCTCCTGCGCCTGGCGGCGCTGCTGTGCGGCGCTCTGCGCCTGGCGGATGAAGTCCTGCTTATTGAGGACGCCACCGGCCTCCTGGCCGGTGGTCTGTTCCCAGTTGCTCTGCTGCTTGTCCGCTTTGTTCAGGAAAGATTTCTTGGAAATAACGCTCATACTTTCCTCCTTACTTGTACTTCACGGAGTCGTCGATCTTGATTCCGCTCACCTCGTAAATCCGTTTCGCCACGTCAGACCACTGCTGCTTCGACATCTGCCCGCGTGCGCCGACGGCCACATCATAGGCCCTGTCATAGTTGCCCTGGCCGAGCAGTGTCGAGATCGTCCGCTGTACGCCGTTATACGAATCTCTCGCCATGGCCACGTTGCCGCTGTAGCTTCCGCCGCCGTTGATCTTCGAGCCGCCAGCGCTTCCGGAGCCGGAACCGCCGCCACTGCTTCTAGCGCCCTTGGCCGCCAGCGCTGCCTCGTATGCGGACGTGTCGATGCCCAGCTTCCGGAGATACGAATAGTCGCCGTACTGTGCAGCCAGCTGCGCCTTCTCTAGTGCCTCGCCGCGAAGTCCCGTCTGCTGGTTGATCTCGTCAAGCAGGTTCTGGTAGCTGAAACTGCGGTCTGTGTTGTACTGGTTCAGATCGTTCAGATACTTCGTGTAGTCCAGCTGCTCCAGTGCGCTCGCCGTCTGCACGTCGTTTGCAATCCGGCTGTAAGCATCTGCCCATGTCTGGTAATCGAAGTTCCGGTTCGTGTTGTACTGCTGCAGCTCGTTGAGATACTTGTCATAGTCCGACTGCTCTGCGCCCTGCACGACTCCCAGATCGCTGAGCTTCATGTTGTAGTCGTTCATGTACTTGTTGTAGGCCAGCTGGTAAAGCTCCGGAATCTTGTCTGTCATCTGCGCTGCATAATAATCTCCGGCCTGCGCCGCTGCCGTCGCTACATAGCTCGACGGGATGCCGCCTGACGCCGCCGCTGCCGCGCCGATGGCGTTCTGCTGTGCGCGGTCTCCCTCGCGGGTGTACTGCTTGCGGTACTGGCTGTAGAGCTGATCGCGCTCCGGGTCATAGCTGAACGCTTCGCGGTTCAGAATTTGTTTTAGCAAATCCTGAATGGTCTCGTCGTACCGGTTCGTGTATTCCGGCTGTGCGACGTCATACGAATAGTTGCCGTAGTTCAGCTGCTTGTTCAGAAGATCGTCCACAAGCCCCGTGCGGTTCGAAGAGTACGTCGGCTTTGCATCCTGCTGGAAGCTGTTCGGGGAAAGTGGGTCGAGGTAGAACTGTGAACCCGCTCCGCCGCCCGTGTAGTTTCCGTAGCTGCTGCGGATGCCTTCCGCGCCTAGGTTTGCCAGTGCCCGCTGTTCCGGCGTCGTGGCGTTGTGGTAGTCGCGCTTGTATTTCAGGATGCTCATTCCCGCATCCGGATTCTGCTGTGCCAGCTTCAGATCGGCCGACGAGAACTCGCTGCCGAGTCCGGAGTTCGTCAGCTCCCGCTGAAACTCATCGTATGTAAATCTCTGTGCCATTGTCGTCTCCTTTCATGGTTACAGTTCGCTCCCCGTGTAGACCTCGCGCACCAGCGAATACAGTCTGCACCCGCCGCTGCCCGTCATCCGGATACGGAAGTGATCGCACCGGCGCGGCACGATCGGCAGATAGAAGCTGCGTTTCTTTTCCGCCTGCAGCGTCTTCACCTCGCGCCAAACGCCGTCTGAGTCGAACTGCATCTCAATCTTCACGCTGGCCCCTTCGTCCAGCTCCAGCCGAACCAACAGCTTCCCGATGCCCTTCTTCTGCGGAATCGGCACCGATGCCGAGGAGTATGTCGTGTACTCGTAGAAGTCCGCCCACTCCGTCATCCAGGAGACCTCTGTCTCCCGAACCGCTGCGGCTGGCGCCGTCCTGGCATTTCCGTTCAGCAAAAGCCTTCCGTCTGCAGCCAGGAAATGCAGCTCCCCGTTCCAGCCCCAGCCGACAACCTCCAGCGCATCTTCCCGGTGCCACATGCCCCGCAATGTGTCATACACAAAAAGATGCCAGGCGCCCGCCGTGTCCTTCATCGAGACGTAATACTTCGTCCCGTCGCTGCCGCCCACGGCGTTCCGGAACCGTTGCGTGCCGAACGCTGCGCCCACCTGCTGCGGGATGCCGCCGGAGTAGGCGACAATGCCCGTGCGGGCCAGATAGAAAAGCGTCTCTCCGGCAATGGCAATGGACGCATCGCTGCCAGCCTCCACGCCCAATGAAGCGCTGCCCATCACCTGAAAGTTCGACGGCTTGTCTCCGTAGACCTTGTAGATGTGCTCTTCCTTGAAAAAGCACGGATAGCCCAGGTAGCTGCAGCACGCCGTGAAGTCGCCAGCGCTTCCGACATTTACGCTGTAGCTGTCCGTGGCCACGCCGTCAAACACATTCCAGTTGAAGATATCTCCGAGTTTGCTGGCATAGATCGTGTCTTCCTTGCAGCCCCAGAGCCTGTTCTCATTCTCACATAGAAAGTCCATATCCGGCACAGTTCTCTTGACGGTCAAGGTCTCGCTGTCCCCGCCGTCTGAGATCGTGAAGGTGTTTTCATAGAAGCGGAGGTAGTCGCCGTCGATTTCCCGGATGATCGGCGTTTTGTTGTTGCTCTCATGCTTCACTGCGCCGGAGATCGTCACAGCATCTCCGACCTTGAAGATAGAATCCCATGCCGCACCGGACGCATAGATCGTGTTGGCCTTTGCGTCCTCGCCTGCGTAGGTTCCGTCCTGAATCTTTGCGCTGCCGGTGAAGCTCGCTTCCATCGTGCCGAACTCGTCCGTCAGGCGGTTATAATACTTCTTATCCGGCAGAATGATGATGTACGCTCCCAGGCTCGCGAACTTCTTTCTCCCGTTCGTGACGGTTCCCTTGAGCGTTCCGCCTGCGTAGAACCCCGTTCCGTCCACCCAGTACAGCCCGTCATGTGCGTAGAACCCGTTCGGTTTTGTGAGCGTGCGTACCTTCCAGCGCGGGCGCCTGGGCGCGAGCAGGGGATAGAAGTCGCTCGTCATATTCTTCATGTCCCAGATGTCGCCGTTGTCTGCGCCGAGCGTGTGGTTGTACCCGCCGAACTTTGTCTGCTTGTATTTCTGGATACCGTCCTGGTTTGCCATTGGCGGCAGGCCGATCATGCGCCGTCACCTCCGAACCGGATGAACCCCTCCAGCGCTTCCAGATGGATGGGCTTGATCTTCTGCGGCTCCGGAAGCGCCGCCGGTTTCCAGTCGATCTCCGTCTCGACATTGGCCAGCTCAAACCGTCGCGTGTTATATTCCGGTGCGTCTGCCGGGTCTTTGAAAAGGAAGGTGCCGCGCTCCGTGAAGGCGACATTGCCTTTTTCGTCGAGCTGCCCGAACTCCTGAGTCAGCTTATTCTCTTCGCGGATATAGAAGTCCACAGATGGCTGCAAGGCCCGCCGCAGTCTTGCCAGCGTGAAGGCCGTCTTGTAGTCCCATTCCATCTGCGAAAGATAGTTCACCGCCATGCAGGCGTTGACGCATCGGATGAGTGTTGTTTTCATGCTGTGCTCCTTTCAGCTCGTGCTCAGCGGCGAATCGTTGATGTAGACCGTACCGTAGAATTTGATATTCCCGCCCGACGAGATCGTCACGCCGCTTTCGCCGTAGATGTAGATATTCTCGTCTGCCTCGATGGAGATGCCGCCTGCCGACTGCAGCTTCATGGCAAATGACACGCCGCGAATATAGTTCGTGTAGATGAACATTCTGTACCGGTTTTCATACTGGCTGCCTGCTCCGTTGGCGTCCAGCCGGATGCCGCCTGCGGTGTAGTTGCTGTTCATATAGCAGAACTCGATCTCACCGCCCCAGATGCCGTTCGACTGCAGGACGCTTCGGAAGGTGCTGCCCTCGATGGTGCAGCCGTAGATGTCGATGGCGTCGATCGTGCCGGTCGTGATGTTGCTGCCGTTGATCGTTGTCTGTCCTGCGGTGGACAGGTCTGAGAACGTGACCATGCCGCTGAAGCTGATCGACTTGCTGGACACCACCACGCCGTCGCGCATGAGCTTGATCGTGCTGCTGCTTTCTCCGTTGGAGACCGACAGCGTGATGCTGTTGACCGTCTGTGTCAGAGACGATACGCTGCCGTCCAGCGTCGTGATTCTGCTCTGCAGCGCCGTCGCCGTCTGCTGCAGCGACGAAACATCTCCTTCTGCGTTCGTGATGCGCGTCGTCAGGCTGTTGGCCGTCGCAGTTAGAGACGTGATGTTTCCTTCTGCATCTTCCAGCCTCGCACCCAGGCCCTCTGCCGTGACCTGCAGCGCAAGAATCTGCTTCTCGTCATTTTCTAGCTGCACATATACCGGCTCCGTGATGATGTTCACGATCTCATCAAATCCTGTCTCATTGAAGTTGTCTTTGTCCAGATTGCAGAATGAATACCGCAGCTGCTCCAGCAGCATATAGAGGTAGCTCGTAATCTGCTCGATCTTGTCCTTGTCGGACGTTTCTTTCGTGAACTGTGGAAACCCCGTGTCCGCGCTCAAAATATTGGATGGCACCGTATCGCCTCCTTGTAGCGTTTTCGGGAAGGGCCGTCTCCGGCCCCTCCCGTGCGTCTCACGCCAGGCCCGCGAGCTTTGCGAACCGGTACAGTACCGTCACAAACTGTTCTCGCGTCAGCATGTCCTGCCACATATAGTTCGGCTCGCCGTCTTCCAGCGTGCCGCCGCCGAGCACGATGCCCTTTTCCGTGGCCCACTGCCGGGCTTCTTCGCTGTACTGGCTGCAGTCGTTGTCCTGCAGGTCTTTGCGCATCTGTCCGAAAAGCTCTGCGAATCTATCCTTGTCCATGTTCTCGTCCTCCATTTCTCCGTCGTCTAATGCCATTACCGTGTGTCCCTGGGATACCAGGATGTCGCCGCGCCGCAGCCAGCGATCTTCCGTCAAAAACTTCTTCCCGCTCAGCATCTCGAACTGCCCGGTCGTCGGCCAGTCGTGCAGCATACAGTAGGTCGTGCAGCTGTTGCCCTGGCGCTTGAAGAGCTTTTTCAGTTCCGTCGCGCCTGCCGAGATCGCGCACAGCATCATAAATGCCGAGCAGTCTGTCTCGACCGGCTTGTTGATCTTCCCGAGTGCAAAGTCCACGGCTTCCGCAGCGGCGTATGCCGTGTTGCGCCCGTCCATGTCATAGCCGATGTTCCGGTTCCGTACGCCGTCTTCGCAGGCCTGCGCCGCCCGCTCCGACATGGCCGGGTCTTTGAACCGGAGAATCCCCAGCCAGTTTCCGTTGTACCAGTACGAAAAATTCAGCTCCCGGCCCGTCTGATTGCCGGGCTTCTGCCCGCGGCCGCCGGTCTCTCCGAGGCTTGCCTGGCCGATGCGGATACTCACTGCGAGTCACCTCCTGCCGGAAACAGCCCTTTTTTGAGGTCATATACCGCCGCTTCGATCATGGCGTCCAGGCGCGTCTCGTCGAGCGTGACGCCGTGTTCCGCCAGCCAGTTGATGACGTATGCCTTCTTCTCCTGGCCGCGCCCGGAGCCTACATAAATCTGCTCCGCTGCGCTAACCGCAATGCGCACCCAGGCGTTGATCTCCGTCTGCTGCTGCGCTGTTGTTTTCGAGCGGATGTACGGGATGACGATGGCGGTAATGACCGCCGCAATGAGCGCGAATACTGTTTCGATGATTGGTGTAATGTTCATGGTGATCTCCTTTCAGATTTCTTGATCGGTTTCTTCTGCTTCCTTTTTCCCGACTGCCCCGAAGCCCTTCCGCTTTTCAAACAGACTCTTCAGGCAGTACAGAGCGACAACGCCGACGATCTCCGTCACGGCCGTCTGGCTCAGCTTCTCGGCGATGGACTCTTTTCCGAGGTATGCCAGGATGTAGCTGCACCACACCCAGCCCACGCCGTTTCCCAGGCAGAACCAAAGCGCCCGCTTTGTGGTCGTCTTTAAGCTGGTGCGTTTCTGCTGCTTCATGTTCCGTGCTCCAAATCGTCGATGCGATGGTTTGCAACCTTCAGCTTTTCCTCGAAGACCGCCGCCGCCTCTTCCAGATGGTAGGTGCGCTCCACCAAACCGTTGTGCTTCGCTACTTTCTTCTCCAGCTGTTCCAGCCGGTATGCAATGAGCGCTGCGCTTTTCCGGTTCGCCAGGTATGTCCCGATGAGCGTACCGGCAAGGCTCAGCACGGCCACTACGATGGTCTCCGTCATGCCGTCACCTCTGTCCATCCATACACGCCCGGTTCCCACACGTTCGCATACACGTTGCTCGTCCAGCGCTTGCTGTTGTGGCTCACTTTTGCGCCCTTGGCGTAGGCATCCGTGCTGCCCACCGGCTGGCTCCACTCCGGCCATTCCTCTGCCGGGTCAGAGATGCCCACCCACAGCGACGGGCTGTCCTCCGGTTTCCAGTCCGCCTGCGAGGTGTGCGCCTGCAGGCATTTGTAGAGCTTGCCGCTGCGCTCCCTGATCTGCCCCGCAGTGTAGGCCACCGGGTATTCCCATGGGCTGAACAGCTCCGCGTGTTCACCGGCCGTCACGCCGTCGATACTTCCGTTCTCAGCCAGTGTGACAAATGCGATGGCGCTTGCCGCCTGGTTTTCCTGCAGGAATGTTCCAGTGTCACGTTTTACCAGGATGATCTGCGACAGCAGCATGGGCGTTCCGCCCACGGCCACGCCTTCGGCCTCATCCTCTCCGCATAGCAGCCAGAACCCGTCCGGATGCCTGCGGATATAATCAGGGGCTTCCGTCAGTGCAATCACGCCCCCGTCCTTCCGAATTTCGTACATTGATGGTCTCCTTTCTCCCCGAACAGCTTTCGATACAGCTTGTCCGTCTTCCGCAGCACCTTCCAGCTGTTTCCCCGTCGCATATGGCCCTTCCAGCTCTCATACGACGTGCGCACGTCTTCTTCCGTCATGCGTCCGTCATCTACCCACCGACGGAACTTCCGCAGCTTCTGCCGCATCTTTCTGGTGCTTTTGCGCTGCGCCTTCCGAATGACGCCGCCGGTCTGCGTCAGCTTGAACTTCGTCTTCAGAAACCGCACGCCCTGCCTGATCGGCAGGATGCGCGTTTTCTTCTCGCTCAGCTGCAACCCGATGCTGGCGCAGTATTGCCGGATGCGTGCGGCGCATTCCTCCAGATACCGGACATCCTCGCAGATGAGATACCCGTCGTCCATATACCGGCCGTAGCCCCGGATGTGCAGCTGCTCTTTGATGAAATGGTCGAGTCCGTTGGCCAGCATCAGCGCGTCGATCTGGCTCACCTGGCTGCCCAGGCCGAATCCTCGCTCGCCGAAGTCCGCCATGAAGATCTCTGCCCGCTCCCGGACGCGCTCGTCGTAGAGCCTGCGCCGGTTCTCCCGATGAATCGGTTCCTGCGGTGCGGAGTTGAAATAGTCCGTGAAGTCGAACACCAGGATGCCGCCCTGCATCCCATGCTTCCGGTAATGCCGCTGCAGGTGCCGGTTCATTCTGCCCATGGCAAAGTCGATGCCCTTGCCCTTCAGACTCGCCGCGTTGTCGTATATGAAGGCCGATGAGAACAGCGGCACCAGCGCATTGTCACATAAGCACCGCTGCACCACGCGCTCTGAGATGTGGACGCTCCGGATGTGCCGCAGCTTTCCGCGCTCCATGATGTCAAATTCGTGGAAGCCCATTGTCTTCCACGTTCCGTCCATCAGTGCCTTCCGCGTCCTGGCCGTGTTCTCAGACAAACTTGCCAGATACCGCTGCGTCGAGCACTTCCAGCGCACGCCCTTGCAGCACGCCAGCCCCGCTTTGTATAGGTTCTCGTAACTGAATACCTGCTCAAAGCTGCCACACGCTTCGCTCCTGGCCCGGCGCTTTGCTTCCCGCCTGGCGCAGCGTCTTTGATACCGGCCCTCTTTTCGCTCTTCGCTTGTCATGTATGGTTCTTCTCCTTGCCCGTTCGGGCACCCGCCGTAAGGGATGATTGTCGGGTGCGCGTTCTACCCTCGTGGCAGTCCGGCTATGAAACAGGCCCGCGCACATCGGCCTGCCATGCAAGCAGCGTCCAGCCGTCTGCACCGGCGGATTGTTTTGGCTTTTGCCGGGAATAAGCTCTCCTTCTGCATAGGTACTGCTTCGCCGCCTTCCAGCGGTTACTGCGTCAGACCGTGCTGTGCAGAATCCGAAGGCCACGCCATTCGCATTGCTCGCGTTGTTGTAGTTGGCGTTGCCGTTGCTGTTGACATTGCAGAAATTCGTGGAGTTGCTGCCATTCGGAGAGCGCTCCCACCAGTTGGCTGCAGAGCCGACGGC
>ERZ835541.2359-NODE-2359-length-15414-cov-3.549059_pt1 | contig 15414 bp, 10 predicted proteins | sample MGYA00519945_ERZ835541 | MGnify/ENA primary metagenome ERZ835541 (study PRJEB31850, sample SAMEA3708780) | human gut metagenome | biome: human gut; feature: human-associated habitat; material: faeces | place: China | collected 2014 ...
CTGCCTACGTTATGATGGCGTGGCGTATCGCATACTGTAAAGTTTTTTACCCACTTGCCTATTATGCAGCATATTTTTCGATTCGTGCGACCGGTTTCAATTATGAGATCATGTGTCAGGGCAGAGAGCGGTTAGAGTATTACATTAATGATTACAACAGACGCAAAAATGAGTTGTCTGACAAAGAAAAGAATACGTTAGATGATATGCATCTTGTACAGGAAATGTATGCGCGAGGATTTGGTTTTTGCAAGATTGATATTTATCGATCCAAAGCAACCAGATTTCAGATCGTGGATGGGAAATTAATGCCTGCTTTTTCATCGATCGACGGACTGGGAGATAAAGCAGCAGAGTTGATCGAGGATGAGGCGAGCAAAGGGGAATTTTTGTCGCAGGAAGACTTTAAGACCCGGTGCAAGGTCAGCGCAAATACAGTAGAGACGATGGATAGGCTTGGATTATTCGGGGATCTGCCACATTCAAATCAGATCTCGCTGATGGACTTTCTGTGATAAGAATTAACAGCAAAAAAATAAAATGCGCGTTATCATGTATCATATCGCATAATATTCATGATCGTTTTCGTGAAAAAGGGGCGGTGCATTAAGCCCCGCTCGAGCGCGAAAGAGTCGCAAGCGACTCTTTGTTCTGGTATTAGATTTTATTTTACTCTTCCGGAACAGAATGGAGAGGTTCAAACGTATGCGTATTTTTATTTTGCTTTTTACGTTCTTTTTGCGCACGCTTTGCTTCTTCACAGAAGTATTTCTGTGAGTTGAGTTTAGCGTGTCCGCCCTTTGCAGCACGTCGATAGGTTCCGTTTTTCTGTAAAATTCTTGCTTTTTCGTTATCCGCCAGTTGAATGTCCAAAATATGGATCACTTCAGCTTTTAATGCGTCATCTTCTACCGGAAATAAAATCTCCACACGTTTATCCAGGTTACGAGGCATCCAGTCTGCACTTCCCATATAGACTTCCTCGAAACCGTTGTTGTAGAAATGGAAGATTCGGCTGTGCTCCAAAAAGTCACCGACGATCGAACGTACCGTAATGTTCTCGCTGATACCCGGCATTCCGGTCTTGAGGCAGCAGATACCGCGTACAACTAATTCAATCTTAACACCGGCGGCAGCAGCTTCATACAAGGAGCTGATAATACCGGCATCGCATAGAGAATTCATTTTGGCGCGAATAAATGCTTTTTTACCCTTTTTGGCAAATTCTTTTTCTCGATTGATCAATTGAGTAAAGCGGTCACGCAGGCGGATCGGTGCAATTGCTAACTTGTTCCAAAATGCCGGTTCCGAATAACCGGACAGCATATTAAAGACGGCGGTGGCATCTTCACCGATCGCTTTACGGCATGTAAGAAGACCCATATCGGTATATAATTTTGCTGTGCTATCGTTGTAGTTACCGGTACCGAGGTGGACATAACGTCGAATGCCATCTTCTTCTTTACGGACAACTAACGTGATCTTGCTGTGCGTCTTCAGACCAACAAGACCGTAAATGACATGACAGCCGGCCTGCTCCAGTTTACGTGCCCAGATAATATTGTTTTCTTCATCAAACCGTGCTTTTAACTCGACAAGAACGGTTACCTGTTTGCCGTTTTCGGCAGCAGCAGCAAGAGATGCGATGATCGGAGAGTGGCTGCTGACGCGGTACAAGGTCTGTTTGATCGCAAGAACGTTTGGATCTTTCGAAGCTTGTTTGACAAAATCAACAACCGGGTCAAAAGTCTCATATGGATGATGTAGAAGAACATCATGGTCACGGATCTGATCAAACAGATGATCTTCACCATTTAGCCATTTAGCAGGCTGTGGTGTATATTTTGGAGTGCGTAGCTTATCATATCCTTCCAATCCGGATAATTTCATAAGAAATGTTAAATCCAAAGGACCGTTGATCTTAAAAATATCTTCCTCTTTGATCTTTAACTCCTGACGCAGTTTTTTGAGCAGACGTTTGTCCATGCCATCTTCAACTTCCAAACGGATTGCCTGCCCCCATTGACGTTTTTTGAGCTGTCGTTCGATCTCGATCAGAAGATCAGCAGCTTCATCTTCTTCAATGCTAAGGTCCGCATTACGCATGATACGATATGGAAATACCGATTCAATCTCATAATTGACAAACAGTTTTCCGATGTTTTTTTCAATGATCTGCTCTAACAAAATAAAGGTTTTTTCACCTTTTTGCTCGGAGGGGATCTCGACAAAACGAGGCAGTACAGAAGGAACCTGAACCGTTGCAAAATCGGTATCATTGGAATCAGCTCCTTTCTTTTTGTTGCCATGTGACAGATAAAGATCGCGGAATTGTCCGCCTGCAGCTTTGTCTTTTTTCATGCGGAGAATAGCGCCGATATTTAATGTTTTGTTACGGATCAGCGGAAATGGTCTGGATGAATCCACTGCCATAGGAGTAAGTACCGGGTATACTTCATCGGTAAAATAACGGTCTACATATTTGGACTGTTTCTCACTAAGATTTTCATAGTGGGATAAGACGTGTACGCCTTCTTTTTCTAGGGCCGGGATCAGAGAACGATTAAAAATATCATACTGATCTTTAACGAACAAATGTGTACGTTCGTTGATCGCAGCTAACTGTTCTGCAGGGGTCATGCCGGAGATGTCTTTTTTGTTGTATTTTACCTGTACCATGTCTTTGAGAGAGGCAACACGTATCATAAAAAACTCATCTAAGTTGGACGACGTAATGCTCAAAAATTTAAGACGATCAAATAAGGGAAGAGAGGAATCTTTGGCCTCTTCCAGTACGCGGCGGTTAAATAACAGCCAGCTTAATTCACGGTTATAAAAATATTCCGGTTTGGAATAAGGTGATTTTGTACTCATGATAGAGTCTCCTTTCTATAGACACTTTTTTTGGCGGAGGACAGGGCGAATACCGAAGGCCTCTTCAAAAAATGGTGATTTCTGTATAAACATACCATGTTCCAATGTGATGTCATACAATGTCTGACCGGTGATGGTAAGATCATATCCGCGTTTGCGGACCGTAAAATTGGTGAATTTCTGTTGATGGCTTCGATCCATAGCATCGGCAAGACAGAGTATTGCATTTAGTTTTGCAATTTTGATATATTCTTCACGGCTGAATTCATTTTTAATCTCGCTGTATTCCGGAAAGTCGCCGGTTGTATATCGGATCACATAAGCAACGATCATACGTTCCTGATGGGATAATCCGATGATCTCTGTGGAAGTAACAATTTTGTAGGAGTTTTCACCGATGTCATTTAAGTTGAGAAAACTGCCACAATTGTGAAGTATCGCTGCTATCTGAAGAAGTAAACGATCCTTCTTGGTCAGGTGATTGGCTTTGCGCAGAGCATCAAACAGCTTTAAGGCAGCAATCTCTACCTGATGAATGTGTTCTGTATCGCAGCAAAAGCGTTCTGCCAGTTTGCGTGATACGGAGATGATATCATCCGAGAAAGGATGAGCCGGAACAATATGTTCTTTGCATTCGGCAAAATCAGCTGCCATGCCATCGCAGATCGTTATGCCGGACAACCACATAAACTCGGCATCTGTCTCTTCAAAAATATTGTGATAGATCATGGCAGTCGGCAAAAGCAGCTCTGCCTTGTCTTCAGAAATTGACAGTTCGCGGGCAAGATCATCCGGTGCCTGCGTGGAAATGGCATGATACAGTTCTTCGTATTCCTGACGGTTGACGGAATCTTTTTTGTTACCCTTTGAATCGACCGGCTGCAAATTGCCAAAATGGTGCGTGACCAGATATTTTACAAACGTTTGCAGCTGGTTGCCGACAGCAATAATATTTCGGACATTACAATCTTGCAAATACAGTTTAGAAAACGTATGCAGACTGTTAGAAATATATTCATGAACCAGATTCTGATAATTGATCACATCGCCTTGCATTGTTTGTAAAAACTCTTGGATACGCAGAGAACCTAACAAAATATTATGGGTCGTGATCAGGTTGTTTTTGTCGAATAATGATAATTGGATACTGCCACCGCCGACATCGACCAAAAGCGTACCCTTTTGGATCAGCTTGTGGAATGAGTTGGGCTGCAATGCGATGGCTTTATAGCATAGATAGCGCTGTTCGGAGTTGCTGAGAATCTTGATCTGAAAGCCTGTGCGCTGTTTCACCTGATCTAATACGATCAGATTATTATCGGCTTCCCGGAGAGCACTGGTTGCAATGATCATATAATCCTTGATGCGGTACTCCATCATCTTTTCCTTAAAGCCGAGTAAAATATTACAGAGCTTATCAATCGTGTGATAGCTGATATGTCTTGTGGAAAATGTCTCATATCCAAGACGCGCTGTGTGATGCAGATATTCCAATTCATGTACACCGTGTTTTTTGGAAATCTCGTAAATACGCATTGCGGTTTCATGACTACCGACATCAATTGCCGCGAAAACAGTTATTGCCATGAGAATATACCTCCTGTTCATGTAATGATAATAGTTTAAATCATTTTGTATAAAAAAACCATATATAACTGTCGAATTATGTTATTTTTACAAATAATTTACACAAATTTCCCATGCCTTAAAACTGATATGACTGTATTTTGCTTCCCATACCTTAATATCTCATATAATTACATATTCAAACTTCCCATACCGGAAGTTATTGCAAAACCACATATTGCTTATTATATCAGCAATAAATAAAACATATTGCGGCTATTATTTTGTAGGAATAAATCGATTCGCTTTTGTTTTCGTCTGCCGGGATGGATATTCGGTGACATTCTTGACCATCTGATAGACATGCTGGATCTCTTCGGAATTTAACTTTTGCAATAGTGGAATAAAATAGGCGAAGGATTGATACGTATTATCATCAGTATAGAAAAAGGTAAAGGGATCGACGTGAAGATAATCGCAGATGTTAAAGAAGCCTTCCAATGCCGGATAATTTTTACCGGATTCAATGGAATTAATGTAGTTTTTGTTTAATCCAAGATCCAAGCTCATTTGGCGTGCGCTGATTCCGGCCGCTTCGCGAAGTTTGGCAAGACGCAGTCCAAAACTGTGTTTGTTCCACTTTAAAGAAAACAATGTTGTATCACAAATATCATTTGTAGCTTTGTAAATATTCATACGTGCCCCTTCCTATTAGATAAAATATTTGATATCATCATAACAGGTTTTATTTTGGAAAACGCCATGTAGAAACAGGCGTTTAGGGGTATATGCCATAATGAAAGTGGCATAAAAAAGGAGCAATTGAGGAATATAAGCCGCATTGGAAACAGAACATTGATTTTGAAAAGCACATATGGTAAAATTGTAATGTTGTGTAAAGCACCGGTTGCTTATTAGGAGAATAGGACATAGAAGAGACAGCATAAGGCAGCGGGTAGAGTTGAAAGAGTGAAGAGTCAGAATGGAGGAGTAACGTGAAATATTTTGGAACCGATGGATTTCGTGGAGAAGCAAATGTTAATTTAAATGTAATGCATGCATATAAAGTAGGTCGTTTTTTAGGATGGTATTATGGAAAAGAGCACAAGGCGCGTGTGGTGATCGGTAAAGATACCAGACGTTCCAGTTATATGTTTGAAGATGCTCTTTGTGCAGGTCTTACAGCGAGTGGTGCGGATGTGTATCTTCTGCATGTAACGCCAACCCCAAGTGTGTATGTTGTGCGAACAGAAAAGTTTGACTGCGGTATTATGATATCTGCCAGCCATAATCCGTATTATGATAACGGATTAAAGGTGATCAATGGCAAGGGACATAAGATGGAGGCTGAGGTTGAAGAAAAGATCGAGACATATATTGACAGTGAAGTAGATGACATTCCTATGGCAACCAGAGAAAATATCGGATGCACGATCGATTATGCAATCGGAAGACATCGTTACATCGGTTATTTAATGTCTTTGGCAACTCGTTCTTTTAAGAATATAAAAGTTGGATTAGATTGTGCTAACGGTTCTTCTTATTCCGTGGCAAAAGGTGTTTTTGATGCATTGGGAGCGCAGACATTTGCGATCGGCATGAATCCGGATGGAACAAACATCAATGATAACTGTGGATCGACGCATATTGATAATCTGCAGAAGTTTGTGGTCGAGAACAATCTTGATGTTGGATTTGCGTATGATGGAGATGCAGACCGTTGCCTTGCGGTAGATGACAAGGGTCAGGTGATCGATGGAGATGCGATCTTATATCTGTGTGGTTGTTACCTGAAGGATAAGGGAGAATTAAATAACAATACGGTTGTTACGACGATCATGTCTAATATGGGACTTTACAAGGCGTTTGATAAAGTTGGTATTTCCTATGAAAAGACATCCGTTGGCGATAAATATGTCAATGCCAATATGATGCAGTTTGGTCATTCCCTGGGCGGTGAGCAGTCCGGACATATTATATTTAGTAAATATGCGGTTACCGGAGACGGTGTGCTTACTTCTTTGATGCTGATGGAAGTTATGTTGGAAAAGAAAGAAAAATTATCCGAATTGCGAAAGGGACTTGTGATCTATCCGCAGGTATTGAAAAATATTCGCGTTAATGACAAGCCGGCAGCAAGAGCTGATGAAGATGTGATCGAAGCCGTGAAAAAAGTCGAGCAGGCGCTAGGCGAGAATGGTCGTATTTTGCTGCGCGAGAGCGGCACTGAACCGGTTATCCGTGTTATGGTGGAAGCAGAGACACAGGAGCTTTGTGAGCGGTATGTTGATGATGTGATCGCAGTACTGAAAGCTAAAGGACATGAGGCAAAATAATTAATTTTGAAAAAGCCTTGATTTTCGGAGAAAGTTCATGCTATAGTATAGCAATGTGATATTTTTATAAGGAGGAATTTACAAGAATGAGTGTACAGGTAGAAAAGTTGGAGAAGAGCATGGCTAAGCTGACAATTACAGTTGAGGCTGCAAAGTTTGATGCAGCAGTTGATTCAGCTTATCAGAAAAATAAAGGTAAGATTGCTCTGCCGGGATTCCGTAAAGGAAAGGCTCCAAGAGCAATGATCGAGAAAATGTACGGCACGGGAGTATTTTATGAGGATGCAGCCAATGAGTTGATCCCGGAAGCATATGAGACAGCAGCTAAGGAAAGTGAGCTTGAGATCGTTGCACAGCCTGAAATTGAAGTAACACAGATGGAAAAGGGAACGGATTTCATCTTTACAGCTACCGTAGCAATAAAGCCGGAAGTTACTTTGGGTGACTACAAGGGTATTGAGGTAGAGAAGAAAGAGGCAGAAGTAAGTGAGGAAGAGATCACAGCAGAGATCGATAAGGCAAGAGAAGCTAACTCCAGACTGATCACGATCGAGGATCGTGCTACAGAGGACGGAGATACTGTTATCATCGACTTTGATGGTTATGTAGATGGCAAGCAGTTTGAAGGCGGTTATGCAGAGGATTATACGTTAGTTCTTGGATCACATTCTTTCATTGATAATTTCGAGGATCAGTTGGTTGGCAAGAATCTCGGTGAGGATGTTGAAGTAAACGTAACATTCCCAGAAGAGTATCATGTAGACGAGCTTAAGGGTAAGCCTGCATTGTTCAAGGTAAAGATCAAAGAAATCCAGAAGAAAGAGCTTCCTGAACTGGATGATGATTTTGCACAGGATGTATCTGATTTTGATACATTGGATGAGTACAAGGCTGACGTTGAGAAGAAAATCTTAGAGAACAAAGAGAATCAGATCAAACGTGAGCAGGAAGATCAGATCATTGAGAAGATCATTGAGAATGCACAGATGGAGATTCCACAGCAGATGATCACTGCACAGACACGTCAGATGACACAGGAGTTCGCACAGCGTCTTCAGTCTCAGGGATTGTCTTTGGAGCAGTATATGCAGTTTACAGGTCTTACTCCACAGAAGATGATGGAAGATTTAGAGCCACAGGCTTTGAAGCGTATCCAGAGTCGCTTGGTATTAGAGGCAGTTGTTGTTGCAGAGAACATCGAGGCTTCTGATGAAGAGATCGATAAAGAGTTAGAGAATATGGCTTCTATGTATCAGATGGAGATCGACAAGTTAAAAGAGTTAATCGGCGATGATGAGAAGAAACAGATCGGAATGGATCTGGCAGTGCAGAAAGCAGTGGAATTTGTTGTAAAGGAAGCTGTTGAGAAATAATACAAACAGAAGTTAACGCCATCCGCATCAGGAAGCTGTTTCAGCTGCCTGATGGGCTGGCGTTTTTGTTAAGTCTAAGAGAGTATGTCCTGCAGCTTAGTATTTGCAGGTACATGGAAAGGCATGGTGAGCACAATGAGTTATAGTATTCCTTATGTTATTGAAAAAACGAGTGGCGGAGAGCGTTCGTATGATATTTATTCCAGATTGTTGCAGGACCGCATTATTATTTTATCCAACGAGGTAAATGATGATATTGCGAGTTTGGTAGTATCTCAGCTGTTGTTTTTGGAATCTCAGGATCCAAACAAAGATATCAGCCTTTATATCAACAGTCCGGGAGGATCTGTTAGTGCAGGATTTGCCATCTATGATACAATGAATTATGTAAAATGTGATGTTTCTACAATTTGTATGGGCCTTGCGGCAAGCATGGGTGCATTTTTGTTAGCAGGAGGAGCTAAAGGAAAACGACTTGCCCTTCCAAATGCGGAGATTATGATCCATCAGCCATCCGGCGGCGCCAAAGGTCAGGAAACAGAGATTCGTATCGTCGCAGAACAGATCTTAAAGACAAGAAGTCGTTTGAATGAAATTTTGGCAGAAAATACCGGTAAGCCATTAGAAGTTATCCAGGCTGATACAGAGCGTGATAACTATATGACGGCTGCAGAAGCAAAAGAGTATGGTTTGATCGATGAGATCGTGACTAACCGTAAATAACAGATTGTATTCACTGTTACGATCGTGAAATAGAGATCTGTATAAAGTTATTGTAAGAGTGGGGGAATATCAGGCAGGGAGGTAGTCATGTCAGGAAGAAAAGATGATATATTAAAATGTTCTTTTTGTGGAAAGACACAGGATCAGGTGACGCGTCTGATCGCAGGACCGGGTGTGTATATTTGTGACCAGTGTGTAGAACTTTGCTCAGAGATCATGGAAGATGAGATGACACAGAAGGCAGAGCAGGTCGACAATGATACTGAGATCAATTTGCTTAAGCCAAAAGAGATCAAGGATTTTTTGGATGAGTATGTAGTTGGACAGGATGACGCAAAGAGAGCTCTTTCCGTAGCAGTTTATAACCATTATAAACGTGTGTTGTCTGCAAAAGATATGGATGTTGAGATTCAAAAGAGTAATATTATCATGGTGGGACCTACAGGTTCCGGTAAGACTTTTTTGGCACAGACATTAGCAAAGATATTAAACGTTCCGTTTGCCATTGCAGATGCAACTGCACTGACGGAGGCAGGATATGTCGGAGAAGATGTTGAAAATATTCTGTTAAAGATCATTCAGGCAGCGGATTATGATATGGATCGTGCGGAGCATGGTATTATTTATATCGATGAGATTGACAAGATCACCCGTAAGGGCGAGAATGTTTCGATCACTCGTGATGTTTCCGGTGAAGGTGTACAGCAGGCACTGCTCAAGATCTTAGAGGGAACGGTAGCCAGTGTACCACCGCAGGGTGGAAGAAAACATCCTCATCAGGAGTTCTTCCAGTTAGACACATCCAATATTCTATTTATTTGTGGTGGAGCGTTCGATGGTTTGGAGAAGATCATAGAGGGACGTATCGGTCAGAAATCCATTGGATTTAATGCTGAGATCGCAGATAAGCGTGATGAGACAATTGGAGATCTGTTCCGACAGGTATTGCCGGAAGATTTTGTGAAGTTTGGTTTGATCCCTGAGATCATTGGTCGTCTTCCGGTTACGGTAGCATTAGATCTTTTGGATGAGAAAGCACTGGAAAAGATTTTGGTAGAGCCTAAAAATGCGATCACAAAACAGTATCAAAAACTGTTTGAACTGGATGGCGTGAAATTGTCGTTTGAACCGGAAGCGATCCAGGCTGTTGCAAAACAGTCGTCAGAACGCAAGACCGGCGCAAGAGGACTGCGTGCGATCATGGAAAATGTAATGCAGAATGTGATGTATGAGGTTCCATCCGTGGATGACATTAAAGAATGTGTTATTACAGAGCAGTCAGTTTTAGGTGAGGAAGAACCAAAGTTGATCACAAAAGAGGACGAAGTTAAGCAGTTGACAGTGGATAAAGATGCAACTGCATAAACAAACTTTGTACTTTTTACGAATGTTGCAGGGGTAACGTAAGATGCGTTGCCCCTTTTGTGGATAAGATACAAGGAGAGAATGGAATGAATAATCAAAAAATTCCAATGATCATCCTGTCAGAGTGTGTTGTATTTCCGGGAAGTTCTGTGTATTTGAATTTGTATGACAGTCGCTCCGAAAATGCGGTATCACAAGCTATTGGACCGGGTGGAAAACTGGTTGGAGTCACAAGGATGTCGGCAGAAACGGCAGACGATGATCATTCAAAATTATATTCGGTGGGAACGTTATTGGAAGTCAAACAGATGAATACGCCGAGAAAAGGACATCCACAGGCTGTTGTACGTGGCGTTTGCCGTGTTATGATTGAAGAAGTCCATCGGGAATCGGATTGTTATTATTGTGAATATAGTGAATTTCAAGAAATAGAGTCAGAGGAAGATTCCCAGACGATCCTTGCGATGGGCAGCATTCTCAATGCCCTGCAAAGAAAATATGCGGAATTTAGAGAAGATGTTCCTGCTACAGTATGGGATGCTATTGCTGATGAGAAGGACCGCGGGGCTTATGTTGATCAACTTAGCGGATTGTTAGAAAGTGATTATACACAAAAACAAAAGCTTTTGGAGGAGCCATCCATTGACGAACGCGAAAAGCGGCTTGCTGTCTACATGACGCAGGAGATCAATCTGTTTATTGAACAGGAGAAGATTCAAAAAAAGATCAGAGAAAATATAGATAAGAAGCAGATGGAGATGTATCTGCGAGAGCAGATCGATGCTATTCATGAGGAACTTGGTGATGACGACGTAGGCTCTCAGGCAGCTAAATATCTTCATAAATTAGAGAAACTAAAGGCTCCTAAGCGTGTTAAAAAGGCGATTCGTGAAGAAATTATGCGTTATCAGCGTTTTGCCAAAAATCCATCGGAAAGTGAAATGATCCGTGATTATCTGGATAATCTGTTTGCGTTTCCATGGAAGAAAAAGTCTGAGGAGAGCTTAGATCTTGCGTATGCAGCACAGGTGTTGGATGAGGATCATTATGGTCTTACTAAAGTAAAAGAACGTATTTTGGAATGTTTGGCGGTAAAGGCAATGAAGAAAGATGCAGTGAGTCCGATCCTTTGTCTGGTCGGTCCTCCGGGAACCGGTAAAACATCGATCGCCCGTTCAGTCGCAAGGGCATTGGGACGCAGTTACGTTCGCATTTGTCTTGGCGGTGTCAATGACGAGGCGGAGATACGTGGACACAGAAGAACGTATGTCGCATCTATGCCGGGACGGATCGTAAAGGCGTTTTGTCAGGCAAAAACCAATAATCCATTGGTTTTGCTGGACGAAATCGATAAGATCGGAAAAGATTATAAAGGGGATCCGTCCGCAGCGTTGTTAGAGGTGTTAGATCCTGAACAAAATAAGCATTTTTCGGATCATTATATGGAAATACCGATCAATTTGTCTCATGCGATGTTTTGGTGTACTGCTAATTCATTGGAGTTAATTCCGCTGCCGCTTCGTGACCGTATGGAGATCATTCAACTGTCCGGATATACGGACAATGAAAAATTTCATATCGCCAAAGAATTTTTGTGGAAAAAACAGAAAAATGCCAATGGTTTGACAAATTCACAGATTACAATAACGGATAAGGCAATTCGTATGATTATTGCTCGTTACACCAGAGAGGCAGGAGTGCGTGATCTGGAGCGCAAACTTATATTGTTGTGCCAGAAGGCAGCGAAAAGCATTGCAACAGGTGAGAAAGATAAGGTTCGTATATCGGAACGCAATCTGAAAGAGTATCTTGGCAAAGAAGTGCATACCATCCGGATGGCGAATAAGAGAGCGCAAGTCGGTATTGTACGCGGATTGGCATGGACGGCTGTTGGTGGAGAGACGTTAGAGGTCGAAGTTGGTATTATGCCCGGAAACGGTAAGCTGCTGCTTACCGGCAAGTTAGGGGATGTCATGAAGGAATCAGCACAGATCGCATTAACGTATGTGCGAAGCCAGACCGCAAAGCTGGTGAAAGACTCTTATTATGCAGAACATGATATTCATATTCATGTACCGGAAGGCGCCGTGCCGAAGGATGGGCCATCTGCAGGTGTTACAATGGCAACGGCATTATATTCTGCGGTGACAGGATGGAAAGTCAGAGCCGATATAGCAATGACGGGAGAAATCAGCTTACGTGGATCAGTGCTTGCTATTGGTGGTCTTAAGGAGAAAATGCTTGCGGCGAAAGCAGCCGGGATCGCTCAGGTGTTCATTCCGAAAGATAATGAGAGTGATCTCGTGGAATTTTCGGAGGACATTTTAGAAGGGATCACGGTTACTCCGGTGTCTTCGGTAAAGGAAATATGGAAGCAGAGTATAGAAACTGCCTCCGGCGAAGCATAAGAACATGGAAAGGCATGGGATAATAGAATGAAAGTAACGAGTGTTAATTTAGAGACAGTTTGTGGTATTACAAGTAAATTGCCGGAAAATGACAAATTGGAAGTCGCTTTTGCCGGGCGTTCCAATGTAGGAAAGTCTTCCTTGATCAATGCACTGATGAATCGTAAATCTTATGCACGTACTTCGCAGCAGCCGGGTAAAACACAGACGATCAACTTTTATAATATTAATGAATTGTTGTATTTTGTTGATCTGCCGGGATATGGTTATGCGAAAGTGTCACAGGATACAGTCAAAAAGTGGGGGAAGATGATTGACGGATATCTGCACCAGTCAAAGGTGCTGCGTCTGGTCTTTTTGCTGGTGGATGTACGGCATAAACCTAATCAAAATGATATACAGATGTATGAATGGTGTGTCAATTATGGATTTAATCCGATCATTATTGCAACTAAATCGGATAAGATCAAGCGTTCACAATTGCAAAAACAGATCAAGCAGATCAAAGATGCACTGCAGGTAGTAGATGGAACGCCGGTTATTCCGTTTTCTGCGTTGAATAAAAGCGGACGGGATGAGATCTGGGAATACATTGATATGATGTATGAAGGATTTCAGGCAGAGCGATCACAATAGGGGAATCGATGTCTGATACCAGTGATAATTTAGGGCAGACGGATTATTTACAAGGTGAATTAAATGTAAGGAGGAAACATGGAGGCAACAAAGAAAACACAAGGGAAATGGCAGATCATGTGTCTGGTACTGCTGCTTGCAGGAATGATTTTTGGAATCAGCAGAGATGCGGCTGCTTTAGAACGTATTTTTACCGAAAATGAGCAAAGTGTTTATGTGGGAGATCAATTTGATCTGATGAATCTGGTAGAACCGGATATGAAAGCAGGAACAACATTTCACTTGACAGAAACATCAACGGAAACGGCGTCAGTGACAAAAACCGGAATTTTGACTTGTTTGAAAGAGGGAACGGTGACGGTTGAGGCGGAGCGCAAAAATGATGATGATACATCATATAAAGATACGATCGAGATTAATGTGATCGCACCGGAACAGGTCAAACTTGCTTATGGACAGAGTGTTTCTAAGCCGATGCAGGAATATTTGCTGCAGATGGGTTATACGTTGTCGGCAGATAGAAATAGTGTCACAATTAGTGAAGACGGCTCTCTGCAGGCAGTGGGGTTTCGCCCTTCCGTGATCTACGCGGACAATGGACGTGGCAGCTGTTTTGCAATAGCAGAAGTAACGATTGAGACACCGAGTTATTCACAAGAGTATGTTACACGTGCTGTTGGCAGCAAGGCAACCGCTGTCGGTGTTGACGGTTTTTCCTTTATCGGAAGTGGCAGTGAAAAGATCACTTATGCAACCGAAGATAATAAAGTGGCTGTTTGGACAACGCAGGGAATACAGGCTGTAGCTAAGGGGCAGACGACACTGAAAGCGACGCTCACTGCATATAACAAGGACACGATAACACTTACGATGCCGGTATATGTGACAACACCAACGGTATCCAGTAAGACAGTGATCTTGGCATCCGGCTGTGTGAAGAAGCCTTCGATCAGCGGAACAATCGCACAAAGTAAGATTACCTGGGATCCTGAAAAACAGGGTGCGGCATATTTTACAGAGCAAGGTGATATTTTTGCAAATTATAAGGGATCGAAAAAACTAACATTGAATATCGATGGATTAGATTTTTCTATTTTGGTTCGTGTCAGTAATCCTACCTATGCGGATTTCAACATTATCATGTACAAAGGAATGGGAAAGACGCTGAAGCTTAAAGGACTTGTGCCAGGAAGTAAGGTTAGCTTTTCCTCTAACAATAAGAAAAAGGTAACGATTACATCCAGAGGCAAAATGAAAGCGAAGAAGATCAGTCATACAAATATTACAGTAAAGGCGGATGGACGCACGTTTAAGATCTGGGTTGAGATTTCCAGTAAACGGGGTTATCGGGCATCCAAGAAAGCGATTGCGATCTCTAAGACGAAGACGACATACAGTCAGGCACGTAGAATGTCTAAGAGATTTTACGACTGCAGTTCGTTAGTTTCTCGAGTATATCGTAAATATAATGTATATTTTGGCTCGAAAAGCGGCTGGTCACCGGTTGCCGCAGATATTGGAAAATGGTGCACCAGAAATCATAAAGTTATTGCAAAAAAAGCGGTTTCTTATAAAAAACTGCTTCCGGGAGACTTGATCTTTTTCTCCGGCTGGCGTAATGGAAGATACAAGAATATCACGCATATTGAGATATATACCGGCGGCGCAAAGGATGTGTCTGCAAGCAGCCGTTACGGGAAAGTGGTTCATTATGGATATGGCAAAGGAGATTCTGTGGTGTTGGTAGCACGTCCTACAAAATAGGAAATTGTTTGTTAGAAGCAGGAAGGGCAATGCATTAGCGTTGCCCTTTTGCATGTAGTGTGCTAAGATAGAGTGGCGTAAATAATTAGCATGTAAAACAAAAATGGAGGCACAGTTATGAACATCATCGTATTGGCTGGAGGACTTAGTACAGAAAGAGACGTATCGTTTAGCACCGGAGAAGACGTGTGCAAAGCGCTGCGTGAAAGGGGACATCAGGCAGCAATGCTAGATGTTTTTTTAGGATATGAAGGAGATGTTTCAGAGGACTTTTTTGTAAGAAATGATGCGATCCGCTCGGACGATAAAAAGATCAAGTCCATAGACCCGGATCTGGATCAGATCAAGCAGATGCGTGGAGATTGCGAG
>ERZ835541.2380-NODE-2380-length-15282-cov-5.523872_pt1 | contig 15282 bp, 14 predicted proteins | sample MGYA00519945_ERZ835541 | MGnify/ENA primary metagenome ERZ835541 (study PRJEB31850, sample SAMEA3708780) | human gut metagenome | biome: human gut; feature: human-associated habitat; material: faeces | place: China | collected 2014 ...
CACCCCATTTCCTAAACAGTATACCATACTGTCTAACAAATGGGGTGCAGTTCAGAAAACAGGGTGCTCTTTTTACGGCAGAATGTTTACTTCTTGATGAAACCGCCCAGCAGATTGTTCAGCTCAACGACGGACTTGTAGATCACATTGATGTTGTTGATAATGGAACTTGCACCGGAGAAGATGCGGGCCAGCTGGTTAAAGACCTGACCAACGTTCAGGAATGCCTTGTAAGCGTCGCTGTCGGCAATGGTGGCACCGCCGTCCAGATAGGTCATCTCGTTTTCGTCGATCACGGCATAGCAGGCGGGCAGTTTCATTTCGGTCATCATAATGGGAATTCCTTTCTTTCGTAAAATCAGCGCATGTTTTTCCAAAATGTAAAAATCAGACGGCGGCCACGACCACCAGCGTGACCAGAATGCCGGCCACCAGCAGGGTGCCCAGATGTTTCTGCAGGGCAGGACCGCCGGTCACGGGCAGGGTAGGGGTCGTGGGCCTGGCGGAGCTGGACTTTGCGGTCCACTGGGCATAAATGGTGGTGTCACCGGTGAACACGGTAGCGGTGGTGATCCGGCTGCCGCCCACCGGCTCGGTGTACCAGCCGTTGAAGGTGTAGCCGTCCATCGTGGGAGACTCCGGCAGGGTGGTCAGTTTGCCGTCCAGATTGGTGGTGACCACCACGGTGGAGCTCACACCGCCGCAGGCGTCCAGACCGATGGTATAAAAGGCGTCCTCTTTATTTCCTGCGGAAAAGGCGGCAGGCACTGCCGCACACAGCAGGCTGAGCAAGACCAGACAGAGTGTCAATGCTCGGAAGATTTTTTTCATAAAATTCCTCACTTTCCCGGGAGTAACCGTGCCCCGCAGCGCTTGCGGTGCCTGCCCGGCGGGGGCGGCATTCCGGCACGGCCTTGAATGGCTGCGCACCCACAGCGTACCACAACCGCAACAGTTTGGCAAGGTTTTTCAGCGAATCCCCAAAAATTTTTCAGGAAAGAAGATCTGCCTCCGCGCGGAAGAAAACATGCCGGTGCCTCTTGTGAAAATCCGGAAAATATGATATACTGTTTTGCACGATGCGCCATCGCCAAGCGGTAAGGCAGGGGACTTTGACTCCCCCATCGTAGGTTCGACTCCTGCTGGCGCAACCAAACGCCCCGGAAGCTGGAAGGCTTCCGGGGCGTTTTTTGCTTATTCGAGATCCGGTCAGCGGCGGTGGATCTTCCGGGTGGGGCGGCGGTGGTTCCAGCGGTTGAGCAGCAGCCACAGCCCGTAGATGGCGGCGCTGAGCACGCTCAGCACGATGACCACCTTCAGGTACAGACTGCCCAGAAATTCGCGGATCTTGGCCACGGTGAGCAGCAGGGCGTTCTGGTCCACATCCTGCCCGGCGATCAGGTTCACCACGCCGATGGTCTCGCCTGCCAGCTTCAGCTCCACGGTGCCCACCACGTCGCCCTGCCGGATGGGCGCACAGACGTAGTCCGGCAGGTGGAAATACTTCTGGGTCACGCTGCCGTCGCCGGTGGAGGGCAGCAGGGTCATCATGCTGTCGGCCGGATACAGCTGCAGGGTGTCGGTGTCGGCGGAATACTTCACCGGGATCTCGGCCAGCGCCAGGTCGGTGTCCAGTGCGGCCTGGATGGAAAAGGTGTCGAACACCCAGTCGATCAGCCGCACCGTCTCATACAGGGCCGGGCGGCGGTTGGCGTAGCCGAAGGTGTCGCAGGTGTCGAGGCTTTGCATCACACAGAAGATATAGGTGGCACCGTCCTGATTGGCCCAGGAAACGTAACTCTGGTTTCCGCTGTCCTTCTTGTAGGCGGTCACGTCGCACATGCCGCCCTGCATGGCGCTGCGGTAGTAATTGCCGCCGCTGCTTTTGCTCAGGGCTGCATTCTGGCTGACCAGCACCGACGGAGACCGGTGCTTCTCCTTGGCCGGCATGGTAAAGGTGGGCACGCCGGAGATCTCCACAAAGGCGTCAAAGCTCATCAGGTAGCGCAGGATCAGGTACATGTCCACAGCGCATGTCACGTTGCCGCTGTCGATGCCGCAGGCGTCCGTCCAGGTGCTGTTCGTGGTGCCGATGCGCTGAGACAGGGCGTTCATCTGGCTCACCCAGCCGTCCAGATCCCCGCCCGACAGGGTATAGGCAAGGCCCATGGCAGCTTCGTTGGCGTTGCGGGTGACCATGGCGTACAGTGCTTCGCGGTAAGTGAAAGTCTCGTTGGAGCGCATGTCGGCGTTGCTGGTGTTGTGCACATAGTCCGAGATGGCAAACGGCATCTGGAAGGTGTTGTCCAGCTGGTCGGCATAGTTGGTCAGCACCAGCGCAATGGTCATATACTTGGTCAGGCCACCGGCGGACACCTGTTTGGTGCTGTCCTTTTCGTAGACGATGATGTTGGTGTCGGTGTTCACGATGTAGGCGCTCTGGGCCTGCACCTGATAGACGGGGGAGGGGTCGAACATGGCACCCGCCGGCAGCACCAGGCAGCTGAGCAGGAGTGCAAACGACAGGATCAGTGCAAAAATACGTTTCATGTGGACAATTCCTTCAAAAAGCGATAAACTATACGAAGCAATGCGCACCGGCAGCGGTACGCAGAAAACACAAATGGAACAGCAGACGCTGTATACTTTATAATAACAGGTTTGCCGGGACGTGACAAGGGCTTTGCGGCTTTTGGCTGCGGTTTTGCACGCTCCGGCACAGGAGGACGGGAATGGTATATCTGACAGGCGACACCCACGGCGATCTGGACCGGTTCCGGCACGGGCGGCTGCGCTGGCTGGGCAAACGGGACATCGTGGTGGTGCTGGGCGATTTCGGCTTTGTGTGGGACGGCAGCACAGAAGAACAGAAAAAGCTGGACTGGCTGCGAAAGCGGCCGTATACCCTGCTGTTTCTGGACGGTTCCCACGAAAATTACGACCTGCTGGCCCAATATCCGGAAACAGAGCGGTTCGGCGGCCGGGTGCAGAGCCTGGGCGGCAATGTCTACCATGTGTGCCGCGGCAGCGTGCTGGAGCTGGAGGGCAAAAAGTACCTGTGCTTCGGCGGGGCCGAAAGCCCGGACCGGGAGGAACGGGAGCCGGGCGTGAACTGGTGGAAGCAGGAAATGCCCTCTGACGAAGAATACGCGGCCTGTGAGCAGAACCTGGAAGCCTGTGGCTATCAGGTGGATTATGTGCTCACCCACGACGCGCCAAGCAGATTCCTGGATTTTACGGTGCTGGCCAGCGGCGAGACCAACCAGCTGCACCAGTTCCTGGACAAAATTCTGTTGAAGCTGACCTATGAAAAATGGTTCTTCGGCTGTTATCACCGGGATGTGCAGCTGTCCACCAAGAGTCGCTGCGTGTTCTGCGACGTGATCCCCATGGGGGACCGGCACGCAAAGCGGCTGTTTCGCCGATAGGAGGTATAAAATGCAGGTCACAGTAAAACTTGCCACCCGGGAGGGCGCTGCCCATATCAGCGGCATTCTGGCGGGCTTTACCCTGCTGGCAAAGCGCGGGGAACTGACTTTGCGGGTGTTGGACGCGCGGCAGGGCAGCCCCATTGCCCGGGAGGCGCTGCTGGAAACTGAAATTGACGGCCGCACGGTGGTGTTTGATCTGATGGACGGCTACTTCTACAACGACCCGGCGGCGGTGCAGGCGCTGTTCAGCCGGGCAGATGTGGTGTTCAAGCGCTCCTTTTCGGCTGAGAAGAACCGGCAGTTCCCAGGAGATATCTCCGCAAAGCTGCGGCCGCTGGGTCTGAACTACTACGTTACCTGTCCGGGTTCGCCGTTGGATGCGGAGCGCAGCGCAAAGAGCCGCCTGAAGCAGTGGGCACTTTCCACCCGCTGCTATCCGCAGGACTTTGAAGCCCGGCTGACCCGGGTGCGCAAAAAGCCGCGCATCCTCTTTCTCACCCGTCTGTGGGACCCAGAGGAGCCGGCGGTGCAGCAATATCCGGACTTACAGGCAGAGTGGCGGCAGGTGAACGCAGACCGCATCGAGCTGCTGCACCGGCTGAAAAGCGCCTTCCCGGCGCAGTTCACCGGCGGCGTGTCCGACAACACCTGTGCCCGGCGGCAGTGCCCGGAACTGATCGTGCCGGACATGCTGACCGGCAAGCGCGCCTACCTGCACCGGATGCAGCACACCGAGATCTGTGTGGCTTCTACCGGACTGCACGGCTCTACCGGTTGGAAACTGGCCGAGTATGTGGCGGCGGGACGTGCTATCGTTACCGAGCCGCTGCGGTACACCTTGCCGGGCGGCTTTGAAGAAGGGAAAAACTATAAAACGTATACGTCCCCGGCACAATGTGAGGAGCAGCTGCGGCAGCTGCTGGCAGACCCGGCGGCGATCTTAGCCATGGCGCAGCACAATGCGGACTACTATCAGATGTGGCTGCGGCCGGAACAGCAGGTGCGGCAGGCTTTGCGGCAGCTGGAAACAGGGGAGTTGTAAGGGGGGAAAACGGGGTATGGAGGAACAAAAACGGCATAGCGGCTTTGAGACGATGCGCATCCTCAGTATGGTAATGATCGTTCTGATGCACGGCATCGGGCACGGCGGGCTGGGCAGCGCCGCACCGCAGGGGTCGGCGGCATTCTGGATCTACTGGCTGCTGTTTATTCTGGCGCGTGTATCCACCAACTGTTTTGTAATGCTTTCCGGCTATTATCTGTCAGAGCGCAAGGGGCCTGTTCATGTCGGGCGGCTGTTCCGCATTGGGGCACAGGTGTGGTTTTACTCCATGCTTACCTTCTGCGTTGCGGTCAAGGCCGGGGCAGTTCCGCTTTCGGCGGTCAAGCTGCTTCGGGCGCTTTTACCCCTTACCTCCAACGGCTACTGGTTCGCCTCGGCCTATTTTTTACTGTACCTCTCGGTGCCGGTGCTGAACGTGGTGGTGCAAAGCCTTGACAGGCGGCAGTACAAAACGCTGCTGCTGGTGGTACTGCTGCTGCAAAGCGTGTGGGGCACGCTGTTCTACTGGGCAACGGATGTGACCTTGGTAAATAACGGATACAGCTTTATCTGGTTCTATACCCTGTATTTTATGGCAGCCTATTTCCGCAAATACCGGGTGACTGTGCCCAGCGGGCTGTGTTTGCTGGCATATCTGGCAGCTTCGGCGGCGGGGCTTTTCAACCGGATGCTGGCGCTGCGGGTGGAAAACGCTTTGCACCTGAACGGTTTTGTAAATGCCGTCAACGGCTATCAGGCACTGGATACGGTCATCGCCTCGGCAGCAATGTTTCTGCTGTTCCAGAATATCCACATCCGCTCGGATTACTGGCGGCGCTGGGTCTTTCGGCTGGCACCGCTGTCCTTCGGGGTATACCTGCTGCACGACAGCGATTTTACCCGGGCGCTGCTGTGGCGACTGGTAGACCTGCCCCGGTTCGGCGGGGCGCTGCTGCCCTCGCTGGCTTACCTGACTGGCGCGGTGCTGCTGATCGCCGTGGTGGGCTACGCGGTGGATGCCGTGTATCAGCGGCTCTACCGCCTGCTGCGCCTGCCCGCACTGGAAACAAAGCTGGATGCCCTGACTGCCTGCATTCTGCAAAGGATCGTCGGGAGTGAAAAAGCGTGAAAAAAGCGCTGTCGCACGAGTTTTTGTGTGACAGCGCTTTTTTAGTTCATCGGCCCGGCCTTGTCGAACATCTGCTGCACCTGCGCGGCCAGCAGGGCGTGCTCCGGGGCCTGCAGCAGCGGGTCCTCCGCCAGCATGGCCAGTGCTTCGCTCTGGGCGGCGTGGAGGGTGCGGGTGTCGTTCATCAGGTCGGCAATTTGCAATGTGGGCAGGCCGTGCTGTCGGCTGCCAAAAAAGTCGCCGGGGCCGCGGGTCTCCAGGTCGTACTGGGCCACGGCAAAGCCATCGGTGGTGCTGCACAAAAACTTCAGCCGCTTCTGCACCGCTTCGCCGGTATTGTCGCTGACCAGAAAGCACCAGCTCTCGGCGGCACCACGGCCCACCCGGCCGCGCAGCTGGTGCAGGGCGCTCAGGCCATAGCGCTCCGCGTTTTCGATGACCATGACGCTGGCGTTGGGCACGTCCACGCCCACCTCAATGACTGTGGTGGACACCAGTGCGTCCAGCCGCCCGGCCTTGAAATCCTCCATGACAGCGGCTTTCTCCTTGGGCTTGAGCTTGCCGTGCATCAGACCCACCCGGCGGTCGGGCAGCAGGGTCTTGGCAATGTCCTCGTAGTAGGTCTTGACCGCGTTCAACCCGCCGTCGGGGGTGTCCTCAATGGCGGGGCACACCAGATAGACCTGCCGCCCCTTGTCGATCTCCTGATCGAGGAAATGGTACAGGTCCCGCCGTTTTTTGCCGGTGATGCACCGGGTCTTGACCGGGGTACGACCGGGGGGCAGCTCGTCCAGAATGGAGATGTCCAGGTCTCCGTAGAGGAGTAGGCCCAGTGTGCGGGGAATGGGGGTGGCGCTCATGACCAGCAGGTGCGGATTCACGGCCTTTTCGGCCAGCATGCCGCGCTGCCGCACGCCGAAGCGGTGCTGCTCGTCGATGACGGCCAGCCCCAGCCGGGCAAACTCCACCCCCTCGCTGAGGATGGCGTGGGTGCCTACGATCAGGTCCGCCTGGTCCTCCCGGATGGCTGCCAGGGTGGTGCGCCGGGCAGCAGCCTTCATGCCCCCGGTCAGCAGAGCCACACGCATCCCAAAGGGGGCCAGCAGGCGGTTCAGGTTCTCGGCGTGCTGGGCGGCCAGGATCTCAGTGGGGGCCAGCAGAGCAGCCTGATACCCGGCCCGGATGCAGGCCCAGATGGCGGCAGCCGCTACCAGCGTTTTGCCGCTGCCCACGTCACCCTGTAACAGGCGGTTCATGGAGTACTCCCCGGCCATGTCGGCCAGGATCTCATCCACAGCCCGGCGCTGAGCACCGGTGGGAGAGAAGGGCAGGCTGGCCCAGAAGGGTTCCGGGTCGGTGGGCTGCATGGGGGCACCGGTGGCGGCGGAGCCGCGGTTCTTCATGCGGCCGATGCCCAGCTGCAGCACCAGAAGCTCTTCATAGATGAGCCGCCGCCGGGCCGCAAAGGCTTCTTCTTCGGTGGCAGGGCAGTGGATGGCCCGCACGGCTTCGGCCTTGGAAGGCAGGCGGTATTTGCGGCGCATCTCCTCCGGCAGCGGGTCGGGCAGAAGCTCGGCATGGGGCAGCAGCTGCCGCACGCACTTGGCAATGGCACTGCTGGAAAGACCCTCGGTCTGGGGGTACACGGCCTCGAACGGGGCTGCCTGCACCTGTTCGGCAGTGCGCACCAGCGGGTTGACCATCTGACGCCGCAGCATCCCGCCGGTGACGATGCCCTGAAAATAGTATTCCTGCCCGATCTCCAGTTTCTGGGCGGCATAGGGGTTGTTGAACCAGGTGATCTCCAGCCCGGACACGTCATCCCCGGCGGTGACCCGCTCCATCCGCCGCCCGCCGGGCAGGATGCGCCCGCCGGGCTTGGCAAACACCTCTGCCTTGACCACGCATTCCGTGTCGGCAGGGGCTTCCGCAATGGAGTAGGGCTTCGTAAAGTCGATGTATTTACGGGGATAATGGCACAGAAGGTCGGCCAGCGTCACGATGCCCAGCTTCTCGAACCGCTCAGCGGTCTTGGGGCCAACGCCCTTCAGGTAGCGCACCGGCGTATCCGGGGTGAGGGTGGTATGGTTTTCGGCGGGCATGGCGTGTCAGCTCCTTTCCTGGATGCAATATAGCCATTGTAACACGGAGCGGCAGCGGATGCAAATGGCCCAAAAAGGAAAAACCGGCAGGACCTTTGCCTTTGGGCAGGAACTGTGGTACACTCGGAAGAAAAAGAGGGGAGAATATTTATGGAGATCCGTAAGGGGACCTTAAAGGACTTGGAGGCCATTGCAGCGGTGGAGGCGGCCTGCTTCCCGGCGGCAGAGGCGGCTACGGCAGAGGAGTTTGCCGAGCGGCTGCAGCAGTACGGCGATCATTTTTGGCTGCTGTGGGAGGGGGAAAGGCTGCTGGCCTTTGTGGACGGCTTTTGCACCGACTGGCCGGACCTGACCGATGAGATGTACGCCGACGCCTCCCTCCACCGGGAGAATGGTGCCTGGCAGATGATCTTTGGGGTAAACACCATCCCGGCCTGCCGCAGACAGGGGTACGCCGGGCAGCTGCTGCAGCAGGCCATTGCCGACGCCCGGGCCCAAGGCCGGAAGGGGCTGGTACTGACCTGCAAGGAGGCCCTGGTGCACTACTATGCAAAGTTCGGCTTTGTGAACGAGGGCGTTTCCGGCTCCACCCACGGGGGCGTGGTGTGGTACCAGATGCGGCTGAAGTTCTGAGGGGGACGATCTGGAATGGCCTACGCCTTGCTCCGGCCGTATTCAGCGGAAGAATAATTTTTAAGAGAGCAATGCCGGAGCGTCTGCGGAAGCTCCGGCATTGCATTTTCACTGGAGGGGGCGTAAAGGTAGACGGCATTTGCAGTGCCGCTTTCTGCGAAAGTGCGGCACTGCGGCAGACTTTTCGGCTTAACTGCAAAGTGACCGGTTTCGCCAGAGGCTCTCCCTTTGAGGAAAGACTTCCCCCGCTCCGGGGGAGTCTGTCACCGTAGGTGACGGAGAGGGCGAGGAGGCTGATAGGGAACAACGCAAAACAAAAAAATCCCGGAAGCCGAAGCTTCCGGGAATCTTTTGGAGGTGACGACCAGATTTGAACTGGTGGATGAGGGTTTTGCAGACCATTTCATAAATAAGAAAAACAATGTAAATTCGATAAAAATATAAAATTTATGCTGAGATAGTAACCTTATTAGTGACCTTATAAAGTTGAGAAAATAATAAGAAAAATAATTCGAGTTGACAAATGTAACAAATATTTAAATAATTAAACTGTCTGGATTGTGCAAAAAGCGAACATTCCCCTTGACATCATTACGGGAATGAGTATAATACTAATCACAGCCCCGGAAAGACCGGGACACTTTGAGTACAGAAAGGCAAAAAGGTGATTGAATGACCGATTGTGACCTAACCGCTCCGCTATCGCAAACTATGGGTGTCATGGAAATGGCAAAAGAATTAGGCATTGGCAGAAACAAGGCATACATTCTTGTCAAGCAAAGAGATTTTCCTGCTTTTAGAATTGGAAGAACTTACCGTGTTATCAGAGCAGACCTTCCAGAGTGGATTAAAAAACAATCCGGGAAAACCTATTACTACAACTAAACATTGACCCACCTAATATTAGAGCTAATCTTTTACAGAGATTGTGCTAGGGGCAACTCTAGCGTTAAGATAGACAGACAGGACTAAACCCATGCAAGAAACTTTAAGCTCGGTGCTACTTTTGGCATCGGGCTTTTTATGTTCTTTGAGAAAAGAAAAACAAGTATCAAAACCAACGTGTTGTGATTTTGTATCAAAACATATTGCTATTGATGTGGAATCGTGCTATAATGATTGTAGCAAATCAAACGAACGTTGAAATTGATACAGAAAGAGGTACAAGCCATGACATACGGATATGCGAGAATCAGCACCAAACAGCAGTCTATTGACCGCCAGACCCGGAACATCAAAGCAGCTTACCCAGACGCACACGTTGAAGAAGAAGCGTACACGGGAACGAAGATTGACCGCCCAGTGTTCGACAAGCTGTTGAAACAGATTGACAAAGACCTTGAAAACGGAAAGCCTGTTACTCTTGTGTTTGATAGCGTTAGCCGTATGAGCCGTAGCGCAGAGGACGGGTACAAGCTTTATCAAGAGCTTTACGGCAAAGGCGTGAATTTGGTTTTTCTGAAAGAACCCCATATCAATACAGCAACCTACGACAAAGCCAAACAGAACAGCATCCCCACAACGGGAACGAAGTTTGATAAAGTGATTGAAGCCATTAACGACTATATTGCAGACCTTGCAAAAGAGCAGATAGAGCTTGCATTTGCACAGGCACAAAAAGAAGTCGATGATTTGCACGAGAGAACACGCGAGGGCATCCAGACCGCACGTTTGAACGGTAAACAGATTGGTGGAAAGACAGGCGCAAAGTTGAACATCAAGAAAGCAGCCCCGGCGAAAGCCATCATCAAGCAGCACTCTAAGGACTTTGGTGGCACACTGAACGATGCAGAGTGCATGAAGTTGGCAGGACTTGCCCGGAACACCTATTACAAGTATAAGCGAGAACTTAAAGAAGAACAGTAAAGCAACATTGAGCGTCCAGCAATGGGCGCTCTTGTTGGCTATTCCCTTATTCTGTTAAATTGGAGCATAATAAAAACTGAATTTCATAAAGCGTTGCTAAATAGGGACTTTGTGATGCTCAATAAACGCTGTAAAATAATGTATTTTCACGATTTAACAAAAGAAAATTCCGCAATTTACAAATATTAGGGATTAATTTTCCAAAATGACGGCATAGCCAATCAACAGCTGCACAGGCATAAAACGGCATCCACACCAGAGCCGCTACAAGCCGTGTAGGGCGGTCTATTATCGTTTAATGAATTTATATTAGAAATGTCCTCAAACGCTCTACAAGCCCCCGGAGGGGGTCATAGAACGTCGCCGGGACGATATGTTAAAATTCCAAGGAGGAATGCTATGAGTACAGAATCTTTCCTACAAGCGTTAGATATTAGAGCATCCATTGATACTTGCATGATTAGATTTGCAAGACCTACAGGCAGAGAAGCAGAGAACAATCTAAAGTCACTGCTAGAGGGCGTTACCATCGTAGATGAAAGCGAAGGTATGATTAGCCTTAAAATCAATCCTAACAAGGTATATGCAGAGTATGTTTTGGGCGAAAAAGAAGCTGTAACCTGTTACGAAGTCCACAAGTACAGCGAATATCAACAAGCAATCATGTATGTGCTGAATTATTTTCAAGTGTTTTATTTCATCTATAAGCGTGTTGATTTCCGCTTTGATAGCTATACAGTTGGGTTTGATGAAGTTGAAAAGCTTAACAAGGCGCTGATTTTAACTTATTTCACGTTACATTACACAGATAATATTTATCATACAGAGCATCTTGTAACAAAAGAAGATTTGAACGACTGTTACAAGGCCAGCACAAGAGAGATTGAGAGCTACAGGAAAATCAGGGAAGAACCCACAGGAATGGTTTTAAGCCGCCTAGAGATTCGTTCCGTCAATCAGCACAGGGTCAAGAATACTTTCCCAATGACACGCCCGGAGGAATTGGCGGGCAAGTGGTACGGAGAACTAAAAGAATGCAGTCCAGCTTATTCTAAAATGCTTGGAACAATCAATCATAGTCTATTGAAGCATTACATGGAGAACAGAGCAAAGTACCCAACAGCCAACGAATTTATGCGGCACAATATGGATTTCGTCTTTACTGCAAAGCAGATGGAAGAACTTTATAGCTCAATGGGGGTACAGAACCCAGTACAAGCCCGGTACAACTTCATCAAGAGGAACAAAGGGCTTGATACCTCTTTTTATACCGAAAAGGATATTGAAAAATATATTTGCTATCTGATTAAACGTCTAAAGTTGTTCTTTCAGAATTGATAATTAGTCCTGAATGACTAATTCATGAGAAAGAGCAATCATCACAAAGCCCATATAAAATAGGCTTGTTTTGAGGTTGAGCAAAGAGCCAACCTTCCAAATACATAGAATAGAATATATAATTATAGGCTCGACCAGAGCGCAGCACAGCAAGCGAAGCGCCGGGAGAGCCGTATAAAACCTATCTTAATGAAAAGAAGGTGAACTATGAAATTGAGACGCTATAAATGGACGATGTGCGAGAGAGCCAATCAGCTAGAAGAATCGCAACAGTTAGGCGTTGATAGTTGGGAAGATATCTATATTTACGCTAAATATCTGAAAACCATGTGTTACTCAGAGGATGAAGCGGAAGAACTTATAGCAAATATTGTTGCAAATTCGTTTGATGGGTGGATGAGCATTCATCCAGACCAGACCGTTCAAGAAGTGATGGAAAAATATGACAATTTGAACGAATTACCAACGTTGCCAATTTACTTCTATAAAGAAGAACTTGATGTGATAACCCATCTTGATAACTTTATCCAACAAAAAATCTTGTTTTGCTTACTTTATATGCGTAAATATACGGGGTATGTATCGCCCGAAGTAAAACATTCTGATTTCACAAAGCTATGCGGCAAAAGAATCAATGCCAGCACAGTGGAGAATGCGTTGGATTCATTAGAGAAAGCAGGATATATTAAAACAGGGCATTATAAAGGGTATCAGTTTGGACGATACAAGTTTGAGATAAGAATTATAAAACGTGAATTAACGCAGCTATATAAATCTGAACCCGTTATAGAAATTGAGAATGAACACAATATAATCAACTATTATCTGCAATATATCGGAAAAGGAACGTTTATCAAGTGTGAAAATTGCGGAAAATTAGTTGAAAGGACAAGCAACGCTGTTAAATATTGTCCGGAATGTAAAAGAATCATGGAACTAGAACGGCACAAAAAATACAATCAGAAAAGAAAAATCAGAAAAAACGACAATTCAGATAATTAAAAACATTCGATTTTTCCTAGCATATTGTAATATTATGTACATCTTCTAATTATGGAAAGGGCATACTAGGAAAATCAACTTTTTATTTTTTGACTACAATACCAACATTTGAAAAGCTTTTCTTCATTAACTTGAGGAAAGGCTTTTTATTTTAACAAAAAATGATTTTGGAGGACATAACATTATGATGAATAATAATATTAACTGTATTGACGACCTGAAAACATATCATTACATTCCAGAAAACACCCACTTTTGGGACGAAAACGGCACTGAATGGAAGCCAGTACCAGACTGGACAGATAGGCAAGACCGCTATCTAGTCAGCGATGCAGGAGACACATACTCAATAATGTGGCATAGCATCATGCACAATCATTCCAATGACAGAGGATATTTTGGAGCTAACCTTTGTAAAGACTGGATTATAAACCGTGTGAGCATCAGCAGAATGGTAGCATACCAATTCAGTGATGAAGTGCCCGAAAACTGGAAAGAATTGGATGTAAACCATTTGGATGAAAACCCCGCTAATAATCATATTAGCAATTTACAATGGTGTGAACATCAAGCTAACTGCAATTATGGACATCATGGCGAACGCATAAGCACCGCGAATAAAGGGCGTAAAGCAACGCCAGAGCAGCGGGCAAGAATGAGCGAAGCACAAAAAGGAAAGCATGGAAAGCCTGTAATTCAATATGATATACAGGAAAATCTAATTGCAGAATATCCCAGCGCAAAGGCAGCAGCGGAAGCAACTGGATTAGATGCGGGCAATATCAGTCATTGTGCAAGAGGAGAACGCCATACAGTTGGCGGCTTTATTTTTAAGTATAAGGTTAGCTAAAAATAACTACTAAATCTATCGACTACATATATTTTACGATTCGACACGCAAAAATATATATCATCGTTAAGGCTATGTAACATAAGGAGTTTTCGACAATATGAAAAAAGATAAAAATAGCAGTCGTTCCAAGAAGTGGATGCAGTATAATGATTTTGTAAACAATCCAAACTGCAAAAACTTTCTTGTTAAATTATTTGAAGTATATGGAATCAGCTATAAGTTTAAAGAAAAATGCGTTGATGTGCAATACACCAACGCAAAATATAGAATTTGGATTGACTCAGAAAATATTATGTTAGTGGTACGGTGCAGGGAAACAGGCAAGTGCAAGCGCTACTATAAAGATAATCCATATCAAGAGGTGTGCGAAGATATTGTTTCATCCTGTTAAATTTAATCCCAGTTCAGAGAACGCATTGCGTTAGCTTTGTCATTTTCGGAAGGATGAACATAATAATCTAGTGTTGTTTTAATATTTGAGTGTCCAAGCTGTGCAGAAACGGTTTTTGCGTCCGTTCCGCTTTGAACTAACTTTGTTGCACAAGTATGGCGTAAATCATGCAAAGTATGATTCGTGGTGATGTTGGCACGTTCGCATACCTTTTTGAACTGCCGTCCAAGGTAAACTAGATTGACAGGTGTTTGGCTTTCATTAGCAAGATAGCAACCATTGGGGCAAGATTTTAGACGTTCAATCAAAAGTGTTCTAGCAGCATCCCCAAAGTAAGCACGTCTATCTTTTTTAGTTTTAGTGCTGTTTTGATAGGCAAAGCCTTTGGCTCTAGTACCTGTTTCAGAGTCGATGTTTGGAATGATGGTCGCATGAATGGAAAGATAGCCGTTTTCAAGGTTTACATCATCAGGACGAAGGGCGCAAGCTTCACCCTCACGCAAACCAGTATAAAGAATGAGCTTATAGACCCATTCGTATTGAGATACACCCATTTCACAGGCAATTAGAAATTGCTTTGCTTCATCATCGGATAGAGGACTGATTTGTTTAGTATTTGCTTTGCGCTCAGTGGGTAACTGTACCTTATCACAGGGATTTAGGCTTATATCCCCGACATCAACGGCATATTGGAGACAACTGTGCAAAGTATTGAAGGCATTGCGGATAGCACTAAATGAATAAAGTTCGTTTCCGTTGCTGTCTTTAGCATCACGCATTTTGTTGCAAAGTTCGGTTTGAATGGTAGAAGTGCTAAGATTGATAAGGCGAAGATTTCCAACGGAAGGGATGATGTGTGTCTTAACGTCCCTAAGATAGCGTTCATAGGTAGTAAGTTTGATAGAACCCTTCTTTACATTCTGCATCCATGTCATGATATAATCAGACAGGTAGACCATTTCACGCTTTCCAGCGGGAACTTTATCATGCAAGGCTTTCCATTCATCACGCTTTTGGGCGGTTTCTCTTTGAGTCTTTCCTTCAAAGGTTTTTCTGTAAGGTGTACCGTCAGCTCGATGGGCTGTGATTCTAGCAACCCATTTTTTCTTTTCAGGGTCGAATTTAATACTTCCGTCACCTTTAGGACGGCGTGTTTTTTTGCTATCGCTCATGTTATCACCTCATTGGTGGCCTTTAGTAGCCTTATTGGTAGCCTTACTTATTGGAAAAAGTGGGGAAAAGAAGGGATTTGATAACATTATAGCATTTTTGGTAGATAAACGCAAAAAAGAAAAGACTCCTAAAACTATCGTAATAACGATAAATTTTAGAAGTCTCTTTGGAGGTGACGACCAGATTTGAACTGGTGGATGAGGGTTTTGCAGACCCTTGCCTTACCACTTGGCCACGTCACCATATTTAGGAGTGAATTTCCACTCCTGTTGGAGCGGCCGACGAGGCTCGAACTCGCTACCTCCACCTTGGCAAGGTGGCG
>ERZ835541.2381-NODE-2381-length-15282-cov-2.745781_pt1 | contig 15282 bp, 7 predicted proteins | sample MGYA00519945_ERZ835541 | MGnify/ENA primary metagenome ERZ835541 (study PRJEB31850, sample SAMEA3708780) | human gut metagenome | biome: human gut; feature: human-associated habitat; material: faeces | place: China | collected 2014 ...
CGGAGCAGCCTGAAGATGATAGTTGCCGTCTATATCTGTTATAGTCCCGGTATCCTTACCTTTCACTTTTACATTCACACCAATAATCGATTCACCAGATGTATCCGTGATTTGCCCTTTGATATTCAAATCTTGCGCAAGACCGGACATAGCGAAAAAAAACAAGAAAATCCAAATAAGAAAATGTTTCATAAAATAATAGTGATTTAAAATTAACTACTTAAACTCATTCATTATGTTTTTCAGCTAATGAAATAAAAAAGAACTGTAACTCTTATGTGCTTCTCATAGGCAATCATTTTAAAGTTTCACATAGCATGGAGAATTAGCTCTCCAAAAGATTTCACCGGACAAAGGTAAATTCGAGCCAAGACTTCAGGCATCTGTATTATTCAGAATACCGCCGTTATTTTTTCAATGACAGAATTGTGGGCGACTTTTGGAAGGATTGCGACCATCATTGTGCTTATTAATGCTGATTTTTGTATTTGTTTGAGATTAAGTAGTAATTTTGAAGATGAAAATAGTAGAACGATGAAACAGAGCAGCCCATTTAAGTTAATCTTATTACTCTCGTTAGTAGTTTACTCCATAGGAGGTTTCTGCCAGCAGATTCCGACTATTAATTTAGTCATGAAAGATGGATTATCCAGCAACTACGTAACAGATATTACCCAAGACAAATATGGCTTCACATGGTTTGCAACCAAATATGGACTTAATAGATTCGACGGAGATAAGTTTACTGTCTACCTAAAAGAACCCAATAAAGAATTGCTTAATAGCAACGATATTAATAAAATTGCTACAGACACTATTAATAATAAGGTATGGATTGCCAACAGATGGATGGGAGTGAATGTATTTGATTGTGCAACACAGCAATTCTCTTCTTTTTTGCATGATAAGAATAACCCGGAGACACTGATATCCAATGAAATAAAAGATATTCTGGTCACTTCTAACGGAAATGTATGGATCGCAACGAATCAAGGATTAGATTTATACAATCCCGACAATTCGCAGTTCATACATTATAATACATCGACCGTTCCTGATTTTCCCTCAAATGATATCATGGCACTGGCTGAAGGCAGCAATGGTGATTTATACCTCGGACATACCTATAGCGGATTCACTATTTTCTCTCCGGATAACAACAGTTTTAAGAATTTCACTCATTCACCTCAAAACAAAAATTCACTTCCGGATAATACGATCCATTCTATATTCGTTGATACCAATTCTAAAATCTGGATTGCAACCAACAGCGGACTATCGCTTTTTGATCCCTTCAGAGAAACATTCCGCAATTTCAAAAATGTCAGTGGAATTCACTATACGATGCAAGGAGCCGTTTATAATGTCTATAGTACCAGTGATGGCCGAATATGGGTAGGTACAGTCTCTGATCTTTGTTATTTCGACTCCAAAGACACAGACCTGATTTTATCCGGGAAAAAGAATGTTAATCATATGTTTATTCAAGATATTTATTGGGGAATATCAAATCCAACCGTTTATTGTGTCTTTGAAGACTCTTTCAAAAACATTTGGATAGGTTCAAACGGCGGAGGAGCCAGCTTTATCAGCAGCAATTCATCCTTCTTCCATAGTTGGAGAATCAATAAGATACCGGGAGTCACTAATGGTCTCAATGACAAAGAAGTACTAACAATATGTGTTGCTGACAATGGCAATATATGGATGGGAACCGACGGGGGAGGTATCAATGTCAACATTGATGGTAAGAATTGTATGTTTTATTCCCATGATACAGGAGATATCTCATCAAATGCTTATCATTCTTCTCTTAAAGATTCTAACGGAGATTTATGGTTTGGAAATATGTATAATGAAATGGGGATCGATGTTTTTATAAGCAAAGAAGACAGATTCATCCATTACACTCCGCAGGGAAACGGTTCGGTTATCTATTGTCTCTTTGAAGACAACCAGAGAAATGTGTGGATTGGCAGCAGTAACGGGTTGGAAATTTACAACCTGATAACTAAGAAAAAAGATTTTCTAAATAAAGATAACAGCCAACTATTAACTAATGAAATCAGAGCTGTTTCACAAGATAAAAACGGGAATATATGGATCGGCACTCTCAATAAAGGAATTAGTATATATAATCCGGAGAGTAAGACCATGAAACATATAAATGAGCACACTATATTCAAGAATTGTGTAATCAATCAGATATTCAGGGATTCTAAAAACAGAATTTGGATTGCAACAACAGAAGGATTAGTCTTATTCCCCAATGAGCAGTCAGATACTTACCAACTGTTTAACACCCAAAACGGACTAGCCTGTAATTTAGTCTGTTCAATTGAAGAAGATTCAGAAGGTAATATCTGGCTAAGCACCCATTCAGGTATCAGTTGTTTCTTTGAGCCAGAAAAAAGATTTCTTAATTATGACCATAAAGACGGTACCCTATTTGGTACATATATGAACAATTCTGTCGGTAAGGCTCAAGACGGAACTATTTATTTCGGCAGCATCAATGGCGTGTGCTACTTTAATCCTAATGACAGGCCTTCGAATATTATTCTTCCTCCGGTAATATTTACCGAGTTCAAAGTCTATGGTAGAAATCCTCACGAAGATGCAATTGACATATCCATACCTATGACAGACGGAAAAGTCACACTCAATCATAATCAGAATATATTCAGCATAACGTTCAACGTCATGAACAAATCCCTGCAAGGTAAAGTTGAATATGCCTATAAACTGGAAGGATTGGAGGAAAACTGGATTAATATAGGAGGAGAAAATCAAGTCGCATTTCGCAATATTCCTTATCGTAACTATAAATTGCATATTAAAGCCCGTTATAAAAACCAGGAGTGGCAAAATAATTATTCAACACTGTTCATAAGCATCAATCCTCCGTTTTGGCTCAGTTGGTGGGCTAAATTGATATATGTAGCAGGTATAGCCACCATCATATTCTTCATAATCAAATCTTATAAAAAACGCTTGCAGTTACGCAGCTCACTATCACTTGAGAAAGAAAAAGCGCAGAAACAACAGGAATTGAATGAAGAGCGATTAAGATTTTATACCAATATCACTCACGAACTGAAAACTCCATTGACGTTAATACTCGGACCACTTGAGGACCTGCAGTGCGATTCAAGAATTCAAGAGGAACACATGAAGAAGATTTCTCTTATTCATAAAAGCACAATCCGCCTGTTAAATCTGGTCACTCAAATATTGGAGTTCCGTAAAACAGAAACTCAAAACAAGAAGTTATGTGTAATTGAAGGAAACATTGTCGAAAAGATTCAGGAAATCGGTTTCAAATATAAAGAACTGAACAGAAATGCTGATATCACATTTGATATTATTACTGATGCAGACAAAATACAGATATATTTTGACCAAGAAGTGCTTTCGATGATTGTTGATAACCTTTTATCCAATGCATTCAAATATACCTATAAGGGAACCATCACGCTTGCTTTGCGGTCAGTAATAGCCAATGACATAGAATACACCGAAATTGAGATAGCTGACACAGGAATCGGAATCCCCCAAGAAGATATCTCACGTATATTCGAACGGTATTATCAAACTAATATAAGAAAAAACATACCCGGATTCGGCATAGGGCTCGCTTTAGTGAAAAACCTGGTAGATTTGCACGAAGGAACTATCCTGGTGGATAGTGAACCTAATGTAGGTTCATCCTTCCGCGTCCGGTTAATAACCAATAACTCCTATCCCAACGCCATACATATCAATACTAACCTCAAAGAATCCATAGACGAGGAGAAATTAAACAAACCCATTGTTTTAGTGGTGGAAGACGAGGGCGACATCCGTGATTATATTGCTGAAGCACTGATGGGTTCTTACGATGTTCTTGTTGCAGAGAATGGAGAACAAGGATGCCAGGCCGCCTTCACAAGTATTCCCGATATAATTATCAGCGATATAATGATGCCCGTAAAAGATGGAATCGAGTTATGCAAGGAAATTAAAAACAACATTGCAACCAGCCATATTCCTGTAATACTGTTGACAGCAAAAGACACGTTACAAGATAAAACAGAAGGGTATGATGCCGGTGCCGACTCCTATGTCACCAAACCTTTCAGCGCATCTTTACTTAAAAGCAGAGTGGCCAATCTATTAGAAGGAAGGAAAAAAATAGCTTCCTTAATATCTTCAAGCACGCATCTTAAGCAATCTATCATCAAAGAATCATTAAACAAAATAGATAATGAATTCATTGAGAGAATAACAAGGATCATAGAAGAAAACTTGATGGATGAAAAAATAGATGTGCCCACAATAGCCCAGGAGCTATCAATGAGCTACTCCTCTCTTTATAGAAAAATAAAAGCCCTGACCGGGATGTCAACAGGAGAATTTATCCGTAAACTGAGGCTCAGGAAAGCAGAGCAACTATTGCTCTCAGGAAAGTATAATATTTCAGAAATAGCCCATCAGGTTGGGCTGAACTCCGTATCTTATTTCAGAGAATGTTTCAAAGAGGAATACGGAATGTCTCCATCAGAGTATATAAAACAGTTGAAGTAAACGAGAATCTCCCCTAAGTCCATTCCTTCTTAAGGGAGATTCTACTTAAACTATTTTGTAACAATTGGAATTATCAATAAAGCATGATCTGATCCAAAACGACACCCTCGTCCAATGCCTTAATCACCAGCTTATGCGATTTTCGTTTGTTGACGGGTAGTTTCACTTTTCGAATGGCTTGATTGCGCAACACATTTTCTTTCCATTCTTCACTACGCCCTTTGGTTTCATAAGAAACGGTTTGCGGAGCCGACTTATCAACTGACAGTGTGAAACGCAGTTGTTTTTCATCCATAGGATGATTGGGTAACAAGCGTATTTCAACTTCCACAGAATCGGTCTTCCAGTCATCAAAAGCAAAAGTGAGAGAAGTGTTTTTGCCAATACCTGCCGCTTTGCCCTCATATCCCAAACCTTCGCACTGTAAAGGATTTCCGGCTGTACAATCCATAGCATTCCATTTATAGGCAGGAGTTTTCTCATTTACCATAGGCGTAACGGCAGTTTCATGTGCCACACGTTTAAAGACAGGGAGTTTGCGGGGTTGGAAATCCATCATGTGAATCCACTTTCCGTTTTGCAAAGCGTTATACCGACGCGTCAGTGAAGCAATGCTATCGAAAGCTGCATCACTTTGTTCCCAATCGACCTTTCCGTGACGGGCAAGTTGCGCATTCAGGAGCTTCCGGTTCATTTGGTCGGCAGCTTGTACGGGATATTTTACCAATTGCATATAGGCATCTTTCCGGTGGACAGGAAGTTTGGCCTCAACTTCTTCGACTACGGAAGACAAAGCGGCATAATCTTTCAAGCGTCCACGAATGGTCTGTTCACTCCAAGGCAAGTCTTTTACTTTCTTATAAATAGGGTCACGTTCTTCTTCACGCGTATTCCCCATAAACTCGGGCTTGCGGATATAGGCCAAACGATAATGCTCTTGCATAACCGGAAGCAGAGTCTTTGCGTATTCCGTACCAAACTCTCTGCCCAACCAGTTCTTCAAATGGGTTGTAACACCTTCTTCAGCCACCTGTTCTATATTCCGCCATATCGAGGAATAGCTCAATCTGATATTCGGAAGGTTTGATATCACCCACATTCAGTACCCACATTTTCTGGATGCCGCGGTCATAAGCCAGTTTCATCTGCTGATAGAGCAGATACGGGCTAAAAGTACCCAGCCAGAGATAATCGTGCGGACGTCCCCAATAGGATACGTGATAATAGATGCCGTTTCCACCTTTGCGGGCTTGTTCTTCCGGCGTAGGGAAGTGACGGATATAGCCATAATTATCATCACACCAGATCAGCGTGACATCATCGGGCACCTTCAATACGGCATTATAAATGTCGAGTACTTCCTTGTAAGGTATGAAAGCCTGCGGAATGGCGGTGACATCTTTATTCACATACTTTTCCAGCAAACCACGCTGGTCTTTAAGCACGCGTTCCAACACAGCTTTCTGTTCTGCAACAGTCTTGGCTCCCTGCATTTGTCCGTCGTGCACACCACGCATACCCAAAGTATAGATATTCTCTTGTTCTGCCACTTCTTTCACGCGGTCTTCCCAGAATTTGTAAACGGAAGCACTGTTATTCACATAGTCATAATCGCCCTCTCCCCTTCTTCTCCATTCGCCGGCAGCACTACACACCATCGGTTCACAATGAGAAGAACCAATAAAAATACCGAATTCGGCAGCTACTTCCCGATTACCTTTCGTCAGGAAAAAGGGCAAGGTACACTCGTGCATGGCAGGCCAGTATGTATTAGCCCGCAAGCGGAGCAATAACTCAAAGATGCGACGGTTCGTCTTAGGACCGATTTGTTGCTGATCGGCAGGCTCGTAATTCTTACTGCTCCAAGGCATCAATCCCCAATCTTCATCATTGATGAAGATGCCACGGTATTCTACGGAAGGAGACTGTGTCGTTTGGTAATCTGCGGGTAAAGTAAAAGATGTCTTTTTTTCCGGCACCACATCCGCCCACCATTCCCACGGCGATACTCCTATCAGGCGGGAAAGCTCCATAATACCATAAGCTGTACCATGTGCATCGCTTCCGGCTACCAGTAGTTTTCCATCCGGTAAAACAGTCAGTAGAAAGGCTTGCTTTTTATCTTTCAGACAAGAAAGATCCACACCAGTTGCCTCTACCAATGAAGTTTTTCCTACAGTTCCCACTATGATATCCCCTTTCCGGACATTCATAACGGCAGGAGTCGAAAATACTGATTGATAGTCACGCATAAACAATTTCAAAGCAGTTTGCACCACTTGTTCTTCCGTATTGTCACTGACCAGTGCAACCGATTGCCCGGAACGTAAATTAAACTGTGCCCAGCCAAGCTGCGCAATAAAAAGCAAAATTAAACTGATAATCCCTTTTCTCATTATTTCAAGTTATTTTTCAAAGATACATCCTATCATTTGGTTAGAAAACTTATTTTTATAGCTCCCCCATACGGATTGAAGTCAAAGGTCAGTTTATCATCCCGATCTTTTACCAACAGACTCTTTCCATTTTGAGATACCTTCACTTTTTCCCTTCCTTTCTTATCCAACACCATTGTCAAAGGTTCGTCGAATAATTCTTTGTCCAACGACAAACGAGGTGTAACCACCCACTGCGATTTCTTTTTCACAATATCCAGTTGTACATTCTTCCGTTCTTTCACATAGGCCGCTACCTCACGGAAAGTACCTACCCAAATATTATCTTCCTGATTCTTCACTCTACGAAAATGTTCCCATAATATATCCGGATAAGTGAAGGCATCATATCCGGTAGAGATGCCATGTATCATAGCTACTCCCCAATCACCGGCAATCATAAGCTCCTTCACCCATTTATCCAGCGACTCAACCGTGGATTTCGATTTATCACCACCCACACCATGTTGCCTTGTACGGGTAGCCACTCTACCTTCCGAAGCTTGCCGCAATATCACTTCATCAAAGGCATTGAACGGATAACAGAATGTCAGAGGTTTCTTACCTATCATTGCCCCTATAATGCTATCATTCTTCTCTATTTCCATTTTCACTCCATCTGAGTTAAGATGCTTCAGATTCGCATGCGACCAGCTATGATTGGAGATTTCATGTCCTTTATCAGACATTTCTTTCATCTGCGGCCAAGTCATACGTGACTTACCTTGCCGTGCAACCTCATTCTCTATAGTGTTCCCGCATACCCAGAAAGTACCTTTGAATCCCACCTTCTCCATTTCGGGGAAAACAAGCGTATAGTGTTCCTGTAAACCATCATCAAAAGTATAGCTGACAGCACATTCCTTATTGTCCTTATAGTCGGCTACATATACTTCCGGATCACGATAGCGAATATATGGCACCAGTTCCGGCACTACTTTGGCTACAGCCTCAATAGCAATCCCTGCCACCACTTTTCCACCATATATATTCAGATGGGTATTATCTACCTTTCCTTTCGGACAGAAGTCATACTTACCCGCGGGCACCCACATAAAAAGTTCCTTTGATTTTTCCACTCCCATCCCAACTACCAGATCATGGGTTAATTTGTTCAAATCGACAAAAGGTACCCCCATTTCTTCAGCTACCTTGCGGGGAGAAATCAAATATTCGCCATGTGTATCTACCAGTATATTTCCTTCTTTCTCATAACTACCTTTATTTTCCGTTGCCCCTTCCGGTGGGAAATTCCTACGCACAATTGAATTAAACAACACCGGATAAGCTCCTTTCTCACGTGTCTCCGTTACAAAACGGCGCAGATTATTATCAAAAGTACTTCCCGGGTCAGTGTGCAACTTCTCCGATGGCTTCTCGTCATTATGACCAAACTGGATAAATACATAATCACCTTTCTTCAGTCTTGAAACAACCGTATCCCAACGTCCTTCATTGATAAAACTAAGCGAACTCCTCCCATTCCGGGCATGGTTATCAACCACAACATCCTCTGTCAGGAAATCGGGAAGCATTTGCCCCCAACCACGCTCAATATTACCATTCCTCAGGCTTTTGTTGGCCATGGTGGAATCACCGATCATAAAGATGGTGATAACGTCTTTCTTTTCCGTTATAAAAGCTGAAAAGAGTAATATCGCACAGAGTGCAAACAGTAGTTTTATTTTCAGATTTTTCATGCTAAGAAATATTCAGTAAAAATAAGTAAGTTCATAGATACGGCGTATGGAGCTACGTACAATTAGATGTATTATCGTACATAAAGAAGTACATTTTTTCTATAATCCCTTATTGACCAACAGATAATAGACTAACGCCCAGTCCTGATCATTCGCATAAGGATCGTAAAATTCCGCCTTCACACCGTCAATCTTATAGGGGTACATATAAGCACAAGACGCCTTCCCATCTTCGAAGAAAAGACATAGATTATTCCTCACTACATTTTCCGCACGCTTCTGATAAGAGCTATCACCGGTACATAACGCATAGTAATAATACACCGCACCGGTTATCGTACTCCAATAATGGGGAAAAGTATCACCAAACAGTTCACGTTTACCAAACCAATGACCATCCCAATGACGAATCGCAACTTCATTCAGATGGTAGCTGGGTTGGAAACCATTGAATGCTTCCAGTACAGGCATTTGCCGTTTCACCTCATCCAGATATTTCTGATTGCCAGTCTCCAGATAGAGCTGTGCAAGGAACTGAATGGCAGGGGCTACAATGCTTTGCTCATAATTTACCTCATGCGCAGGGTAATTTAAACCATTCTTTACAAACACATCACCTGTCTTTATAAAATCGTTCCGCAAATCCGTATATTCTTTCTTCATTCCGGCTTCTTTCAGGCTTTGCAGTCCCAACCGAACAGGAATGCCTATTGCATAAAAGCCATAACCAAACTGCTGGAACATAGATTTCAGAGTCTTATAGCCATCAGTCACCAATTGTTTGTCGCCAGTCACTTTATACATCTGAAAATAGAGTTCTGCCACCCACATATAATTATACCCACGGTTGCGATTCTTCTGGTCTACACTCGAATAGGTTACGTAATTATCCGTTTGCAGTTTCCGGCGTACAAAATCAGTGTACCTCAAAAGAGATTGCTTTAACTCCGGGTCTTTAGTCAGCAAATACTGTTTCGCCAGTAATACCCCCATGCCCAGACGTTCCGCTCCTTCATCGCGATCCACCGGATTACAATTTGGCGTATCATTCAGATAAATGCTATCACCTTCATTATCATAAACCATATAAGCCCCATCACGCAAGTCAGACGGATTGTTCATCTGTTGACGGGTACGAATAAAATCGACACGCTTTCGGATTAAATCAGCCGTATTGCTGATGACCAGACAGTCTGCATGAGTTTGCTTATTTCCATTGTAATAGAAATCAAAACGTACTTCTCCAGCCTGTTCCATCGGTACTTCTACAAAACAAAGATTCCCCGCCTGTTTTACGGGGACAGGTACTCCATTCATCTTAGCGGTACACGCTTCTAAAGGTTCCAGACTCCGACATTCCACACGGACTTTCTCTCCTTTCTCAAACACATATTTATTACAAGATACAAGTACACTCCCTTTTTCCAGAAGCTTACGGCGGAAATCATCATTCCCATTGTGAGCAAAGATATGCCACTCCAGTGAATAGCTTTCTCCCGGCTGCAACAATAAATCCGGTAGATCCAATGCAATAATACCTCTTGTCTGTGAGTTTGCCTTTTTACGTCCACGTTCCCAGATTTCATAGTTCCTGATAGCTCCGTTCGTCACCACCAGTCCCAGATGGGGAGTAAAAGCTCCCATACGGATAGCATTGACATAGGCAGCACTTCCACCTTTCCAAATATGTGTATGAGCACGGGAATTAATGCATTGTTGTGCATCTGGGTAATTATCATTGAAAGGAGTGTAGATAGCCACATCATATAAAGATACAGGTTCTTCTCCTTCATTAGTGAAAAAATATTCTTCTACCAAATCGCCCTGTTTTATTTCTCTTTCTACCAGAATCCGTATATCACCTTCACGATATAAAACTTTCATTCCGTCAGGACTGATTTCCACAGGTACTCTCCATTCCCGCTTTACGGTTTCCTTTCCTTTAACCGCCGTAAAGTATCCCAATCCCCAACCATAGTTATCCTTAACCCAAGGGTATTGAGTCCCATCAGTTTTCACTACCCAGTTCATACTACGATTATCACCCTTCAAGGTCAGTTCACTAATGGCACCGGTAGAGGGATTAATACGTATCTCCACAGGAAAATTCCCGGCAGATAAACAATCGACTGCGATCAACAGACAAACAAAAATCCCGATTCTTTTTATCAGTTCGTTTTTCATGACATAGCTCTGTTTTTTAATAACTTCGATCTTTGCTTTTTTAACTCCTCAAAAATAATAAATACTATCAATAGTCACAAAACTATTATCACTTCCATAAATCGTTTTCGTTTTATCCGTCCATATTGGCATTATACCTGTCACTTCTATCAATAAAGTATAACTATCTTCCGGCATCTCTGGAGTCATGATGCGAATCGCTTTTTCCGGATATTTACTATAAAAATCTACTAAAGAAACATACACCGTATCCTTCTTGGCATCCAGCAAACTCACTCTTGCGTATCCGCTATGAGGATTCGATTCCCCAATCACTGCAGCATGAGTCCCTTTAAAAGGAATACTCAGAACACTGCCCCGAACATTCGAAGATAACCCCTCGTTGTCTTGCTTCCAATCCGGTGTAAATTCCATCTTTGAAACAGGAACCAACTTTCCTTCACGTAATGCATCTACTGGTTTCAGTTGGTCGATATCCCAGCATTGCCAATACTCTGGAATGGAAATATGCGTTCCATTTACTTGCAAAGGCATCCACACATAAGTAGCGGCCGAGGCCTGATGAGGATATGACCAGCGATCACCCATAAACATCGGAATTGTGTCATTGCCCCGTTTCAACGGAAAGACAAATGTACTTTGTGAATTATAAGTTAACTTTCCTTCCGGACAGAACAACCCTTGTTTTGTCCAAGGACCTTCAATTTTCGGTGCCGTAAAATAAAAATTATCATTTTTCTCCCAACTGGTCAGATTGGAGTAGAGCATATAATATATACCGTTTTTCTTAAACATGGCAGGCGATTCTCCTGAGCCTTTCACATGAGCTACTTCTGCCTCTATGGAGCGATAATCATCGCTCAGCCGATAAATAGGCCCGTGATGGATTAGCAAATACCCTTTACCATCCGTATCCTGAAAGGTTCCCATATCCCAACGTTTAACAGGTTTTCCATCATGAAGTAAAGGTCCTTGTAATTTATACTCCCCATTTATTGTACTGCATGTAGCATAACCGATATAAGGATCCTTATACCCCATATCGTCCGCATGCATATACATGACATATTCTCCTGTAGAAGGACATTTCATCACCTTTACCCGCTCACCTACACGATTGGGTCCCAATATACCGTCTGGTTGTACCGGTAGTACTACCCTTTCAAATTTCCAATTCACCAAATCATCCGAAGAATAGCAACTAAAACCCGGAAAAGCATTGCTTTTATCTGATTTATATTCACCGAAAAGATAATATCTACCGTTATCCTCTACTATGCAGGCACCGTGTGCATTTACTATATTTCCTTGATTGTCAAACCAAGGGATTCCATTATAAACAATCTTTCCGGAGCCCTCATTTGAGATTCCTGCACACCCTACACAAAAAAAAGCTACTAATAAAAGCAATTTAATCATATCTATTATCTATTAGAAAACAAATTTATTTATCACCTGTACGGTTCAATACGGAATAGGAAACATTCTTTTCTACCACATTTTCAGTGTAATTTACCTTCTTAACAAAATCTTTTACCTCACCCACATATACATCTTCAATCACTATATTCCTGGCAGGAAATCTGGCATCTCCTTTCAGTTCGTAAATGGCATCAGCCGAAGTACATGTCACATTTTTCATATAAATGCCATCAATACGCGTAATGCGTTCCTCATACGTAGGAACAAGGTCTTTCCATTGGTAAAGCACATCTGTATCTATCTCTAGTACCCGTTGTACATGTCCGGCTTTGATATTTTCCATATGGATATTCTCTACAAATGCCCCTCGGCGATGATTGGTCTTGACAAAAAAGAGTCTTCTGACGGATTGTGGAACCTTACAATTATGCATATACACATTACGGATACCTCCTGAAATTTCACTGCCAATACCCAGCAATGTATGCCCTTCTACAATGTTACAATTACGGATTACAATATTCTCAGTTGGTGTATTCAGACGCCATGCATCACGGTTACGTCCCGCCTTGATTACCACCGCATCATCTCCCTGATCGAAAGTACAATCTTCCACCAAAAAATTACGCGTCATCTCAAGATCAATCCCATCGTTATTGTGTCCATGAGCTTTTACGTCCAGGTTACGGACAACGCCACCATCACACATATACATGTGCACAGTCCAGAATGGACTTTCCCTGATTTTGAATCCATCAAGCAGGATATTCCTGCAACGGTTGAATTGTATCAGATGCGGACGCAAATGGTTCTCGCCTACAGCCATCTCCCGTTTTTCTACAGGAACATCTGTAGATGCCATTGTATAAAGTTCTTTCAATGCATTCATGTGAGCCTTGGGACGGGCAAACCAGACTTTCCAAGTATCCATTTTAGGCTTCAGCATTCCTTTGCCTGTTATAGCAATATTCTCACATTCAAAAGCATAAATTAATGGAGAATAGTTATAACACTCCATGCCTTCCCATGAAGTCATTACAGATGGTAAATAATCAGATGGATTATCAGTAAAGCGTAACACTGCATTCTCTGCCAGATAAAGATTTACGTTACTTTCCAAATGTATCGGTCCTGTAAGCCATTCTCCTTCAGGCACTAATACTCTACCACCTCCTGCTTTACTACAGGCATCTATTGTCTTGGCTATTGCATCTGTATTGCAGACTTTTCCTCCCTTTACAGCACCATATTGCACAATAGAAAAATCTTTCTTCGGAAAGATAAATTCTTTTATCGGCTCCATCGGGAAAGGAGCATCTATGTTTACTGTTGCATACTGTCCGAAAGCAGGAAGCAAAGCTGACACAGCCAAGCCCAATACTGCTAAATTTTTTATAAATACTTCTTTTCTCATAGCATTCATTTCTATAACCCCTTATTCACCAATAAATAATACACTAATGCCCAGTCCTGATCGTTAGCATAAGGATCATAAAATTGCGCTTTCACTCCATCTATTTTGTATGGATACATATAGGCACATGAAGCTCTTCCATCCTCAAAGAAAAGACAAAGATTATTTCTCACCACATTCTCTGCACGCACTTGATAAGACGCATCCCCTGTGCATAATGCATAATAGTAGTATACAGCTCCGGTCACTGTACTCCAATAGTGCGGGAAAGTATCACCAAACATTTCACGTTTACCAAACCAATGTCCGTCCCAATGACGAATAGCGACTTCATTCAAATGATAACTGGGCTGAAATCCATTGAAAGCTTCCAATACAGGCATCTGCCGTTTCACCTCATCCAAATACTTCTGAATACCCGTTTCCAGATAAAGTTGTGCCAAGAACAGTATAGCCGGAGCTACGATACTCTGTTCATAATTCACTTCATGTGCCGGATAATTCAGACCGTTCTCTACAAATATATCTCCCGTCCTGATGAAGTCTTTCAGCAAGTCTTTATATTCTTTTTCCATTCCGGCCTCCTTCAGACTCTGCAACCCCAACCTGACAGGGATCCCTATCGCATAAAAGCCATGACCAAACTGACGGAACATAGACTTAAGTGTTTTATAGCCATCCGTTACAAACAGCCTGTCACCCGTTACCTTATACATCTGAAAATAAAATTCAGCTACCCACATATAATTATATCCCCGGTTCCGTTGCTTCTGGTCCACACTGGAATAAGTGACATAGTCATCCGTCTGTAACTTATGACGTACAAACCTAGCATATCTTAAAAGCGACTCTTTTAATGCAGAATCTTTAGTCAGCAAATATTGTTTAGCCAACAATACTCCCATCCCCAAGCGCTCCGCACCTTCATCGCGATCTACGGGATTACAGTTCGGCGTATCATTCAGGTAAATGCTGTCTCCTTCATTATCGTAAACCATGTAAGCACCGTCACGCAAGTCAGCAGGATTATTCATTTGTTGATTAGTACGTATAAAGTTAACCCGTTTTTGTATCAATTCATTCGTAGAGTTAATTATTAGGCAGTCAGCATGCGTTTGTCTATTTCCATTGTAATAGAAATCAAAACGGACTTCGCCTGCCTGTTCAACGGGTGTTTCTATTATATACCTATTTCCCTTTCGCTTTACTGCCACCGGTACACCGTTTATCATAGCTCTGCATGTCTTCAACGGTTTCAAGCTACGAAGTTCTACACGGGCAACCTCTCCTTTTTGATACACATATTTATCACACGATACAAGTACACTCCCCCGTTCTAAAAGTTTATTGCAAAAATCATCATTACCCTCATGTGCAAAGATATACCATTCCAAAGAATAGCTTTCTCCAGGTTTTAATTGCATATCGGGCATATTCAATGCAAAAATCCCTTTGGTATGTGAGTTGGCCTTCCGACGTCCACGCTCCCATATTTCATAGCTCTTTACAGCACCTTCCGTCACCATCAATCCTAAATGAGGTACATAAGCTCCCATACGAA
>ERZ835541.2393-NODE-2393-length-15230-cov-3.828336_pt1 | contig 15230 bp, 9 predicted proteins | sample MGYA00519945_ERZ835541 | MGnify/ENA primary metagenome ERZ835541 (study PRJEB31850, sample SAMEA3708780) | human gut metagenome | biome: human gut; feature: human-associated habitat; material: faeces | place: China | collected 2014 ...
AACGTCAAACCCACGGGGCAGATGAGGCAGAACACCGGGAACCCGAACACCGCCGTGGACAGCAGGGTGAACGTGATGCCCGCCGTGCTGATGGACGTATCCAGAGGATTGATCAGGATAAGGATGCCGAGGCATTCCAGCACCAGCGCCATGACGTGCTGGCGCAGGATCTGCGTGCGCAGGATGAGCCCGGCGAAAACGAGCACGAACACGGGATTGCAGCTGAACAGGACGGCGACGACCGAGGCGTTCGTGTTCTCCACGGCGAGCTGATACAAGGTCATGCTGACCACAATCCCCAGAAAGCCGAGCCCGGCCAGTTTAACGAGGCTCAAGCCGTCGATCCGGACACCGCGCTTCCTGAGCATCCGCCTGGCGAACGGGATGAGGACAAGGCCGCCGATGAGAAACCGCGTGAGGTTCAACTGGACAGGATTAAACAGTCCGGCAACTTCCTTGAGCGCGATTTCCATCGTGCTGAAAAACAGCGTTGCCAGTGCAATAAACAGGTAACCTCTTTTCATAATGGCATATCCCCTTACTGCAAAACCGGCGTCCCCTCGCGCGACGGCCATTCTGGCCGTACGCCTCCGCAACGTGGGCGCCTCCTGCCTCCCGTTCGTACGCTACGCCCATTCATGCGTAAAATGAAATATACTCATGAGAAACATGCCCTTAAGTTAATGATTCGATCAGCCTGGACCACACTTTTCCCGCGGTTGCTCACCTCCGGCCTCTTCAGTTTCTTTTCCGGTCAGGCAACGTATGAAGGCATGGCCCGCGTGTGAAATCTGGCTTCGCTTTCTGGTCACCACAGCAATGGCCCGCTTCGGTATCTTATGCGTTGTCTGGAGCTCGAAGACGCTTCCCGCCCTGAGGCTCTCCTCCGCAAATCGCCGCACGGTTATGCCCACCCCCAACCCTCGCTCCGCAAAAGGCACGATCAGCACCGTCGTCGCCAGTTCGCATTCCGGGTCAAGCACAACGCCGTGCGACTGGAAAAATGCATCCAGATACGCCCGGGTGCTGGTCCCCTTTTCCGGGCACACGATAGGGAGCTTGGCAACCTCATCCGGCGAGAGCACGGAGCCTTCCAGATGGCGAAATGTGTTACCCGCGATAAACGTATCCTGAACCCTGCAAACGGGGATTATGTCCAGATCCTCGTTTTCTTCCACTGGCGAAAACACGACGCCCAGATCGATCCGGCGGGCCCGCAGCGAGGCAATCGTTTCAGGCGTCGATGCCGTGATGGTGCTGATGCGGACCTTGGGATAATCCTTATGGAACCGCTCCAGATACGGGAGCAGGAAGGCATGCATGATCATATCGGAGGAACCGATATGGATGCTCCCCCAGTCCAGATGCAGCATGGCCTGAATCTTCTTTTCCCCGATGGCGATCTGCTCGCAGGCCTGCGCAACGTGCTGGTAGAGCACTTCCCCTTCAGGCGTGAGCCGCATTCCTTTGTGCATCCGATAAAACAACGCGCAGCCGAGTACCTTTTCAAGCTGCCGTATGCACTTGCTCACCGCCGGTTGCGAAAGGAACAACGCCTTGGCCGCAAGGGTAATGCTCCCGAGCCTCGCCACGTGATAAAAGACCTTGTAGTATTCAAACGAGACGTTCATGCCCACCATCCTTGTTCAGCCGATTCCCCCTGCATTGACATGCAACAGCCCGGCAAGGCAACCCTTTTCGACAGATTGAAGGAAAAGCGCGTCTTTCCGCCGCTGCCACCCTCTTCTAGTGTGCGGATCAAAGCGGCTTCCCCCAAGCGCTGGGTTCCGCGGCCCCCAGAAAAGAACCCTCAGCAGCCGAAACAAACAGATTTCTCCTCCCCTTCCATAGCAAGGAATGCGGCTCCTCCCCACTCGAGCCATCCGTAACGCCCGCAAAGGGAAAAAGGCCGGGACCCCATGCGGACAGGCGAAAAAATTTCACTGAATCGCAAAAAAAAGCTTGCCAGCCGCCTCTGTTTTGCATATACCTCTTTTCGCGCCGAGGTGGTGGAATTGGTAGACACGCTATCTTGAGGTGGTAGTGGGAATTCCTGTGCGGGTTCGAGTCCCGCCCTCGGCACCATGAGAATATAAGCGGTTGCTTTTACAGTAACCGCTTTTCTTTTTAGGCGTTCTTGTTCCAAGTGTTACACAAAGGTGTTACATAGAGGGGCATGGACGCCTTGTCTTTATCCTCCAATATCGTGCGGCGCGGGGCTGTTTATTACATTCGGGTTAGGGTTCCCTCTGACCTGCTGGACTACTATGCCCCCAAGAAAGAGATCACCTACAGCCTCAAGACCAAAGATCCGCGTGAAGCCAAGCGGAAAGGAAATCTTGAGAGGGTGAAGATTGACCAACAGTTCGCGGAAGCCCGACGGAACGGTCAAATGACAGCGGCGACGGCGCAAGGGCAAACGACAACCGCCGCTACGTCTACCGAAAGTTCCTCTCGCCTCTTGAGCTTGAACGGCTTTCTCTCCTTTACCTGCACTACGCCCTTGCGGATGATGAAGCATCCCGCGTTGTCCCAAAGTCTCCTGAAACTATCGAACGGGAACGCCAACAGGCACAGGAAAGGGAAGACCTGATACGGGAGCTTTCCGAAAAAAAGGGCATCCCCTACACGCCTCCCGCAACAGCCCCCGTTATCCGCCCTGTAGGGCTGACGGCTGAGGAAACGGACGCCAAACGCGCCTATGCCGAACGCTTCATCCATGATGCGCCTTTCTTCATAGCCAAGGGTGAAACCTACCCAGTACACCACCTTACGGATGCCTTCATAGAGCGGGAACACCTGAACATTGCCAAGGAAAACCTCGCCTACTATCAGCTTGCCCTTGCCATCATGCGGACGGAAAGCAAGGCGCAAGAGGCCATTCTCAAGAGGCTCTCCGGGGAATGGGTAGAAACACCGCTGGCGGGGGCGTCATACGCCGTTCCATCCAACATCATTTGTAGTGGTGATGTTGTTGCTGTTGGCGTCTCCCTGGACTCTACACATGAAGACAATCCCCTTTTCTCGGAAGTATGGGAACGCTACCTTGCCGAACGCAAGCCCGCCCCCAAGACAGCGCAGGACTTTGGGGCCGCTGTACGCCGCTTCATGGAGATCAACGGGGATCTGCCTGTCCAGAGCATCAAGGCGCGACATATCCGCCTGTTCAAGGACACCCTTCTTAAATGCCCTTCCCGTGTTCCTAAGGAACTTCAAAATCTTCCTATCCTCAAGGTCATCAAACGCCTTGAAAGCAGAAAGACAGAAGATCCATACCCAAAGACACTTTCCCCAAAGACCATCAATGACAAGGCACTTACGGCAATCAAGGCCGTCTTGAGCCATGCCGTTGACAATGGGTTCATTGAAACGAATCCGGCGCACCAGATACGCGCCGTTGACCCTGCACAGCACAACACCGACAATGCGGGGCCTTCCCGTATTCCTTATGACATGGACGACATCCGGGGCATTCTCTGTTCTCCCCTTTTTCAGCAAGAACAAGGCCCGCATTCCAACGGAATCGTCAAACGGCTTACACTAGAGGAGAAACGGGACTATCAGCGCCTTATCCTGTTGGGCATCTTCACAGGTGCCCGCCTTGAGGAAATAGGGCAACTAGATATTGAGGACATTCGAGAAGAGGACGGAATCACCTACATTTTCATACATGCAGACGCCGCCACAGGACGCCGCATCAAAAACAAGACATCCCGGCGCAAGGTGCCTGTACATCCTTTCTTGCTGGAGAAGGGGTTTCTACCAACCGTTCATGAAGGGGAAAGATGCGGTGGCGGTGGCGGTAAGCTCTTTCCTACCCTCACTTCAAAGACGGACACCTTGACCGCGCCTTTCTCGAAATGGTGGCGGAGATACACAATCAGCATCGGAGTCTATACGCCGCAAAAGACGTTCCATTCCTTCCGGCATACCTTCAAGCGTACCATGCGGGACGCGGGGATAGACGGGAAGCTGACGGACGCCCTCCAAGGGCACGCGGGAACCAGTATTGCCGACAGCTACGGACGGGACGCGGAAGGCATGGGGTATTCCATGCCCGTGCTGTTCCGGGCCTTGTGTGAAGGGATGGAGAAAGGAGGGCTTGAAAAGGCCGTCAAGGAAAGCCTTGCCTCTTTCACATCCTCTCCCATCCACGGCAAGAAATAGCCACCTCTCAGGGGTGTTTAATAGACACCCCTACCCAAGGTCATCTTTTTCGAAAAACGCCCATGAACACGCCCCTAACGGCGCGTTGCAGCAGGAGCCCATACCCAAGGTCATGTTTCCCCGTTCAAAGGAAAATCATGCTCGTGGGCACAGGATTTTTGAGCTTAAATGAAGGATGGAGATGGGAGGGGAGAAGGGAGGTAGGAGAGGAGAAGGGAAAAAGGGAGTCGGGGTTTGTGACCCCCTCCCAAACCCGACAAATCGGCGGGATTACCCTTGCGTGTGACCCTACGTTCCCGCCCCCTACTCCGTACAATATACGGGACAGCCCTTTTATCCAATATCAAAAGCTAGTTGGAATTAGGTTCCACCTTCGGAGAGAGACGGGGTTTCTTTCTAAAAGTTCCAAGATAGAACTATTCAACAATCACAAACAGTTAAATTAAGTCCTACCTACGGAGAGAGACGGCTTGAATTTTCAAGTTGTCGCTTTCTCAATTCTTCAATATCAAAAGCAGGTTGGAATTACCATCCACCTACGGAGAGAGACACCCCTTACAACAAGGGAGGGCGTCTACCTCATCCAACCATTTTCTTTTCTTTCGTGCTTTCTTTGGGGGGTCTTTTGCAGAAAAGACGCCTCCCTGTCCTCTTTCACGGATAGGGGGGTTCCACATGCACGGGGTGAATACAATTTTGTATTGACCTGTGCATGTGTCCTTACCACCATGCAACCTTGCGTGGGGGGTAAGGGGGGTCTTTTCCACCTTTCTTTTCTTCACTTTCAATTCCCTTAAAGAAGCTTTAAGTTTCTTTAAGTCTTTTTAAAGATCCTTTTCAATATTCTTTACTTTTCCTTATGCTTCTTAATTATGCTCCTTCTTAATCAAGATCACCTGCCTTTCAAGTAAAAAGAACCATAGCTAATGTAAGTTCTTTAAGATACCTTATGTATCCATAAAGCATCCTTTCTTTTATGGTGATTACGTGGACATAATGATTCTTAAAAATATTACATGAACTATGAGCACATAACGGAAAAGCATTTATCATAGATCACAATCATCATCTTCCTGCACCATCCCAAATTGACGGACAGAACATACCCCTTGTCCAATGAAAGGCCCCCTTGACGTACCTGTACATACGTTGAGGGGGCTTCCATTTTTTGAACACAACGCAAGGGGGAGTGTTCAATCCACATAATGGCGTCAAAGGGTATTGAACATCCAGTTCTCTTAACCAACCACCATCACCACTAGCAACATATTAAAAGGGGTATCACATCATGTCCAACAATTCCGTCATTGAAGGCGTCAAGGGTACGGTCATTGTAACCGCTGCAAGAGAAAGAGCATCCCGGTTATTGACGCTCCCTTGAATGAAGGGGGATACAGTGATTGGCGTCTTCTCATTCCCCACGGCTACATAACCCTATCGGAAGCGGTGAAGCGTTTCGGTTGCGGGCTGTCTTTGAGTGCTTTGATGAAAATCATGGATGCCGCAAAGGTTCCTACGCACACCCTCCACATCCTCAAGAATGAAGGTGTGGTTGCCCCTGAAACCGATGTTGTCGAGGTCTTCCCTGCCTACCGTCTTCTTTGCCTGCCTCAGACTGCGGAGTATCAACGCCTTGAACGTGAGAACGGGTACGGCAGCGGCGTTTTGATTCCAGACGGTACTACGGAGAACCGGGGGGAGTCCGCCACCACAGCCGACGCCACAGCCGACGCCGCTACCCCCTATTACATCTTTGACGGCATTGACCCTATCACCGCCACCCTCGTTAATACCTTTTCCGCTAGATTGGCAATGCAAAACTTCCTCCATGACGTCAGGGAGCGTCCCTTCCATACGTATGACTTCACGCACCCCTTGTTCAAAGACAATGGACATGGCGGTCTGTTGCGCGGGTTCGACGTGCGGAAGGCATGGAAGCAGCACAAGATCGACGTGTTGATGCGGCGACAGGGGTAACGTAACAGTAATATGGCAAGGGGGTCATGATTCGTGATACCCTTTCCGCAACCATCAATCTCCCCCCAATGTGAGGAGGGAATGGAAATCCTGTGCATATCAAAGACCTGCATGGGATGTCTGTTCCCTCCTCTATTTTTTTGTTACCGATTGATAACAATCAACTGAATAAATCGATTTTGTTGGTGAGCGTGCCTTCTTCCCCCAACGATGAGGGCGGATGAGACGCCCACAGTTTTGTATTCGTCTCACGGGGTACATTCGTAACCTGCTGGAATCTAATGGTTTCACTGAATCCAATTTTGGATTGAGTGAATATATAGACTCCACAGGACGCACTCTTCCCATGTACATCACGTGAGCCGGGACGGTTTTGGAGCCTTTGAAATTCAAGGCTCCTAGCCCAACATCTGGAATGATGAGGTTGATGTTGAGGACTGCTAAGATTTCAGGAGTCCTATCCTTGCCGGGGTAAGGAGAGGCATAATCACCCCTGCCCCCTCCCCGCCGTCACGTCCAGCCTTCAGGTAGCCGAGGCGTTTGGGAAGGAACACAAACATGTTATGAGAGACATTCGTAAACTGTTGGAATCCGACGATTTCAACCAGTCCAAAATTGGACTGGTTCATTACATGGACGCAAAAGGTGAAGAACGCCCCATGTCATGCGGGATATTCGTGAAATACTTTCCAAATGTTCTCAGTATCTTGGAGCCAGCAATTTTGCGGCCGCCTCCTACAAGTCCAAGCAGAACAGGAAATGCCCATGTACTGCTTTCCAAAGACGGCTTCACGTGATGGTGGACATGGGCGGCTTCACCGGAGCCAAGGCACGCGCGCTCCCTCTCTCGATCTCTCCCTCTCTTTTTTTCCGTCAAAAACCATGTGCCCACGAGCATCTTTTGCCCATGAACGAGGAAACATGACCCACGCCCTGCCATGACGTTTTCGAGGGCGTCTCATGGGCGTTTTTGAGGAAACATGACCTTGGGTAAGGGGAGGCCGTAAAGCGTGCGTGAAACAGACCGTTTTCCCCCTATGGCTGGAGGGGGATGATAAGGACGGGCCGGGGATGAGAGGATGCGGGGGTAGTGGCGGTAGCGGCGGCGGACGTGGAAGGGAGTCGTGACTGATGACCCCTTGGCATTTCCCGGCCTTTCCCCGATTTTTGAACCCCCTAATCTTCGAAGGCGTGACCGACGCCTCCCCCCGCCCCCAAGCGGGAAGGAAAGAACGGTTTCTTGTTTCAGCAGCCACCAACGCGCTACAGGTGCATCCTGTGGACGTGGTTACATATTGGCGGAAACAACGTCCTGATGTTCGTGAGACTCAGGCGGCTTTCGAAGAGCCGGGGAGCGTTGTTCCGCCTTTTCTTTTGCCTATACGGTAAATCACCGTAATTGAAATCATTTGGAAATTTCTAAAAACTTTCAACACAGGAGAGAACCACCGCCGCCGCTCAATCCCCTCGCATCACCACGACAACGCATCCCGGACATATAGGGCCGTGCCTCTCAATCCCTGAATCCCCCAAATCTTCGAGGCCCCCATGATCAATCTTTTCCGTTTTCTTCATTCGTCACGTTGGCTAAGGCTCCGGTATCACGTCCTCCGTTCTTTACATTCCTTCATCTCCCTCGCCGCTTGCCGTTGGCTTCCCGCCGCCGTCGCGGTCGTCTTCCTTGGTGCCTTGCTGGTGTTACCTGCCCTCTACATTGCGCAAGGGGGTATTCACTAATGACCGCCACCACCACACAGTACGCCAGCCCCGCCCCCGCATCATCCAGCGGAGGGTCTACGGCAACCTTCCGCACCATACGCCGGACGTTCTGGACAGATCCCTACATCGAATCCATGCCGCCCGCCCGGAAGCTCCTGTACATCTACCTGTTCACGTCTCCGCACACGAACAACCTTGGAGTCCTGAACACGACCACCCGCCTCATCGCCTTTGAAACGGGCATGACTGAGGATGAGGTCAAGGAACACCTAAACGTCCTTGAACAGCAAGACGGTAAGGTTGCCCTTGATGATGGTAGCTGTGGCGGCGGCCTCTCCATCCTCGTGGTCAACTTCATCAAGCACCAGTGCACGACCTCCCCCAAGCTGGTCATGTCCCTCCGCGCCTTGTTCAGGGGCGTTGAATCCGAAAAAATCAGGGCGGTCTTGATAGCCAAGAATCCCCACCTGTTAGACGGTATGGATACGGTATCCGGTACCCTATCCATACGTTCCGGGGAAATAGATCAAGATCAAATACAAGAGAATAAGAAAAGAGAAGAGATCAGATCTTTTCCTTGCAGTGGTGGTGATGAAGAGAGGGGGAAGAGGGGAAGACAGGGAAAGGGGGACGATATTGTCGCACCCCTTCTGCCGCCGCAGCTCCTCAACACGGACACCCCGAAGCAGGACAGGAAAGGGTACGTACAGTATACGCCCCCTTCCCCCTTGCCGTTGCGGTGGAGGTTGACGACCGCCTCCAAGACATCCCTCTCGACCTCTTGGAAGCCTTGCAACGGGACTATCCAACCATCGACGTTTCAAAGGAGATTGATAGGGCTAGGGAATGGGCTAGGAACCATACGTCACCCGAGAAGCCTTTACGCAACGCATGGCGTTTCATCACGGCATGGCTGAGGAATGCCGTTGCAGCGGCGGCGGTGGTGACGAAAGGAGCGGCGACAGCGACGACAGCCCCCGCGAACACCTGCCCTGTCCCTACCACCAGCGGAAAAGAAAGGGGGCGGCGGCCTCTACTTCAAACATGCTCCAAAACTGCCCACAGGCTGGACGACTGGACGTCTGAAAAGAAAAACATGACCCACGGTAAGGGGCAGGTCACAGACACCCCTGAAAGGGCATGTTCATGGGCACAGCCACAGAAGGAGACGGTCGTGGTGGCGGGGTCGCTATTCCCTACCCCTGAACAGCTTGAAGAAAACGCACAACGCGGGCTTGCTTTCCTTGCGCGCTGGAAGAAGGAGCACGGCTATGCATTCGCGTAACGATGCCCCCCATCACCACAACAGCGGCGACGGCTGCGGTGTGGAAGGACGCTATGTTCCTTTTTCCTCCTCTGGTGGAGCAAGACCCCTGCCTTATCCTTTCGGGCTATGTGGAAAGGTACGCCTCCATCATGAAAAAAAAGAAAAAGTAGGAGTAGCAGAAGAGGCTACCCCTCCTCCTGTTATCGCCGTTGCTCCTGATGCATCCCATCCTTTCCCGACAGAACGACAGCTTGTCGAGGAGCTTACACAACGTAAACGTGGGGAACGGCGGCGACGGCGCACAGGAGGATGCAACGGGCGTAAATCTCTTGACATCCTTATGGAAGTTCTTGGGGATACAAAGGCCGTCTTGTCACTGATTCAAATGAAAGGAGGAACTGGTTTCGACGTCCCCCTTGGGGTAACGCCACAGGGCCGCCGGAACATACGCCAGCTTGAGGAAACGCTAGGGAAGGAACCTACGCGAAAACTCATTGCTTTTGCAGGAGGGGCACGCCTTTACATCCCTAAAGTGACCTACCTTGGAACGGACACGCGAAGCCGGGAGATATGCCTTGAACGGGATAGAATGGCAAAAGAACACCCTGACATGTCCGAACGGAAACTTACCGATATTTTAGCCTTGAAGTACCGCGTAACGAGCAGACACATCTGGAGGGTACTAAAGCAGTATTATGAATTTGTTGAGCCGGACAATACCGACAACGGCGGTAGTGAATAGTGCGTAGGGAGAATCAGGAGGCACCCCAAGCCGCTCAAAAGTGGTGGCGTCCTACCATCTTTTAATGCTTCCGTGCGGTTAGTGTGGGTTCGGTTCCCTTTTTGCAAAGGAGGGGGGGCGTCGGGGATGGTATCCACACTCTGAATCAATCAGCTTGGTTACTGGAGGGGTGTGGGGAGGAGGGGGTCTACAATGTGGACGCCCTTTCCTCTGACTACCCAATTGGTAGGGTGGGTGAATTTATTGGAAAAATGTGAAGGGGCTTACGTTATCATGATGATACGCAGTTCCCCCCATGCCCTCCCCGCCGCTCTCATGGTGGCAGACTGTGGACGCTCTAAAGAATCGGGCGCGTGCGGTTCATTATATAAGGGCAAAAATACGCACAGACGGCACGGGGAACAAGTACGAGGAAAAGGAAGAGGGGGAGACGTTAACCGCTTCTTCCTCCTCCTGTACACCAAACCCATCCTTGACCAACGACACCGTAGCCCCCTGCAAAAACAAAAGTGCCGTCAGACAGTCGGAAGCTGTGACGGCACATTTGCAGGTTGTCTGCTTAGATGCATAAACCGAGCGGTCAGGGACAAGGCACAACAAGCACCATGCCCAAGCCGGGGGAGTGTTCGCACACTTCCTCGGCTCCTTTGCGGTACTCTTGCCTTGAGTAGTGAGACTGTGTAGGCTGCGTTCTTGTGGGGCGCGCCTCCCGAAAAGGGGGGTACCCCATGAAACACTTCCTGCGGGACGTTGCGGCGCTTGCGCTGGCTGACGTCATAGCGGCTGTGGTGGTTCGCATCTTGCTGAACCTCTAACGCAGTTGCCCCGGTAGGAAGTGAGGTTCCTAGCCGGGGCGCAAACACTGATGTTCTGAACATCGGGGGACGTGTCCCACATCGGGACGGTAGGCGTTGGCTCGCTTGCCGTCCCACTTGTTTTTAGGGTAGTTGGAGTTTTGAAAAAGTCAACAATTTTTTCAAACATCCTTGCTATGTCCTACATCTCCTATGCGCTTCAAATGCTCATAGACCGTCTGCCTTGATACCCCATACTCACGCGCCAGCCTAGCCACCTTTTCGCCGTTCTCTTCAACACGCTTGCGTAGTTCCGCCGCTTGTTCAGGGGTGAGGCTAGGCTTGCGGCCTTTATATTTCCCTGCGGCCTTGGCAATAGCGATTCCTTCCCTCTGCCTCTCTCGAATCATGGCGCGTTCAAACTCCGCTACTGAGCCGATAAGTTGAAGCTGTAGGCGTTGGAAAGGGTTTTCCTTGTCGGGGGTGAAGGTCAAATTTTCCTTGTGGAACTTCACAGACACGCCCCGCCCCGTGAGGTCTGAAAGAAGAGAAAGCAAGTCCTGCATGTTCCGCGCAAGGCGGTCTATGCTGTGGACATGAAGGGTATCGCCGTCCCTCACCACTTCAAGGCAACGCTCCAAGGCGGGGCGGTGTACGTCCTTCCCACTGGCCTTGTCCTCAAACACCTTGTTGAGGTTCAAACCGTCAAAGGCTGATTCCTGCCGTGCCGTGTTCTGGTCAACCCCGCTGACTCGGATATAGCCTATGTCCATTCCCTTGCCTCCTTTCCGTCAAACTTTCAAAGTGTCAGGATAGAGTCTATAACCTCTAGAAAGAAGTGTCAAGAAATACTAAAAAGAATCCTATTCTGACATAAAAAGTGTCAACCCATTTTGTCAGATTGGTGTATACTCTATATTGACATTTCAAATAACGCTTGACGAAAAGAGGAAGACCGGAAAGAGTCTTTCAACAAACTGTTACACAGCTAACACCTTATTGATAAGAACGCTTGTATTTTCAGTGAATTGTGGAGAATCATTTTTTCTCCCGCCCTCGGCACCATATCGAAGTTCGGTAAAGCCCGTTAAGGTTCACAAAGCCTTGGCGGGCTTTACTTTTATGCTGTTTGCATGTTCATAGGCGTTCGCTGGAGTCGTGTACATCCGCCCTTTTTGCTGGTATTCTCGCTGGCATCTTTCCATACCAGCAAAAGCCGCAAAAACGGATACCAAGCTCAGAGCGTTGAAGCCCTCCGGCAAGGTTCAAAAGCTCTCGGACTGTGACGGGCTGTACATCCATGTCTCACCTGCCGGGGGAAAGCTCTGGAGGCTCTTCTACCGTTTTGACGGCAAACAGAAGACTCTTGCCCTTGGCAAGTACCCAGAAGTCAGCCTTGCCGAAGCCAGAAAAAGGCGTGACTAAGCACGGGCTCTGAATGAGTCCTGCCCCTAGCTCCTCCTCTTCCGCTGTTCTCTATCTCCACAAATAAAAAAGAGTTGCGGCCTCATTCCACAACTCTTTTTTCAATCCCATTCCGCATGCCGCAGGCATTGACGGAGCAATACCGCCACATCACGGCCGGTTTCCTTTATCATGTTCCAGCCAGTAGTGCAGTGCCGCGCAAATGGAATCCATATCCATAGGCTTGTTAAAATGCGTGTTCATGCCGCACTGCAGGGATCGTTGGATGTCGTCCGCAAAGGCGTTCGCGGACAGGGCGAAAATCGGAATACGCCGCGCGTCTTCCCTTGTCATGCCGCGTATGTGCCGTGTGGCTTCAAGGCCGTCCATGACCGGCATACGGACATCCATCAGGATAGCGGCGTATTCCCCCGGTTCGGATTCCGCAAAGCGCTCCACCGCAACCTTGCCGTTCTCGGCCCAGACGACGGAGAGATTACTTGACTCCAGAAGCGTTTTGAGGATCTCGGCATTCAGATCGTTATCTTCGGCAATCAGGATCTTTTCACGGTTAAAACGGACTTCCTCCGGCATGGCCGGAACATCAAAGGCGTGCCTATGATGGGTCACCACCAAGAGCATATCACGCAGATGCTCCCGCAATACGGGCTTGTTGATAAAATAATCCACGCCGGCGGTACGGGCAGGGGCTTCCATCTCCCTCCAATCACAGGCCGACATGGCGATGGGGGTCGTGGCCTTTCCAACGATTTCCCTGATATGCCGGACCGTTTCCATATCGTCCATGCCCGGCTTTTTCCAATCGATCAGGATCATGCCGTAATCCCGCCGCCTCTCCCTGGCTTGCCGAACACAGACGACGCCCTCTTCGCCGGAAAGCACGAAGGACGCTTCAACCGCCATACGGCGCAGCAGTACCGCCGTATGCTCACAGGCAGCCCTGTCATCGCCTATGACCAGCACTCGCACGCTCTCGGATTGTTCCAAGGCGTCCTTATCCCATCCGTACAGCGCCCCCTCGAACAGCCCGAGCGGTATGTCCACGGAAAAAGACGACCCCTTTCCTTGCTCGCTCTCCACGCGAATGGTCCCGTCCATCAGCTGGACGAAGCTCCTGACAATGGCCAGGCCAAGCCCTGATCCCGAAAGGCCCCGCTGATCCGTCATCTCCTGCTCGAACGGCTGGAACATCCTTTCCTGAAAGCTCTTGCTCATGCCGATCCCATTATCGGAAATGACGAACCGTACGAGTTCCCGATGCCCGACTTTTTGGACTGGCGTGATGTTGAATTCGATCCTGCCCTTTTCGGGCGCAAACTTCAGGGCGTTGGACAGCAAGTTCATCAAGACTTGCTTGATGCGCAGGGGATCGCCGACATAGATCTTCTCAAGGAGCGGAGAGGCAAACAGGTTGAATATTATGCCCTTCGCCACCGCGCTGCCGTATGTGAACGAGCTGACGGAGCTGACGAGTTCATCAAAATCAAACGGTTCGGAAGCCAAGCTCATCTTGCCGCTTTCGATCTTGGCGACGTCCAAGACGTCATTGATGAGCGACAGCAGGAAACGGGACGACAAGGCGATATTGTTCAGGCACTCGCTGAGCCGTTCGGGGTTGCCCACGTTCATGCCCGCAATGGCCGCCATGCCGATGATCGCGTTCATCGGCGTTCTGATGTCGTGCGACATCCGGGAAAGGAACTCGCTTTTGGCATGGTTGGCCTGTTCGGCGGCAACGAGCGCCATACTCAACGTAGCCTTCTGGCGCTCCTCTTCCTCAACGTCTTTGGCGCAAAAGAGGAGCATCCGCCTTACGGGGTCAAAAAGATACGCCCGTAAGCAATGCCACCGGGCTTGCCCGTTGCCCATGAGCACACGATACTTGAGCTCATGGGACAACCCCGGCGTGCCATTTTCCCAGGCAAGGCGTTCCGGTTTGAAAAAGGCCCGGTAAGCCTCCACATCATCAGGATGGACGACCGTTTCGCTCCGGAGCCGCACCAGCTCGCTGAAAACGCCCTGCATCCCGCTTCCGATCATGCTGTTCCGACCCGAAAAAAAGTACTCGTACCTGTCCGCCGGGATGTCGACCAACAAGATCCATTCGTAGTCGTGGTTGACCGTGAACCTGCAAACATCCTGGACGGTTTTGGTCTTTTCCTCCATGTTTTTCAGGTCGGTGCAGTCCGAGACGTAGCCGTACACGATGGTCCCGTCCACCGTTTTGACAAACGAACACTGCGTGAGGAGCCAGCGGACCTTGCCGTCCCGCCTGATGACTTTCATCTCGAAGCCGACGGAGGACTTTCCGTCTTCATAGGCCGTCCTGATCAAGTCGTTAAAGCGTTGGAGGTGGTCGGGGTGAATAAGCTCGCTCCCCCTGATATCCGGAGCCGTTTTCATCTGGTCCTGCGTATACCCGTGCATCGCGCAAAACCCTTCCGAAACGTAAAAAAACGAGAAGTGCTCGTCCATGACGAACTGGAAAATACCTATGGGCGCGTTGCTTTTCAGGAATTCGAGCATTTCCTTGTCCCGGTACGTGGACGTCACGTCATGAATCCGGGACAACTCGAGCATACCCGATTTGGTATGAAACCGGCTGATCCCATCGACTTCATAAAAATGCCCTTCCCGCGTGAACAGCACAGGGGCCTTGCCGCTCCTGTTGAACCGTGGGCGCCGGGAAACGGATAGGAGGGACGCGAGTGGTTTACCTATGCAGGCATCTTCGGCTTTCCCTACAATATCCAGCGTGTGCCCGTTCGCAAACACGAAACGCCCGTCCTCGTCCGTGATCACCATCGGGACATCGGCCATATCCACAACGAACTTGAGAGCATCCAGCGAGGAATCATGCGGCGAAAGCTTCATTTGCCCACCCACTCCGACAGGAGGATCCGCTCCCCTCATAGGGACAGCGCTGCATCAATATAAAAGGGACAGCCAGCCTTTTGTCCCTTCTCAGTTCCCTTCCCCACACCTCATTTTTCCTTGCGGAAGGAAACCCCATCACCCTTCGCACAAGAAAGCATTCAACCCGCCGGGCCGTCATCCCCTTTTCTTATGGCAGGACGCCGCGATCATGGCGTACAGCTTGTCCGGGTCGAACGGCTTCGAAATATGCCCGTTCATTCCC
>ERZ835541.2395-NODE-2395-length-15202-cov-3.249950_pt1 | contig 15202 bp, 16 predicted proteins | sample MGYA00519945_ERZ835541 | MGnify/ENA primary metagenome ERZ835541 (study PRJEB31850, sample SAMEA3708780) | human gut metagenome | biome: human gut; feature: human-associated habitat; material: faeces | place: China | collected 2014 ...
AAGTACATCGGCTACGAATGGATTCAGTATATCGCGCAGCTTGACGACAACCGCGCCCTTTCCATCGGGCTTCGGAATATGGACTGCGTCCCGGGAACGATGCCCGACATCATTCTCACCAACATGACGTTCCAGTAAAGCAGAAGCGGCCGCGCAGAATTTTTCCGGACCTCGGCGCGCACATCACACACGGCGTGCAGGAGAAGAAAGAAATTCTGCAACGTTATGAACGCAGCTCCCGCCCCAAATTGGGGCGGGAGCGATAAGACTCTTTATAAGAGGGAGGTTGCCAATGAAAACGATTCCCCCCCGGCGGATACTTGCCGCCATGTTACTGCTGACGCTGCTGCTGACGGCTCTGCCGTTTGGCGCAATGGCAGCAGAAATGACATTTACGGATGTCGCAAAGAACGAATGGTACTATGAGGACGTGCGCCTTGCTGTAGAGGGCGGACTTGTCAACGGAAAATCCCCAACGATTTACGCGCCGAATGATAACGTGACCTACGCCGAGACAGTCAAGCTGGCTGCCTGCATCCACAAGCTGACGGATACGGGCAGTACCGAGTTTGCAGCCGGCACTGTTTGGTATCAGCCCTATGTGGACTATGCGCGCAGCAAGCAGATCATTTCCAAGGACTACGACTGGAACGCGGCGGCAACGCGCGCGCATTTCATGGACATCTTTTCACGCGCCATTTCCTCCAATCCGACGCTGAAGGGAACAAAACCGCTTGACGCAATCAACACCGTGGAAGACAGCGCAATTCCCGATGTTCCCATGACCCACCCGCAGGCAAGCTCGATCTACAAGCTCTACCGGGCGGGCGTTGTGCAGGGCAGCGACAAGCAGTACAGCTGCAAGCCGAACACAAATATCCGCCGCAGCGAGGTCGCAGCGATTTTGACGCGCATGGTCTACGCCGACAAACGCCTGAGCTTTACGGTCGGTGATGCGAATGCACTCCGAATTACAAAGCAGCCGCAAAACGTCTCCGGGAAGGCAACAAACACGCTGAAGCTGAGCGTGGAAGCTGCTGGCGGCAAGACGCCCTATACCTACCGCTGGCAGGTGATGGATGAAAAGAGCAGCTGGACGTGGATCTCCGACGAGAAAAACGCCTCGTTCGGTGGGCATAAGGCAGACACGTTCTGGGCAACCGGTACCTATCTCACAAAAGCTTCGGAGAAGAGCTGGAAGTTCCGCTGTGTCGTAACAGATGCAGACGGCAGAAGCGTTACATCCGAGGCGGCCGGAATGACGCTGGAAGCAAGTACGCTCAAAATTATAACGCATCCGCAGGATAATACGGTCAGTATCGATGAAACCGGGTACGTTTCGTATAAGGTGGAAGCCTCCGGCGGCAAGACACCCTATACCTACCGCTGGCAGCGGCGTACCGCCGATACCGACTGGTCGGACCTCAGCAAAACCCCGCGCAGCGCGGTGGAGCAGACGATCAACAATGTCGATGCGCAGGTGCTGCGCATTTCGCCCGGCGCGTTTTCAAGCCTTGCCGAGCGGGGCTATGCGTTCCGCTGCGTTGTAACAGATGCAGACGGCAACAGTGTCACCTCCAATTCCGCGGCGTTTTTCGTAAAGACAGAAGAGCTGCGGATCACCATGCAGCCGATGTCTGTGGAGGCAGCGCCGATGGATATTGCAGAGTTCCGCATCCGTGCTGCCGGCGGCAGACCTCCTTACCGGTATCAGTGGGAGGTTTCCGACGATACGATGGGCTGGACCTGGATCGATACGCTTCAGGATACCACGATGATGAGGGCGGAGGCTCTGTCGACCTGGAGTGGACCTACGAGGGCAGCAGCGATATTGAAGAGATGTGGAGCGGCTTCTGGACGATCGAGTCGGTGATGGACGGGCCGAGCTATGTGACGCTCAACTTGTCGCTTGTGGGCGGTAATAGCTATGAGACCACGGATGGACCGTTTTATATGTCTGAGACCTATCCCCTCCTGATCAGCCCGAGCGGTACGGAGCTGCTGGTCGGCGCGGGTGAGAACGGCGTCTGCCTGCCGTTCATGTCGCAGAGCACAACGGCATGCGTGCTGACACAGGCCGTAGGATAGAAAACGAGCGAAGAAACGTGCTGTTTTATGGGATTCTCCAAAAACAGCGCTTTTCTTCGCGATCCTCCTTTTTGCCCAAGTGCAGCACGCTCTACCGTGTCGTTATTTTCTGAATCATAGAATACAAAAATCGTTGTGTCCGCATCAAGGTCCCACACATCCGCCCAGATCCCGGGCGGCATGACATCCGGCTCTCCCCAGCTGCGGCGGAGACTGTCTCTGTCCTGTGTCCGCAGCTACTCTGCCGCATGCTGCTCACCCTTTTCCAGAATATCCGCGGCACGGTTTCTTTGGATGGAATACTATTGTCGTTTTTTTCTCTGTCAGAGAGCCGCACCGCCAGCACAGGCGCCAGAAATACACAAACGGTTACGGTTGTTAATGATTTGTCTTTTCATAAGCTGCCTCCAGTCCTGTTCTTTCCATATTTGCTGTTTACATAAGAACCTCTGTCCCTGTGTTGCCACTTTTTTGTCTCCGCCAGAAATAATATTGAGACTTTATATCAAATAAGCCTTGTCAAAGCCTTCTTTCTCCTGTATAATACAGATACAGGGGAACCACGAATGCAACACCCTTGGAGACAGCGGGAACATCCCTTCTTCTCCGATCTCATAGCTTTGATCTTATATTTTCCCAATGCACAAATTCATGGCTGCGGGCCGCTACGAGCCAGTATCTGCAGTATGTCATCCCTGTCCCATGGCAGGTTCCCCCTATGCCTGCTGTGCTCCTTCCTCCGCCGCTCCTGTCCCCGTACAGGGGCGGCCCTCTTTTGCCTTTTTGGCAGCACGGACGGCTCTGCCCGGCTGTCATTCTCAACACAAAGTTTTTACGTCACATGTTTCTTTTTGTGTTAAAATAGCAGTGAGCTTACCGGATTGCAGTTTCATTTTGCCGGGAAGCTGACTCTGACACAAAGGATGGTTACGCCGATATGACAGCCTCTTCGTCTCTCCCGTTTCATGAAAGCCCGCACCGCTACTTTGTCATGCGGAATTTGTACGAGTCCGCTGTAAAGCAGCTTGTGCTGAAGCTTGAGATTTTGAACAGTGAATTCAATACGCTGTATGCACGAAACCCCATCCATCATATTGAAAGCCGGGTCAAATCCTTGGAAAGCATCGCCGCCAAGCTCCAGAGAAAGGGATCTCCGGTTACGCTTGAAGCTGCGGCGCGGGATATCAACGACATTGCAGGCGTCCGCGTCGTCTGCAATTATATTGACGATGTATACCGGGTTGCCGGGATGCTGGAGCGGCAGGAGGATCTGGAGATCGTCAAACGGCAGGATTATATCGAAACGCCGAATTATAACGGCTATCGTTCGCTGCATCTGGATGTCCGCGTCCCCGTATATCTTTCTGACCGAACGGAGCATGTCGTCGCCGAGATCCAGATCCGCACGATCGCAATGGATTTCTGGGCCAGTCTGGAGCACGACATCCACTACAAGGCGGATCGGACCAAGCTCCCGGCGGGCATTGATGAAGAGATGCTTGCCTGTGCGGAAAAGATCGCCGAAATTGACCGGCAGATGCAGGATATGTATCGCCGCATCGCAGACGCAGAAGCGAATGCAGACGCCGTCAAAAAGTAACGCTTGCTCCTTTCAGAGAGGCCGGCAGCTGCATGGTTTTGCAGCTACCGGTCTTTCTCAGTCCTTCCAGGTATCGATCAAACGCTCAATCTCCGACGTAAAGCGCCGCAGGCGCTGATTGGACTGTTCCTTGCAGGCCATCGCAACCGCGACAAGCCGCTGCGCAGCCTCGATAAGCTGCGCAAAGACTTCGTTCTTTCGCGCGCGCCCCTTCTTCTCAACGCGCTGACCCTCTGTGACCATCAGGAACAACCCCTGCAGCAAATCAAATTCCGTCCCGCTGAACGGAGCAACTGCGCAGTAGCCCTCGGAAACCAGCCGGTCGCGGAAGGCTTCGCAGTTTTCTTCATCGCCGTGGTTGACAAATACAACGCGGGGCTTGCGCGAGATCGCCTGTACCCATTGGAGAAGCCCATCTCTGTCCGCGTGTCCACTGGTCCCGTGCAGGACACAGATCTCGGCGCTGACCGAGATCTCCTCACCAAATAAGCGGACTGTTTTTGCACCGTTCAGCAGACTACGCCCCAGCGTTCCCTCCGCCTGATATCCGGCGAACAGGATGATATTCTCCCATTTCCAGAGATTGTGCTTGAGATGATGTCGGATACGACCCGCATCGCACATACCGCTTGCGGATAGTATGACTTTTGGACGCAGGTCTTCATTGATCTTTTTGGATTCCTCCACACGTTCCGTCAGGTACAGATTGGCGGACCAGAGCGGATTGATTCCCTGCCGCAGCAGATTTCTCGTTTCAGCATCGAGATATTCCGGCTCGCACTGCATGAAAACAGCCGTCGCCGCCTCAGCAAGCGGACTGTCCAGATAGACCGGCCAGCCGTCATGCCCCTGCACCAACCGCTTCTGCTTGATCTCGCGGATCGCGTACAAAAGCTCCTGCGTTCTGCCGACCGCAAAGGCCGGGATGATCACGCTGCCGCCCCGGTCAAAGGCGCGCTGCAAAACTTCGGCAAGCTCTGCCACGGTATCTCCGGGTTTTTCGTGCAGGCGGTTTCCGTAGGTGGATTCGACCACCAGGTAGTCCGCATCATCTATCGTCAGGGGATCGCTGATCAGCGGCTGGTTCGTATTGCCGATGTCGCCGCTGAAGACAAGCTTCCTTGTTTCTCCACCCTCCGTCAGCCACAGTTCCACACAGGCCGAGCCCAGCAGATGGCCGACGTCTGTAAACCGGACATCCACGCCCTCTGCCGCTTTGATGCGCTCTCCGTAGCTGCACGGGCGCAGCAGCTGCAGGACGCCTGCCGCGTCCTCGGTCGTATAGACCGGGTCTACCGTCGAGCGGCCGGCGCGCACCGCCTTTCTGCTCAGCCACTCCGCATCGGACATCTGAATAGCAGCCGAGTCCATCAGCATGATCCGGCAGAGATTTTCCGTTGCCTGCGTCGCATAGACCTTGCCCCGGAAGCCGTCCTTGTACAGCTTTGGCAGCATACCGGAGTGATCGATATGCGCGTGTGTCAGAAAAACTGCGTCGATCTGTCCGGGCAAAACCGGGAGCGGCGCATTTTCAAAAACATTGACACCCTGCTCCATGCCGCAGTCGACCAGATAGTTCCCTCCACAGCATTCCAGAAGCGTACAGCTCCCCGTCACTTCATGCGCCGCGCCGATGAATGTGAGTTTCATAGAAACGCTCCTTCCTTGCTTTTCAGATCAGATGTTTTCTACAATATACCGCTCCGCCTGCTGTGCGGCCACCGCGCCATCTGCTGCGGCAGTCAGAATCCCCCGGAGTAGTTTTGTCCGGACGTCACCGGCGGCAAAAACGCCTGTGAGGTTGGTTATCGTCGTCTCATTTGCAAGAATATATCCCTGTTCATCCAGTGCAACCTGACCCCGGAACAGACCCGTTTCCGGCACACCGCCGAGGCAGATAAATGCGCCGTCGCATGGCAGATTCCAGATCTCCCCGTCCCGCTCTTCCCGGATACGGATGCTGGACACCCAGTTTGCATGAAGAAATGCCAGGATTCTGCTTCCTGCATAACGCTCAATATTTCCCATCATTTTCAGTTTATTCATATAGGCGGGGTTGATCTGCATCCGTATGCCGCGATGCACCAGGCAGACCCGTTTGGCGATACGGGAAAGGAGCATCGCCGCCTCAGCAGCCTGCTCCCCATCTCCGATTACGGCAACCGTTTTCCGTTTGTACATCATGGAGCGGCAGGCGGCGTAATAGTGAAAACCGCGCCCCAGCATTTCCTCCTCTCCCTGCACGCCAAGTTTTTTCGGCGGTGCGCCGGTCGCCAGAATGACGGCAGGCGCTCGATAGGTCTGCTTTGCTCCTTCGATGATTTTAACCGGCTGCATCAGCCGCACACGGCACACCTCGTCTGTCACCATTTCCGCACCGAACCGCTCTGCGCCGCGCTGCATTTTTTCGCTCAGGCTCAGCCCATCGATTCCGGCGTCGAAGCCCGGGTAGTTTTCAATATTCTCGCTCTGTACCGCCTGCCCGCCGATACGCTGCTTTTCCAGAACGACCGCGTGAAGACCGGCTCTTGCGGCATACAATGCGGCAGAATACCCACCCGGACCGCCGCCGACAATCACGATATCATACATATTTGCCATACAGACCTCCCGCATTCAGCCCGAGCATTTTTCTCAGAAATACATCAATTTCCTTCTCAGAGGAAGGGTCGATCAGAAAACCTGCCACAGCCCCATTGATGAACAGCAGCAGCGTCGGCAGCGCATGGATGTTGTATCTGCGCACCAGAGCCGTCTCCGTGTCAAAATTTACACGCCCTACGGAAATCAGGCTTTCATACTGCTTTTCAATTGACTCCAACGCCGGAGCGAGCGCACGGCAATACCCGCACCACGGCGCCCAGAATTTGATCAGAACCGGCTTTCTCGTTTTCAACACATCATCCCGAAAACTGTCTGTCGTAATTGCCTTGATTGCCATATTCCGCTCCTTTCCCGGCGCTTTGCACCAATTCTTCTTTCTTATGCACCCTCCAAACATACACATATTCTGTCGGCAACTATTTTTTCTCCGGGAACAGCACGACACCGAACAAGATGCCGATACCGGTGCCCAGCGTCACAACAATCAACCTGTCTTTGATCAGCTGTACACTGACCCCAAATAAGCTGCTGATCAGCCATCCGAGCGTTCCACCCACAACCGCCAGCGCAGCGATTTGCAGGCACCCGCGAATGATCCGCTTCTTCATCGACTGTGTCCTCCTCTTCCTGAATTCACAATTAGGTCTTTGTCTTATTTGTAATTCCACTTTACCAGTAAACGCTGATCTTGTCAAGAAACCGTCCGTAAAATGCCGCCAAACCTGCCGATTTAACTATGGCAGGTTTGGAGCTCAGATACAGGCGCCTTCATTTGCGGCTCCTGCAGGGATCCTGGTCATCTGTATAATACGCGCCCTTTAGCAGCTGCAAGGTCAAACTGTGAATGGATCAGGCAGCACCACACAATGATACCGGTGCGCTTTGACGGTTTTTCGGCAATCCTGCGGCTTGAAAAGTTTGAAATACACAACGTAGTCCTGCACGTTTCAAACCTTGACCCGGCGAAAAATCTCTCGCCGAATCTGCTTGCCGAATTGTGCAGTACTGCCTTTATAAATTGCTATTGAAACCGGAATTCAGTATCAGTATAATAGACAAAATACAAATATCGGGCAAACACAATGAAAAGAAAGGAGCCTGCCATGACAAAGAGTAACGTTCCGGTTTACAACGGCACACTGCGGAATCACAGCATCCGGCTGCCACATTGCATCCGCGAATGCAGCGGTATCCGTATTTTCGGAATGCGCATCAAGTCCATTGCGTTTACAACAGACGTTGCGATCATCAAAAACATCAATGCCGATGCAGTGATCGCCGTCTATCCCTTCACGCCGCAGCCGACGATCTCGCAAGCAATCATCGGTATCTCCGATGTGCCGGTTTTTGTCGGCGTCGGCGGCGGAATCACAGGCGGAGACCGCGCCGTTCGATTGGCAATTGAGGCAGAAAACCAGGGGGCGTTTGGCGTGGTCGTCAATGCGCCGATCTCGGACGAGGTGATCTCGCGCATCAAGCAGGTCGTAGACATTCCCGTGATTGCGACGATCGTTTCCGAGCGCATGGACATTCGCAGCCGGATGGAAGCCGGGGCAGATTTTCTGAACGTATCCGGCGCAGCGGCAACGCCGCAGATCGTAAGAAGCATCCGCACGCAGTTCCCGGATGTGCCGATTCTGGCAACCGGCGGGCCAAACGACGAGACGATTTTGAAGACCATTCGCGCAGGCGCGAATGCCATCACCTATTCCCCGCCCAGCAACGGAGAACTCTTTGCCGATATTATGCAAAAATACCGCGGAAAACTTTAAAAAGAGCAAAAGCTGCCGGCTTACGCCGGCAGCTTTTGCTGTACCGTGTGAAAAATTATCCGGATATACCTTGCCGGGCATCGAGCAGACGGCAGGCGGCAAGCGCGGCGGCTGCGCCGTCTGAGACGGCGGTTGTAAGCTGACGTACCTGCTTTTTGCGTCCGTCTCCGGCTGCGAATATGCCGGGGAGACAGGTCTTGGTGTTCTCGCCTGCCAGATAGTATCCGTTTTCGGTTGCAACAGCATCCTGAAAAGGTGCGCTCTGCGGCATCTGACCGACCGCAACAAAAAGACCTTCTATATAGATTCGCTCTGTTTCTCCGGTTTTGCTGTTTAAAAGCTCCGCGCCCTGCAAGCTGTCATCCGACAGCAGAAGCTTCTGAACGGTGCAGTTTCGCAGAATCCGAATGTTTTCCTGCGCCTGTGCGCGGCGAACCAGCTGGGCGCTTGCCCGGAAAGCGTCTCTGCGGTGGATCAGTGTGACGCTGCGGCAGGTATTTGCCAGAAACAGCGCGTCTTGCAGCGCCGTATCACCGCCGCCCACGACAGCCACATCCGCGCCATCATAAAATGCCCCGTCGCAGACTGCGCAATACGATATGCCGCAGCCGGTAAGCGCGTCCTCTTGCGAAAGACCGAGCTTCCGGTGCGATGCGCCGGTTGCAAGGATCACTGTCCTTGCTTCCAGTGCGCCGTCTGCACAGGAAACAAGAAAGCCGTCTTGCGTCTTGGAAAGCCCGGTTGCCTCTGTAAAAAGAAACTCTGCGCCGAGCAATTTTGCCTGCTCGGTCATCTTCTGGGCAAGCTCTGCCCCGGAAATTGACAAAATCCCGGGATAATTTTCGACCAGCGGCGCGGAGACGATCTGTCCGCCGGGGGTTTCCCGCTCCAGAACCGCGACAGTTTTTCCTGCCCGAGCGGCATAGATTGCCGCCGTCAGACCGGCAGGACCGCCGCCAATGATCAAAATATCATACATTTGCGTTCTCCCTTGCCGCAAGGAATTCCCGGATGCCGCTTACGCCTGCCCACTTCTGCCCGCCGGACACCAGCGTCGGCGCCTGCCGGATACCAAGCGCGCGCGCAGCATCGCGGTGTTCCTCGGCAAGGTATACCGTATAGCCGACGCCTACATCGTCGAGCAGCTGCTCTGCCTGCTTGCAGTTCGGACAGGTCTTTGTGACAAAGAGCCGGATTTCCTCGCAGGACTGCGCAGGACTTATCTTGCTGTCCGCCTTCTGCGCCGGGACGCCGCTGTGTGTCAGCTTCGATGCAGCCACGTCATATGTTCTGCGGTCTTTAAATTCCTGCGCCTTGCCGTCGTTCCAGTTCTGCACCGGGCGGTAATAGCCGGTGATGCGGCTGTAGACCTCGGCTTTTTCTCCGCAGAAGGGGCAGACCGGCTGCTCGCCGGCAAGATAGCCATGGTTTTTACAGACGGAATACGTCGGAGACAGGGTATAGTACGGCAGGCGGTAGTTTTCCGCGATTTTCCGCACAAGGGACGCCGCCGCCTTCCAGTCCGGCAGCTTTTCTCCGAGGAAAGCATGGAACACCGTGCCGGAGGTGTAGAGTGTTTGCAGCTCATCCTGCACATCGAGTGCGGAGAAAATATCCTCGGTGTATCCGACCGGCAGATGGCTGGAGTTTGTATAATACGGCGTGCCGTTTTCGTTTGCCGTAATGATATCGGGATAGAGACGTTTGTCGTGCTTTGCAAGGCGATAGGCGGTAGACTCGGCAGGCGTCGCCTCCAGATTGTAAAGGTCTCCGTATTGCTCCTGATAGTCGCTCAGGCGCTGGCGCATATGGTTCAGCACATCTTTCGCAAACGCCTGCGTTTGCGCGTGCGTCAGATCCTTCCGGAGCCACTTTGCGTTCAGCCCGGCCTCATTCATGCCGACAAGACCGATTGTTGAAAAATGGTTCTCGAAGCTGCCGAGATAGCGCTTGGTATAGGGATAGAGCCCGCCTTCAAGCAGCTTTGTAATGACGGTGCGCTTCGTCTTGAGCGACCGCGCGGCAATGTCCATCAGCTTGTCAAGACGCTGGTAGAAGTCTGCTTCATCCTTTGCAAGATACGCGATCCGCGGCAGATTGATCGTCACCACGCCGACCGAGCCGGTCGACTCGCCGGAGCCGAAGAAGCCGCCGGACTTTTTGCGCAGCTCCCGCAGATCGAGCCGCAGGCGGCAGCACATCGAGCGCACGTCATTCGGCTCCATGTCGGAGTTAATATAGTTGGAGAAATACGGCGTGCCGTATTTGGCGGTCATCTCAAACAGGAGTCTGTTGTTTTCTGTGTCGCCCCAGTCAAAATCCTTGGTGATGGAGTAGGTCGGGATGGGGTATTGGAAGCCGCGTCCGTTTGCGTCGCCCTCGATCATCAGCTCGATGAAGGCCTTGTTCACCATGTCCATTTCTTTCTGGCATTCGCCATAGGTAAACGGCTGCTCGCGGCCGCCGACAATGGCCGGAAGATTGGCCATGTCTTTGGGAACGGTCCAGTCGAGCGTAATGTTGGAGAATGGCGCCTGCGTACCCCAGCGAGACGGCGTGTTGACACCGTAAACGAACGACTGCACACACTGCTTGACCTCGCGCTGCGACAGCTTGTCTACGCGGACAAACGGGGCAAGATACGTATCGAACGAGGAAAACGCCTGCGCGCCTGCCCACTCATTCTGCATGATGCCGAGAAAGTTCACCATCTGGTTGCAGAGCGTCGACAGATGCGACGCAGGGGAGGAGCTGATTTTTCCCGGCACGCCGCCAAGCCCCTCCTGGATGAGCTGCCTGAGGCTCCAGCCGGCGCAGTAGCCGGTGAGCATACTCAGATCGTGCAGGTGCAGCTCTGCATTCCGATGCGCCTGTGCGATCTCCGCATCGTAAATTTCGCTCAGCCAGTAGTTTGCTGTGATCGCGCCGGAGTTGGACAGGATCAGGCCGCCGACGGAATAGGTGACGGTGGAGTTTTCCTTTACACGCCAGTCATTGATCTTGAGATAGTTGTCCACCAGTTCTTTATAATTGAGCAGCGTGCTTCCGACGTTGCGCAGCTTTTCTCGCTGCTTACGGTAGAGAATGTAGGCCTTGGCTACGTCTGAATAGCCGGCCTCGCTCAAAACACGCTCCACACAGTCCTGAATATCTTCTACCGAAATCAGATCGTTTCGAATTTTCGGCTCAAACTCCGCCGTTACGCGCAGAGCCAGCAGCTCGATCACACTCGGATGATACTGCCGACCCACTGCCTCAAAGGCTTTGGTGATGGCATTGCCAATCTTGGCAATGTGAAATTCCATCATGCTTCCGTCTCTCTTCATTACCCGGTACATAGCAGGTCCTCCTTCTTCATGTGCCGCTGATATGCAAATGGGATGCTGCGCTTTGCGCTGCATCCCATTCTAACCTGTATTGAACCGGTCTGTCAATAGAAAATTACAATATATTGTGCCTTGCGTTTTTGGCGAAAACAATATATTGGTCTATATCCCGCGCAAAGACACATTGGATAATTTGGAACGCGCCAGCTCTGCCCAGTGGTACAGCTGCGCCGGACTCGGCGCGTGAAGATCTGCCTGCAATACAGTCTCCCGCAGCTCAAAGCACTGGATGACATATCGCCTTGCGCCTGCGAGCCAGTCTGCAAGGCTTAGAAACGAGGCATCGTCGTGAAGCTCTGCAACGGCGGTCGTCCGAAATTCGTAGTCTACGGTGCCGCGCAGCAAAAATGAGACACTTTTCTCAATGGGTGCAAGGTCAAGCTCCGCCATGCTAACAGTTTGTGCGTAGCGTGCGGGGCTGTTTTTGACGTCCATGGCGACGTAGTCTGCAAGCCCGGCGCGCACGATCTGCTCCAGACGATCCGGGAACGCGCCGTTTGTGTCCAGCTTGACCGCATACCCCAGTTCTTTGATCTTTTCCAGCAGAGCGGGAAGGTCCGGGCGCAAAAGCGGCTCTCCGCCGGTGATGGCCACGCCGTCGAGAAGCCCCTGCCGTTTTTTCAAAAATGCCAGCAGCTCCTCTTCGGCCATTCCGTCTGCCGCGTCCGCTGTGAGCAGGGGGGTATTGTGGCAGAACGGACAGCGGAAATTGCAGCCGGATAAAAAGATCGTACAGGCTGTTTTGCCCGGATAATCGAGCAGCGTCAGCTTTTGAAGCCCCTGAATTCGCATCTATAGTGTTCCTCTCTTTCTGAATCAACCGGCATAAATCAGACAGGGGCACAAGGGGTTCTTCCGTTTACTTTCCGGTTCGCGTTCATGCCTCGAAGCCCAGCATAATCCCGCCGCGCTCGGCATAGTAGCTGCACAGCCCCCGCAGCGGATAGCTTTTTATGTCTGCCTGCGGAAAAAGGTGCAGCAGCTCGGAGCAAAGCTCCTGCGCAAGCATCTCGTTCTGGCAATGACCGATGCGGACGCGACCGCCCCTGTAGCCAAGCCGCTCCATCTCGAGCAGCAAAAACTCCAGCGTCCTTCGTGCGCCCCGGCATTTTCCGAGCATCTCAAGCGTACCTTCGGCACTGGCCTGTCCCACAGCGCGGATTCCAAGAATGCCGGCCACCGCTGCCGTCAGCTTGCTGATCCGCCCGTTCTGGGCCAGGTTGTGCATGGATTCCAGAGCGAAAAGCAGATGTGTCTGGCGTTGATACGACTTCAAGACATTGCATACGGCATCAAAGTCTGCGCCGGCGCGCAGTTCCGCCGCCGCCTTTTCGATGAGAAGGGCGATTTCCGGACCGGCAGAAAGAGAGTCGAACACCTGAATGCGGCGGGAAGGGTCATGCTCTTCACAGCTTTCTTTTGCCGCGCAGGCAACGCCGTAGCTGCCGGAGAGTCCGCTTGTAATGGTAAATGCGATCACGTCGCCGCGCTCGCCGAATGCCCCCTCCCAGTCTGCCACGTTCGGGCAGGCACTGTAGGAGCGACCGTTGGTGTCACGGAGCGCACGGACCATTTCGTCAACATCGAGCGTTGCGTCGTCCCGAAATTCCTCTGTTTCAGTGCGGATGGTGAGCGGGACGCTGACAAAGTCCGTTCCGCTCAGGGTAAGAAGGTCGCAGCTGGAGTCTGCGGCAAGGCGAACTTGATTCATGGTGTATCCTCCGAGTCCCAAGAAGCGTTTTATCCGGTTTTATAAGAACCGGTATGCAAATATTATCAGGTTTTCGCCATTGCGTCAACATCCGGGAGCACCTTCCTTCTTTTGGAAAACTTCAAAAACGGAAAAAGAGCTGATTCCGCAGAAGAAGTATAGGGAAGATCCAAACGGCGCAGGGGATGGTGTCGTCCGCATAGGCGTTGCACCACTTGCTCTCATTCACGTCATGGAGGCCGCTCGTGGTGCTGCAAGACGCCTTCACACAGTTTTTGTCCATCACGCGGTCACGCAGTGCAAGATTGCCGCCGCCTTTGCGCGAAAGTTCTTTTTCCGTTTTCGTCAATTTCTCTATGGCGTTTTCGACGTCCTGTGTTATACTGAAAGTGGAAAGAATCCGTAACCGTTGCATGAAAGGAGGTCGTGTGATGTATCAAACCTATCTGATTACCGGCGCCACCGGCTTTCTCGGAAGAGCCGTACTCCACCTTCTGCTGGCGCACAGCTGCCGCGTTCTGGCGCTGGTCATGGACAAAGACCCGCTTGCTTATACGATTCCGGAAAATGTGACCGTGTTCTGCGGCGATCTCACAGACAAAAATACCCTGCGCAGCTTTTTTGCCGCAGGCGGGGATAACTTCTGCGTGCTGCACTGTGCCGGCATTGTATCCGTCGCCTCAAAGCCGGACGAGGCGGTCTACCGCGTCAATGTGCAGGGTACGCAGAATATCATCGACCTGTGCTGGGAGTTCGGCGCGGGACGGCTGATCTATGTCAGCTCCGTCCATGCCCTCCCGGAGAAACCGGCGCCGGAAACAATCACGGAGGCCGGTTGGTTTGTGCCGGACGACATTCTTGGCGATTATGGAAAGAGCAAAGCCATGGCAAGCGTTCTGGTGCTGGAGGCGGCGCAGAATGGTCTGAACGCCAGCGTGGTCCTGCCCTCCGGTCTTATCGGACCCGGTGATTTAAGCTGTGGAAATACGACGCGGATGCTGCTTGCCTTCTGCCGCGGCAGGCTGCCGCTCGGCATCAAAGGAGGCTATGACTTTGTCGACGTGCGGGATGTCGCGGCCGGCGTTCTTTCCTGCGCAGAGCGCGGGAAAGCAGGGGAATGCTACATTTTTTCCGGGCATTACGCGAGCATTCAGGATATTTTTACTCTGACCGCCTCCCTGCTCGGCAGAGAACCTCCAAAGCGCTATGTACCTGCTTCGTTGGCAAAATGCGCCGCCCCTGTTTTTGAGATAATCGCCCGGCTCCGGAACGAGCGTTCCTTTTTCACGCCGTATTCCATTGCCGTGCTTCGCTCTAACGGGAATTTTTCGAACAGAAAAGCCGCCAGGGAGCTTGGATTTCACGCGCGTCCGCTCAAAGAAACACTGCGAAGCACGATCCTCTGGTTTCAGGAGCAGAAGCTGCTTTCTCTTACCCGTTAGGGTCTAATGATGGGAGGACACCTGAATGGATGATGTACCACAGAATGCCATGCTGTTTTTTGAGCAGCATCCGGAATCATACCCTTTATATGAGGCGTTTTACGAGAAATTGATGTCTCGCTTTCCAGAAGCCAGGGCGAAGGTGCAGAAATCTCAGATTTCCTTTTATAACCGTCATCTTTTCGCCTGTGTTTCCTTTCTGCGGGTAAAGAAGAAAGCGGACTTGCCGGAATGCTATTTTGTTCTTACGCTGGGACTTCCGGAACCGCTGGATTCTGACCGCGCGGCAGCGAAAACAGAACCCTATCCGGGCCGCTGGACAACACATTTCGTGATCAGCGAGACCGCCGATCTGAATGAAGAACTCTTTGAATGGGTGGCACAGGCGTATGCCTTTGCGCAGTACAAATAACAAAAATACTTTGGAGGGTAACCGTGGAACGATTAGAAGCCTTTGAAAAGATGCTTGACGATCTCAAGGTACAAGCTGCTTACGAAGAGAATCAGATGGAACAGCTCAAAGCCGCTGTATCGAGATGCCCGAGGAATATACACGTCGGGCATCAGGAGCTTGCGGCGTGGGTTGAAGGACTTGGACT
>ERZ835541.2413-NODE-2413-length-15103-cov-3.572435_pt1 | contig 15103 bp, 9 predicted proteins | sample MGYA00519945_ERZ835541 | MGnify/ENA primary metagenome ERZ835541 (study PRJEB31850, sample SAMEA3708780) | human gut metagenome | biome: human gut; feature: human-associated habitat; material: faeces | place: China | collected 2014 ...
CCCCGCCGTTGTCCAGCACGTTATCCAAGCCCTTTTGAACCACATCTGCCAGATATTGCGCCAGCACCTTGGAGGCTTCCGCCTTGTCAATGGGCGCAACAGACTTGCGGGCCTCCGGAATCTCCGCAAGCTCGCCCGTCAGAGCGTTATTGATGACTTGTTCATAAAGACCATGGTGTAACATATAAATCCCTCACTAAAACTTGGCTATATATCCCAGCTCATAACGGTCAATACGGATATATTAGAAAACAAGGATACCCATCAACCAATCATAGATGCTTTTCACATAGCTATACTCGTCTACAGGAACACTATAGCTCTCTTTTGAAAGCTTATTCGAAATCGAATTGACTCGAAGAATCCAGTCTGTCTTCGGGTCCTTTCCTCCGACTAGATTGGCTTCCTCCGGGCGGACAAAAGTATCCTCGAAGAAGAGCGACCAGTTCTTGCCGTTCAAGATAATCTGTTTGCATTCCGGAAGTGTAACATAATCCCAGATAGGAATGTCGATTTCTTCTCCTGTACTAGACACATGCACATACATTGCCTCATCGGCTTCACCTTTTGCTCTGGTATAAATATTCTTCGGTAGTCCTTTAATTAGCCAACTATCGCCAAAATATTCTCCGAGGCGCTCAGAAATCAACAACTTAACCTTGGCCTCTATTTCTCGAAGCATGGATTTCGTCTCTTCGTTATAGATCTTAGTTTCGTTTTGCCAGAACTCTTCCAATCCATCAGGCACAAAATCCGGCCTCATATCAGCAATTGCCTTCTGATATGCACGCCAAAACCGGGTATCAGCACCTCCACCAAAGTAACCACGCAAATCCTTGCGCTGCTCAGCATTTAGGTTATTTATGTAGTCAGTCAAAGGCTTGAGATAGTATTGTATCAAGCCAAACATATCGTCAAGAGCCTGCGTTTTAGGCTGAATCATCCCCTTCTCCACAAGCATATTGACAACATCATCAATGACGCGAATAACCGCCTGAATGCCACGGTTCATTGTGAGCATTCCGCTATCCTGATCGCCCTTGTCCCATTCATCCAGACAAGTCTCTCTGATATACAGCAAACACTTCTCTATAAACGGATAGAACAAATCGCAAGTCTCTTGATTATCTTTGCAGTCGAAAGTACCTTCTTTTTGAAGAACATTCTTTTTGCCATAGCTGTCGAAGAATCTACACTTTTTCAGTGCAGACTGAATCGCTTCAACAGTAATGCATCGCGTGGGTGTAGACTCGTTTTCACCTATCACAATTCTCGAGTTAAGAGGCGATGTCGATTCTTCTCCCAGCATCTGTGCGATTTTAGATCGGAGAGCCTGCCGCTGCTCACTGAAATCAGGAGATTCCCAGAGCATGTCTGCATTCAGGGTCACTCTCAACGATTTCGGAACCGCTTTCTGGTTTTCATTAATATCCATGAACAGTTTAATCTGCTCGCTTCTTTCCAGATCAACGAAAGCAACTACTGGAATGGTGTTTGTCTCGGCATACAGGGAATCCGAGTAGCCGTACAGACGATGTTGGCCGTCGATAATATACGCAGACCTATAGCGCTTGGGGATATGTAAAATACCGATCTTCGAAATTGTACTATCAACCTTAGAGGCGGACTGATCGAAAACCAATCCCTTTCCATTGGTATCTATACTGATGATAATCGAGTTTGGAAAATATCCACCATCATTAATGAACGACCGGACCTCTTGCAAACGCTTCTTTTTGATTAAACGCTGGTAGGTCGGCATCATATTCTTATTGGCTTCCGACCGATGCAACACATAGCCAATTTTCAAAAGCTTTTCAGGTTCAATTGAAAATGAATAGTAGGTGTATCCACCCATTTTACCTTGGATCGCAGGCACCTTATCATCCATATTTTTAATTTCTTGGTTTGCAAAAAGGCTACCCAAAAGCTGATATCTAGAACAAGAACCCAAATGTTTTGCCAAGTCTGTATAGTACTCGACAGTCGTGTCACTAAAATAGGCCATTCCGGCTTTGTCCAGCAACGCGAGATCTCGTCTATTCATGATGAAATTATGAGACGCCCAAATAAACTTCAGTTTCCGACCCGGGAATTGTTTAAGAACCTCTTTTCTAATCCCAGATATTTTGTCACTAAAAGCTGTTATTTCAGCGGCAAAACTTTTTTCGATGATAGCTTCTGATGCGTGGCAAAGCCCAACCAACGCAGTTTCATCATCAACCGCCAGAACGCCAATTCTTTCTTTTAGGTCATCATTGCTGAAATCATAAGAAATCAGAATTCCATTTTCCGCATTTAGACCATAAAAACCCATCCCAGCAAACATCAACCAAATTCGGTCTTCAAATTGCTCATCTACTGGTTTCTCCTTAGCAATCCCCACATATTTAGGGCTCTTATAGTCTTTGCACTTTTCCCAACCAGCATCAATATACTCAGGGAGTTCCGAAGCTAAGATCTTTTGTGTCACGAACAGTTTTTTGTGGACACTTTTTGCCGTTGCCAACTGTTTGTCGTATACAACTTGGCTCCAATCCGTTCTAGCCATTACTTCGTACTCCTTTCTGGTATGTTCGTAAAAATATACTCTGGAACTTTTCCTCGATACGCTTTTTTGCCGCCAATCAAACTATTCCTCTCAAGTGTAACCATGCGCCCCCTGTCTTTAAATATCTCCAAAATGGTTTCGTGGGCGGCATTTGTCATAATGTAGTAGGCTCCTGCTTTTTTTATTTGGTCAATTAGCTTTGCCAGTCGGTGCTGATCATCAAGGGAAAACCAAGTTGAATTGTAGCCTACGAAACCCGTATCTTCCTTAGAAACGGTGTAGGGTGGGTCCAAAAAGATCAAGTCTCTGGCAACTATCTTGGTACTTATATCCGAAAAATCATGACAAGCAATTTCCATTCCTTCCATTTTTTTTCCTGCTTCAAGCAGCCGCGTATAATTCACAGTAGCATTTTTATGACCATAGGGAACATTGTACTTTCCGTTCCGATTCACACGGTACAGTCCATTAAAAGAATTTGCATTCAAATACAAAAATCTCGCAGCCCGTTGATATTTCCCTTTTGGTTCCGTCGCGCGAATTACGTAGTAGCTTTCTTCGTCTATTTCATATTCCTTAAGATACCGAATAACTCTTTCCGGATTATCCCTGACGGCGCAAAAAGCGTTTATCAGTTCGTCGTTAATATCCGACAAGCATCCTTTATTGGGTAAATCCAAAGAAAAGAAAATCGATGCACCGCCCATGAAAGGTTCGTAATAGTTGTTATAGTCAAGTCCTTTTGTTAGTTGTGCTACATATGGGACAAGCCATGATTTTCCGCCTGCCCATCGAATAAAAGATGTTATAGGTGCCATCAGTAATTCCTCACCAACTCAATTAAGTAGTATTTTGCGCGCGTGTACGCTATGTAGTTCATATTCTCGGTTGTGTCAATACCATGGATATAAATGACCATGTTCGCTTCCAACCCTTTAAATGCATCTATAGAATACACGCTTATTTCATTCTCATTGCTAGGTGTACCATGAACAAATTTCCACTTTGCAATCCCGTCAGGAAATTCAGCCAACAGCTTTTCCTTGCTTTCGGTGAGAATTACTAAGGAATCATTTTTTAAATATTCTTCCTCAAGGTATCGCTTAAAAAGTGTTTCAAAAAGTAAAACCAATTGTCCATGCTCGTTAACAATTTCTGTCGTAGGTGTCGGACCTTCAACAGGGTTTGCAACCATATCTGTACCCAGATTGGTCTTCTCTGCAGTCCAATTATAGATATTTGCGGTATTCCTAATATTCTCCCGCAGCAAATACGGCAGTTCACCAATGCCAAACCCGTTTCCGAAGCTCTCTTCTCTCAAAACCTGAACGTCATCGAAGAAAACTCCTAGGCGAGAGCCTTCTGGATCATCCAAAAGCAATCTAATGATACTTGCCCATTCCTCTGTAAAATCCTGTGCTTCATCAACAAAGATCGCATTGTACTTTTCATAGTCACCAATGAGGCCATGGCTTATTCCTTCGAACAGCGGCTCTTGATAACTGGTAATATCCTCAACAAGCATTTCAAAGAGTGAGCGAATATCTTTAACATCAACCGCATCCCCAATATGACTGTTTACCATACTGGCAAGTGGTTTTGATGCACAAACAAAAAGTACCTTGTGCCCATTTGATTCCGCTTCATCCTTGGCCATTTTCATCGCAATCCAAGTTTTCCCGGTTCCTGCTCCTCCGCGCATGTAGAATTGTTTTACATTTTTCAGTAGATATACGTAATTGTCTTGCACACGGTTGATCACACTCAGCTGCTGATCTTTGAACCGAATCAACGCGCCAGCTGCTGCAGAAATCGCAATTCTATCTCTTATGAGTTCAAGGAAAGCGCGATGTTGACTTGCTGGATAATAGCGCCGACCGTAAGAACTACCTGCCCATAGGCGGAACATCTTTTTAATGCGATCATAGATATTGTTCAGGTCATTGCTGTCAATAGTACACGTTCTATGACGATTACTTAACTCAAGTTCTTCTCCTATGGGATAGAAGGGAAAAATCACACCAGCACCATATATTCCCGAATACTTGGTGTTGTATTTCGAAGAAAAAACTTTGGAGAAGTAGTACATATTCTTTTCCGCTTGATCATACGGAGAAGAGTTCAGTTTACGCTCACCATGTACCGCATCCGAAAGATACCAGTTATTATCTTCAATACGGATTCCGTTCCCGCCTTTTACTTCCAGACATAAAAAACCATAGTCAGGGCTGGCAACAATAAAATCTGCTTCAGATTTCACGAGACGCCCCGCATAATAACTTGTCCAACTAACGGAATAAAAGACATCGAACGTATCAGGAAGCTGGTTTTTTAATTCCTGATAAACAATTCTTTCAGAATCCGTTGGCAAATACTCTGATATGTTTTTCGGATACATATTAGCCATAATTACATCTCCCAAAAACCAACAGTCGGGTTATCCACTCCGTCAATCGAATACAAATACTTCCTGCCAAGCTCGGCGTTGAAGTGATTACAAGAAATCTCCGGAATTATGAGACATGCACTGCAAGCCGTATCATCTCGCTCCGTGCAGATTGGATCAAATACGCAATTTTTCGCCTCGTCAAAAGCCTTCTTCAAGAAATACGCATAGTTAGATTCAGCCATTCCAGACAGAGCGCCGAGGGGGATTCCCTGACTAGTTTGCGCATAGATAAAGATGCTCGCAGTCTCTACAAGGATAATCTCTGTCAAAGAATTACCGGACAGACCACTTAGTTCTCCTGCCGAATTCATAAAGGCATGGGACATAGAGTGGAGCAGCGCAAAAACATTCTTAGTGATTTTTTCACTGTCATCGATTTCACCGAACATCGAAATCACATCGCTATGAACATATTGTGCAAACCACTTTTTCACAGAAATATCGTCGTCAAGATCCGGCAACTGTTCCTCACTGATGATGTTGTTCTCATACAACCACTCAACGATTTTTCGCTGGCTAATCTCAAACAGGATGCCTTCCGTATCCAGTTTGGCTCCATAAACAAGATTTGCCGTTCCGTCTCTAGTTCTATCGTAGGCATTGAGCTTCAAGCGGCAATTCTTATTTGTAGAGTTCTTCGGATCAGCAACTCTTCTGGAATATCCATATGTACAGTTGATAATCTGAATATCGCAAGAAACCTGCATATTTGCGATACCCATCTTTTTGTTCAATGCTGTAACTTCCTCCGGAGAATCAATGAACTCCATATCAAGTTGACGCTGAATTGCTTCTTCTAGTGTAATGATTCGTTTAGCATATTTCAGCGTATCATACTGCATCAGCTTGAACGAGAAATGGCTCAGCCATTCTGCGTAGCCCACCGGATTTTCCGTTTTCTTTCTTGAAAACAAATCATCACATATTGCTACATACCGCTCAACACTTTTTGTGTTCGGCGCATTCTGAAGCATGTTATTTACAGCGCTTTCAAACATCTCAGGAGGAAGCATGCCCGCATCAATTAGGGCACGAACCTGCTGTTTTACATTTCGTCTCTGCGCGTCGCTTTTAAATGCGTCACTAAATGCTAATTCAATGTTATTCAGGATCTCCTCGTAGTCAGCGGTAGACAATTTGTCAAACCATCTACAAACAATCGTCTTTTGCACATCTATGCCCTTCTTATAGAATTGACCATTCCGCTGATCAACCAGATTAATTACCTTCAGCGTGAAAGGCTTATAATTTCGGCCAGAATTTGCGTTGTCAGGCACCAATCTCGAATTGCAGTTCGGACAAATCTGAACAAACTCTGCAGGTTTTTCCGAGTTGCCGCTCCTATAAAACATTTTATATTGCGTTTCATTGGGGCGGAACTTGAAATTCTTTACCCCCTGCACATGCGGAATCTTTATGGGCTGTGCATATCCGCATTCGCAGGCATAGATCATTTGGAGTTGCTTGACTGCCCACTTTCCACAATCAGGATTTTTGCATTTCCATGTATACTTATCAACCGCATCGGGATTACGAAGATCGCTCACTGCACCACAGGAACTACAGTAAAACACCAACGGGGATATTTCACCGATGATATCAGGGATTCCTTCGTTGCACGCGGTTTCAACAATTGAAAACGAATGAGTATCTGGTGAAAGATCAAACGCGCTGATGTCACCACCTCGATCACCAAACAGTTTTATTTGGCGCTTAATTTCACCTTCGATAAAATCCTCATATATATCAGACATCTTGATATAGTTCCAATTTTTTATCTTAGCCGAAACAGCTCTCTCAGAATCATCTTTTTCGGATATCCACATTTCCGGCAAGAACCTATATACAGCTTGAGTTTTGCTTCTCTTCATAATCTCTTACCTCAAATCTTAATCTCGATCTGCTCTTCTGTATCACGTAAGCTCGTCATTGGCGTTTTCTTGCCGTGCGAGAACTTTCCTATTGCGTCCGAAAGGGAAAGTTCCTTTGTGAAATTTCCATTTTTAATTCCAGAAAGAATGTTGACCGCTTCTTCGGTGATGATTTCTTTATATGCCAGAGACATTTTTTCCTGTTCATTGCATCCGTAAGCTGCAATAAGTTTAGAAACTGCATCATCAACGTCGATTTCTCCGGAACGAAGCAACTTCTGTACTTTAATTGCATTATGCAGACTATCCGAATTGGTTTTAATTGTGTAATACTGCCTAATCAAGCCTGCAAGCAATCCGGGCAAGGTGCTATAGATCGCATTTTTTGCCCATCTGTTGATTGGGACAGCCTCAACAAGATCGTCCCTGTTCTGATGGAAAATAACAAAATTTTTCAGGTAGGATCTATCGCGCACCCTCATTAGTCGAATGATATCCACGACAATGCCCGTAAACTTACGACCAGTACGCGAATATGCTTGGATGTATTCGGCATTGTTGTTTGGCATTCCAAAGAAGTACATCACGTTAAAGGAATCCTCATCCACACCATGAGAAATGGTACTTGTTGCGAGCAGGAGGTTGGTACTCTCGAAGTTCTTTCTGTTCGCCTGAATATCAAACAACGTTTTTCTTACGGTTTGGAAGTCCACATCACTGGTCATCTGTTCAATAACATACTTAGGAACACCCTTTGCCTCCAAATAGTTGTTAGCCTGGTTCTGGAATGCGTTCTCAAGTTCCATTGCGTCTTGCTTGCGATTATTGTAGACCAATTCAATCCAATAGTCGTACAGCATATCTCGATACTCATCAATGCTCCCAGAAAAACCGACAGCGCAGAGCTTTTCGTAGCTTTCTTCCAAGAATTGAATCATTCTATACACGACAAGTCGCATGATATAAACCGATTCCCACATGCCGTCAGTAATCGACCGTCCATAGGGGGCATATCCGATCAAAATGCGTGTAATGTCATTATTATCTGTGTAAGAATAGAAATCTTCGCTTGCTTCTGCTGAAGGATATTCACATGGAAATCTCCGTCCATCCATGTGATACAAATGCCAAATATGGCTCTCATACATGGAGATAGTTGCTGTTGCGCCAACAAATCGGATTAGCTTGCGCTGCGCCTCTGGAACCAGTTCCTTTGCATAATAGCTCAAGAACGACTCGTAGTGCGCATCAAATGTCCCCAAACTTTCCTTTACAAGATGCATCTCATCTTGAATAAAAAGAGTCGGAATGGGATCTTTTAGCAATCCTACGTTTTGAAGCACATGTCCGCCGCATGACGCGCAAGAGCATTTTGCATTTCCCGTAAATCCATGTACCGGGCATTTTTTCTTCACTTGACCAAACAGCATCTTAAAGTCATTGCTTGTGCCAAGCATAGCCATCTTATCAATCGTGCTGACCACAATGGAAGGCAGATAGCGATAAATTTCGTTATCTACAATCATGAGCGGCAAAACCATGATGGGGCACTCTGGATTATCACAAACATGCTCCAATCTCCAAGTGTCACGATTAAATCTTAGATTTACGTGTTTTTTACCACAATAGGGGCACGTATCAATGAAGCGATAATACTCATTTAGCGTTTCAGGATCACTTTCAAGAATAAGGTCTTTTGCCTTATTCTTATCTCCGCGCTCACTTAAACGTTCAAAGGAGTCTATCTTATTCGGTGTATTTCCTTTGCCCACAAAGAAGCCGACTTGGAACGGTGTTTTGTGAGCCAACTCCCCGCTGGACTCTCTTACAACATTCGCTTTCATGACGATCATAAGCACACGATCAAGCTGTTGCACTGCAAGCAGTCTCAGCGGATACTTAAGAAATGCAGTAATGCCGTCGTTTTTTCCGCGCAGGCGGTCAAAGAACATGTTGAACACGCATGCGCCAAGAAACGCTTCTGTTTTACCACCGCCTGTCGGGAAGTAAAGCAAGTTCGCGGTTTCAATGTCCGCTTCCGCAATATTGGGATCATTTTTATACTCGCTGCGAATCATCTCGCAGATAAGCGAAACGATAAAAACGATCTGGAACAAACGCCAACCGCTAATCTGTCTGTGTTCACCAGCGAGTTTCGTCATAAAGGTTTTGTTCATATAAACAAACGCCTTTTTAACAAAATCCCTGTACTCAATCTGATCAATGCCCTTCCTAAAACGGCCAATTTCATGCTGATAGTTCTCTAATGCATCTCTAAACCGTTCTTTTGCATTGACCGTTTGGAACCTTGTATGATTGAACTCGTAGACACACTTCTCATAATCCGACTTCATTTCTTCGTAAATAACAGTCAGATTGCCAACAGGATCCTGAATAAGTTTTTCAAATGTAACATACTGTGTTAACGCATCTTTGGTCTTCAGGCGCATTTGATAATATCTCGGAATATTATCAGTCCGAATGGAGTTGTCCTCTTCATGATAGGCTGCAGAAGTGTTTTCTGCAACGACATGCACCATGGGACGCTTTCTGTAGCTGTTTTTAAAATAGTCCAGTTTGATATTCTGAAACTCGACACTATCATCTCCAACCACATCAATACCAGCATTGAAAACTTTAGGCAAATATCCGATGTTGCTCTTGCCATTCACGGGAGTCTTATTAACCATTTGCATCAAGAATCGATAGGAATCCCCTTCATCGGTAACGGTGCAATAAATGTCAATATCCCATCGAGGGTTTACACGTTCTTCGCTTCCACCTGTAACAAGGTAGAAACGTTCCTTATCGACCAGATCAAAAAATGTAACACGGTCACTCTTAATAACTTTTATTTCGCTGATGATTCTATCCGACAGAGCCCTTAAGCGTTCGTTGATTTTCTGCTCCAAATGAAACTTTTTATCACTAATAGAGTCAAGCCGGATTGATATACCATCACCCATCTCGTCTTCAACCCGCACCTTTTTGTAGGTCAATGGAAGACTAAACCGCAGGTCAGGATAGCATTCACAGAGCTGCTGCATTTCGGTATATTGAACGTTATCCTTTTCAGAGTATTTCTGAAGCAAGTAATCAATCGTCTTGTCATAATCCGGCTCGACCGTATAAAACAACAGTCCCTTGGGAATCACACGAATAACACCTGAAGAATTCTTCTTGACGATAAACGAAATACTTATGGACGGTACACTTTCAAAGCGGGTACTATTATTCTCGATATACCCACCATCAAACTTCTCTTCCATGCGGTTCTCAGCAAGCATGCCGACCATAACGCGATCTGCCGGAGATTCATCCACAAAGGTCTCTTCAATATCATCACCAGCGATCCTTTCGATATATCTAGAGACTATGTAATCAGCAAGTATGTTGTAATCGTTTGCCATACTATTTCTCCTCCCAGCACATGCAAATGCCATATAGGGTAATTACTTGTTTGACTTTGTCCACCACGCAGGCTTGTAAGACGACGCTTTTCCCGCGCCATATCCGCCAGCCACTCCAAATAGTCGCTCTGCTTCCGTCACGTACGGTGCTAATTCTTTTCGCTCTCCCAAGATCCACAAACAACCATTATTTGACCTGCAATCTACAGCTTTGAACCCCTTGCTCACGAAGAAATCCTTCAAGCTTTTGGGCTGAGTTTTACCTGCTTGTACAGTAGATCCTTGTTTTGCAGGAGAGTTTGCCACATCTTTGGGGATAAGCGTATCATTAGCAATAATTTTCGTAATCTTATATGTCAAAGAAACTCCTGCAAGTTTAAAGGTTTCACCGACCTTTTTCCCTATAATTCCTTTTTGCTTAGGGTACTTTGCAAGATCAACCATCACGGTTGTGTCCTTTTTTGTTTCCTGAATTACTGCCTTAATGGTTACATGATCGACTACTTCATTAAGCAATCTTTCTTTGATGGTGGCTGAAGCTGTACGTTTGGTTACAGTATTCCGTTTGTTTCCCGTACGAACACCAGTTGATGGTGTACCGCTCTGCGTTGAAGACTGCGGTAAAGGTGTTCTATCTGGCACTTGCTTAATAATTTCTTCCATTGGTGTACCAGGCTTCAGATCGCTAATTACATACAAAACATCTCGGGCTCTTGAACAGGCGGTATATACTGCTCGCATCTGGCTCTGTACCGCAGTTTGCTGCTCTTCCGGCATATTTTTGATAGCGCTCCATGTCTTTATTTCACTACCCACTTGTCCGTTGAGATTGACATAGTTATACGGGAACAAGCCAGCCAAAATAACAGCCTTAAAATCCAATCCCAACGAGGACTCAATCGTAGAGATAACTACACCCGTAATGTCTCCGGGTTTTTTCTTCACAAAGAAACCATCTTTCTCGTTAATGATCATCGAATAAGAAATGCCTTCCTCGCCAAGCCCTTGCTGAAGCCAATAGAGGAAATGGTAGTTCAAATAGGGGACTTTTCTAAACGGGAATAACACAGCTATGTCTGAGTAACTAATCCTATACGTTGTTGCAATTTCTTTAATTGCTGCAATTACACTCGTTTTGATACTTGTCCGTTGAACCCCGGTCCTAACTTTAAGCGCAATTGTTGGATTTGTGCCGACTTTGAACGAGTTATATTCATACTCCAAAGAGTTAATTAGCTCCAGCATTGACAAACGCGTATTCATGTGCTGCAACATATGTGAAATATACTCGCCTATCTCTTGACTATTTCGGTAATTATTTTCGATGTAGCGAACACGTCCAGTGAAGTCAAGCTGGATCCCATTCATCCGTTTCCACGGGGCATCACCTTTTCGGCTCAGCGCACGAACTGCTTGATTCAAATCGCCTGCCATTAAAAACACACGATCATCGTCATCTTCCAAAAGGCGATAACATAGCTCGAGATAAAGAGGATCAAAAATCTGCACCTCGTCAATAAAAATCGCCTTAAATCGAAGCTTCACCTTTCCTTGTTTCACCATGTCTATGCATTTTTGAATTTCTTCTTCTGTTGCAATGTTTGATGCGCAATGAGAGCGCAAGCATTCCTCATAAATCTTTTTTACCAACTTATGGAATGTCATGATAAACAGTTTGATATCTTTGCCAAAATTAGCACAACTGCGCTTGAAATTATAAGAATCGGCTAAGTTGCTGTTATAGCATGTGAGGAGTACGTTGGATCCTTTGTACAGACTTGCATACTTAAACGCTTTAGAAAGAAGCAGAACGCTTTTTCCTGCACCGGGGTTTGCCAGAATGACTCGATGACCTTTACCCATGTCGTTAACAACGCCTACCTGGTACTCATCGAGGAAGAATGTTTTATATTCCAGTTCCTTTCCGGTAATGCGCAGATCAGCTTCGGTTACCAATGTTTTCTTTTCGGCAACGCAAACATTTATGGTCTCATTCAGCACGACAGTGTATTCGGGAGCCAAACGTTCGAAAATCGCTCGACATTCTAGTTCTGACAGAGACTTAAACGTCTTATCGTATGCCTTGCGAATACCCGCAAATATTTTCAAATCTTCAATTCTTTTTTCTTTGCCGTCAGATGTGATTGGTCTAAATGAATCAAATGTTGCATAATTTCGTAGTTGCTGAAGGTCATCCTTCGACACGGTAGTCTTTCCTACCACCTCATCCGGAAACATAACAATATGTTTGTATGGGAATTTAAGTGCTTTCTTTTCTCCGTTACGAACAATCAAAAGCTTGGAATCCAAAAGGCGTTCATAGATTTTACCTTCGACCATTTGGACATAAGCGATATACGAAAACACCGGCATTGCATTAATCATTCCGGAGTAAATCGAGAACGTGACAAGCCCTTCGCTGGGAGAAATATACATTCCCAGCTTCACTCTTTCGCCGCTTAAGCCTACAGGGTCTATACCAACCACCATATGGCCGTTTTGAAAATTGCGCGCAGCATATCTAAGGATCCCTTTTTCCGCTTTTGTAATATGATCCTTTCGTTCATAGTCCTGCGGCCACAAGCGAATTGCCATTTCTCCCACCTCTTGGTTTCACGAATAAGATTTACTTGCAGTTATGGATATTGCTCAATCTCCACTCACAAACTCCATCACATCTCCGATATTGACATCTAACGCAACGCAGATTCTATTGAGCACCGCCAGCGTGACTTCTTCATCCCGCCGCAGCCGGGTCATGGTATTAGGCGCGATGCCTGCCGCTTTGCGCAGATCAGCTTTGCTCATCTTCTTATCGACGAGCAGCTTCCAAAGCTTGTTATACGAAATAGCCATTCCTGTTCGACCTCCGGCTACAAATGTTGTTCTTATTATACATCTTTCTCGATCACAAGGCAAGAGAGCTTCGCATCGTGTTGCGAAACTCTCTAATTTCAAAAACAGCTAGCATGCAAGACTCTCACGCATAGATCGTTCGTATATTTTGGCAGCAGTTTCGCTTTACGTTTTCCGCTCAGCGTCAACATCACAAGGGCTTGGGATTATCCCAAAATCGCCGCGTGTCCGGACAGCGGCTGTGCTTGCTATTCTCTCAAATCCCAGTTTTCCCCGTCCCAACGCCGCTCTTTCTCTTCGCCGAAATCTGTGCTATACTGTAAGAAAATCAGCGGAAGGAGGGCTTTCTTATGGAACTCAAACGGGTATTTGCCGGGTTCTACACGCGATACGACGGAAAGCCCATCTTCGTTGTCCGGGTGCTCAAGGACATCGACACCGGCGAGTCCATCGTGGTCTGCAAGGATGCCAGCTTTGCCAAAGAAGACAACGAGCATTACTACCTCATCCGGTACACCTCCTTCTGCGAGCAGGTCGAGGTGGATGGTGTGCTGCGGGATAAATACGCCCGTCAAACCCGGCGCGAGATCGACGAAGGTACCGTCCGCGAAGTGTATGAGGACGGCTTTCCGGAGCCCAAGAGCAAGCCCTTCACTTACGTCGATGACGAGTACTCGGAGCGCACCATCCGTTGCAGTCGAACCTACTATGAATACGCCAAGGATATCTGCGAAAACTACCGGATGGACCTGCGGCGATACAAACTCATCCGGGAGCGGAAGCAGTACATCGGCATATCCAACCGCGAGACATATCAGGCCATGTGTGAGGATCTCGCGTTTGCCCAGCAGTCGCTCAAAACAGTGCTCAACGACTACGCCGATCTCTTCCGGAAACGCTTTTCCGAGGGGCTGTCCATCCGCAAGGCAGCAGATGCCATGCAGCAGAACCGCGGCGTGATCGAGCGTCGGCAGGCCGCACTCTATCGGGCGTTTGCCCAGCTTTTGCAGCAGCGGGACGAGGCAGACGGTGTCTGTCGGCTGATGCAAAAAACTGAATACGATCAAAGGGATATAGAGGATTTGCTCGAATAATGGATGCAAAAACAAAGCGCTTGTCGTAGTGGCAGGCGCTTCTTTTTTGCCCTCGTTGTGACAAAACCGTGACGCACCGCATCATTTTGTCCGTTGAAAAGTAGAAAGGGCAATTTGGAGCAATGCACAGAGATTGTTTCGCCGTCTCCGAAACTTTTTCGAGAAATCTGTGACAAAACCGGTCTCTGATTCTCTTAGCTAAGTAGAGGGGGAATCAGGAGCAAGAAAAGTTTTTTTGAAAGGGGGTGCCAAGTTTTTGAGGAAAAATGTCCGTTGAAAAGTAGAGAGGAAAACGTCTGTGAGACAAAATCGTGACACTCCGATTCATTCTGTCCGTTGAATAGTGAAAGGACATTTTGGAGCAAAAGCGCAGACCTCGCTCCTTCGACCTAAAAAATTTTTCGGACAAAACCGGAAAATGTGTCCGTTGGTTATATAGAGGACCTTCTGTACGTCCGGAATTTTTTCAAGCCACCTGACAAACGGTCAAAAATTGTCCGTGGGATGGTGAAAGGGAAACCAATCCATCCAAGCCGCCCTTCAAACAAAGTTTTTCAAAATCGAAAGGAGAAAACACTATGACCACTTACTACAACCACCCCCACATGACCGCTGTACCCACCCGTCTCCTGCTGGATACGAACCTCTCCGCAGAAGCCAAGCTCACCGGCGCGCTCTTGTACACCTTCGAGGACGGCGGTCTGAGTGCGCAGGAACTTGCAGATGTTCTGGGCCTTCCGCCTGAAAAAGTTGCTCCGGTTTTTGCTGAACTCACCGGCAACGGCTATCTGGAAATTCTGGAAGAAAACGGTGCATTCGGGCTGCACCTGAAGGGGTGATTCTCATGCCAGACCGCACGCGCCCCATACGCA
>ERZ835541.2423-NODE-2423-length-15061-cov-14.606957_pt1 | contig 15061 bp, 9 predicted proteins | sample MGYA00519945_ERZ835541 | MGnify/ENA primary metagenome ERZ835541 (study PRJEB31850, sample SAMEA3708780) | human gut metagenome | biome: human gut; feature: human-associated habitat; material: faeces | place: China | collected 2014 ...
TTGCAAAAGAGCTTGTGGAGCGTATGAATGGAGATATAAGTGCAAGAATACAGGGAAATGATTTCATTATTGAGATAAAAGTTTCACTTGTGGTATAATATGTATAGGCTGGAATGGAGGAGGCTAAGTTATGGGGAGATTTGTTAATACGGATAATAGTGCATTTAAAATGGCACTTAATTCTGAAATATATGTAGATAAGTCTGGACTTATCGAGTATACCAACAGAGTGCTTAATACTAATCAGGCATTTATATGTAATAGCCGTCCAAGAAGATTCGGAAAGTCAGTTACAGCAGATATGCTTGTGGCATATTATAGCAAAGGCTGTGATTCAGAAGGGATATTTGACAGACTGCAAATAAGTAAAAGTCCATCATATAAAGAAAATATTAATAAATATGATGTAATACATTTTGATGTACAATGGTGTATGATGGATGCCGGTTCGCCAGATAAAACAGTAAATTATATTAACGAACAGATTATAGCTGAGTTAAAGGAAAACTATCCAGATGTCGACCTTGATTCTGCGAGAACGGCATATGGTGCTATGTCACTTATTAACATGAACAAGGGAATTAAATTTATTGTAATAATAGATGAGTGGGATGTGATTATTCGTGATGAGGCAGCTAATAACGATGTTCAGACACAGTATATTAATTTCTTAAGGGGGATGTTTAAGGGGAGTGAGCCAGCAAAGTTCATACAACTGGCGTATCTTACAGGCATTCTGCCAATAAAGAGAATAAAGACACAGTCAGCACTTAATAATTTTGATGAATATACGATGATAAGTGCAAAGGTTCTGGACAAATATACAGGCTTTACTGAGGATGAAGTTAAATGCCTGTGTGAAAGATTTGGAAGGGATTATGATAAGGTAAAAAGCTGGTATGATGGCTATAAGCTTGGAAACTGCCATATATACAATCCTAAGGCCGTGGTCAATGTTATGCTGTGGGGAGAGTATCGCAGCTACTGGTCGGAAACAGGAACATATGAGGCTATTATTCCGTTAATTAATATGAACTTTGATGGCCTTAAGACGGCAATAATAGAAATGATAGCAGGAGCTTCGATAAATGTTGATGTTAATTCATTTCAAAATGATATGGTCAGCTTTGCAGGAAAAGATGATGTAATGACGCTGCTTATTCATCTTGGATATCTGGCATATGACAGCAGTTATCAAATGGCATATATACCTAATGAGGAAATTCGTCAGGAATTTATTCTTGCTACTAAAAAAACAGAGTGGAATGAATTAATTGCATTTCAAAAGCAGTCGCAGGTAATAATAGATGCAACTCTTGATAAAGATGCAGATACAGTAGCGGATTGCATTGAAAAAATTCATACAGAATACACATCGGCCATTCAATATAATAATGAGAACTCTTTAAGCTGTGTTTTATCATTAGCTTATTTAAGTGCAATGCAGTATTATTTCAAGCCAGTAAGAGAAATGCCAACAGGCAGAGGCTTTGCAGATATTGTACTATTACCAAAGCCAGAGTATACAGCAGGTTATCCGGCTTTAATTATTGAGCTGAAGTGGAATCAGGATGCAGTCACCGCCATCAATCAGATAAAAGAGAAAAAATACCCAGAGGCTGTTAAGAAATATACAGATAATATATTACTTGTTGGGATTAATTATGATAAAAAAACAAAGAAGCATAGCTGTGTTATAGAAAGGTAAGCTGCGAAGCAGGACGATAAAGCGCGAAGCGCGGGTTCGTGAGTGTATGGGTTGAGAAAGAGTAAATTATGATATAATGAAAAAATAATAAAAATATAATACTGAATATTGACAAAAAAATGTCAAAATAATATAAAATGCAGAAGAAAAAGGGGCTGTTACAAAGGAATTATATACAGAATATGCTGATTCGTTTAATGAATGGGGAATATTACAGATTCAATAATAAAGGGAGACATGCGTATGAAAAATATAAAAGAAATAGGGGATTTTTTTATAAATCTGAATGAATATGTATATGCAACAGATATAGAAACCAATGAAATTGTATATATGAATCATAAAGCATTGAAAGCGTATGGCTTAGAATCAATAGAGGATATAAAAGGCAAGAAGTGTTATGAGGTATTACAAAAAGCTTCTGTTAAATGTGGTATGTGCAACAACAGCAGACTTTTACCAGGAGCCTTTGAGGAATGGCGTTATTATAATCCTGTATTAGATAAATATATGATAATAAAGGATACTCTGGTTGAGGGGGAAGGAAACAGAAAGTACAGGCTGGAAATAGGCATAGATATAAGTGAGGAGCTTGCACAGGATAAGCTTATCCAGAAGTATAGAGAAACTGAAGTACTTGTCAATGAGGGTTTAAGAGTGGCACTTGCAGCAGATACACCTGATGAAACGATTAATACACTTATTGGGTATATAGGTAAAGCACTTAATGGAGAAAGAACATATATATTTGAAAAAAATATACATGGAAGAGATGATAATACATATGAGTGGACGGCAGAGGGAATAAGTCCGGAGAAGGATAATCTTCAGAATCTGCCTCCAGAGATATGTGCTAACTGGTATAAGTGTTTTGAAAAAGGCGGAAACATCGTAATTCAGGATATTGAAGAAATAAAGGATAGCGATCCATTGCAATATGATAATTTAAAAAGACAGGGGGTTCATTCAATAATTGTAATTCCATTATATAACGAAGGAAATGTTGTTGCATTTATGGGAATAGACAATCCTCCGTTGCTTACACTCGAATATGCCTTAAGTATACTGGAGATTATGGGTGCTTTTATTATATCGTGTATAAAGCGCAGGAATACGATGAGAAAGCTTGAAGATATGAGCTATAAGGATGCTTTAACCAAAATCGGAAACCGTTTCGCTATGAGAGACTGTGTAGATAGTATAGATAAAAAACAGAGTATAGGTGTTGTTTACTGTGATGTTACAGGACTGAAATATGTGAATGATACAATGGGACATGAGGCAGGCGACAGACTTATTCTTAACGCATGTGGATGCCTTACAGACGTGTTTGGAGTGGATGCAGTATTTCGTATAGGTGGAGATGAGTTCCTTGTAATCTGTACACAGATAGATGAGAATACATTAATAAAGCGTATAACAGAGTTAAAAGAACTAATGAATGAGCGTTCTGTGAATATGGCAGCAGGTGTTATCTGGAGTGAGAATGTAATAACAGGCTTTGATGAAATGTTACGTGAGGCAGAGGATAAAATGTATGCCGATAAAGCGCGATATTATAAGGAAAAAGGAATTGAACGCAGAAAAGGACGGGCATAGCAGGGCTAAAGGAATGCATCATATAACACAATAACAGGTGATTTTGTGATAAATTATAATAAATAATACAGCTTAATTATTGACATTTTAAGATCAATTATATACAATCACATTATCTGCGATGACGAAGACAGTAGATTATGAAAGAAAGCAATAGCGAGCCGGGATGGTGGAAGCCGGTGTGAGTAGAGCATAGTTGAACATCACTTCCAAGCATCCTTGCAGAACTTTGTAGTATGATATTATTGGTAAAATTATGGATGGTATTATATTACGAAAAGTAAGTAAGGACGGTAATCCTACCGTTACAAGGGACGCATATGATGGTATGTCGTAATTGATATAGGTTAAGTTGATTCAGCCCCTGTCGTATTACGGCAGGGGCTTTTTTGCATATGTAACGACATTTGTTACAGCACCAATAAAGCAAGCTGACATCGTTACGATTAAGTAAATGATTTGAAAGGAGTAACACAATGGTATACGAGAAAGTTTCATCAGATATGAATTTCGTAGACAGAGAAAAACAGGTTGAAAAGTTCTGGAAGGATAATGATATATTCCAGAAAAGTATTGATAACCGTAAGAAGGGGGAAACATATACATTTTATGATGGACCTCCAACAGCTAATGGTAAGCCACATATAGGACATGTTCTTACAAGAGTTATAAAGGATATGATTCCAAGATATAGAACAATGAAGGGCTATATGGTTCCACGTAAGGCCGGATGGGATACACATGGACTTCCAGTTGAGCTTGAGCTTGAGAAGGAATTAGGTCTTGATGGCAAGGAACAGATTGAAGAGTATGGTCTTGAGCCATTCATCAAGAAATGTAAGGAAAGCGTATGGAAATACAAGGGTATGTGGGAAGATTTCTCATCTACAGTTGGTTTCTGGGCTGATATGGATAATCCATACATCACATATGATGATAACTTCATCGAGTCTGAATGGTGGGCTTTAAAGCAGATATGGGATAAGGGTCTTTTATATAAGGGCTTTAAGATTGTTCCTTACTGCCCACGTTGTGGAACACCACTTTCATCACACGAAGTAGCACAGGGCTACAAGGCTGTTAAAGAGCGTTCAGCAGTAGTACGTTTCAAGTGTGTAGGCGAAGATGCATATTTCCTTGCATGGACAACAACACCTTGGACACTTCCATCTAACGTTGCACTCTGCGTGAACCCAGAAGAAACATATGTAAAGGTTAAGGCAGCAGACGGCTATACTTACTATATGGCAGAAGCACTTCTTGATAAGGTACTTGGTGGACTTGCAGTTAAGGCAGGCCAGACAGTAGGCGGAAATGTTATCGAAGAAGGCAAGGAAGCTGGAAGCGGCGCAGGCGTTGACTACGAAGTATTAGAAACTTACAAGGGTAAAGACCTTGAATATAAAGAATATGAGCCATTATACCAGTGTGCGGCAGATGTTGCGGCTAAGCAGCACAAGAAGGGACATTTTGTTACATGTGATGACTATGTAACTATGTCAGATGGTACTGGTATCGTTCATATAGCACCAGCATTTGGTGAAGATGATGCCAAGGTTGGACGTAAATATGACCTTCCATTCGTACAGTTCGTTGACGGAAAGGGTGAACTTACAAAGGAAACACCATATGCAGGACTTTTCGTTAAGAAGGCAGACCCAGAAGTACTTAAAGACCTTGATAAAGAGGGCAAGTTATTTGATGCTCCTAAGTTCGAGCATGATTATCCATTCTGCTGGAGATGTGATACACCACTTATCTACTATGCAAGAGAGTCTTGGTTTATCAAGATGAGTGATCCAGAAGTTAAGGCTAACTTAATAGCTAACAACAAGACAATCAACTGGATTCCGGAAACTATCGGAACTGGACGTTTTGGCGCATGGCTTGAAAATGTTCAGGACTGGGGAATTTCACGTAACAGATACTGGGGTACTCCTCTTAATATCTGGGTATGTGATGATTGTGGAGAAATGTTATCTATCGGAAGCAAGGCAGAATTAAAGGAACATTCTGATAACTGCCCAGATGATATCGAGCTTCACAGACCATATATTGATGCTGTTACTTGTATTTGTCCTAAATGTAAGGGTAAGATGAAGAGAGTTCCAGAAGTTATCGACTGCTGGTTCGACTCAGGTTCAATGCCATTTGCACAGCACCATTATCCATTTGAGAATAAGGAAGTGTTTGAACAGCAGTTCCCTGCTAAGTTCATTTCAGAAGCCGTTGACCAGACAAGAGGCTGGTTCTACTCACTTCTTGCTATATCAACACTTCTTTTCAATAAAGCACCTTATGAAAATGTTATCGTACTTGGTCATGTTCAGGATGCAGATGGACAGAAGATGAGTAAGTCAAAGGGTAACGCAGTTGATCCATTTGATGCACTTAAGAAGCACGGCGCAGATGCTATCCGCTGGTACTTCTATGAGAACTCAGCACCATGGCTTCCTAACAGATTCCATGACAAGGCTGTTACAGAAGGTCAGAGAAAGTTTATGGGAACTATCTGGAACACATATGCGTTCTTTGTACTTTATGCTAACATTGATGACTTCGATGCTACTAAGTATACACTTGAGTATGATAAGCTTCCAGTTATGGATAAATGGATTCTTTCAAAGCTTAATACTCTTGTTAAGACTGTTGATAACAATCTTGCCAACTACAAGATTACAGAGACAGCAAGAGCACTTGAGGACTTTGTAGATGAGCTTTCTAACTGGTATGTAAGAAGATGCCGTGAAAGATTCTGGGCTAAGGGTATGGAGCAGGATAAGATTAATGCTTATATGACTCTTTACACAACACTTGTAACACTTTGCAAGACAGCAGCACCTATGATTCCTTTTATGACAGAAAGCATTTACAGAAACCTTGTATGCAGTATAGACAAGACAGCTCCTATCAGTATCCACCTCTGCGACTTCCCAGAAGTTAAGGAAGAATGGATTGACAAGGAACTTGAAGATAACATGGAAGATGTATTAAATGCTGTTGTTATCGGAAGAGCATGCCGTAACTCAACTAACATCAAGAACAGACAGCCAATCGGCAAGCTGTACATCAAGGCTGACTGGAAGTTAAACGAATACTTTACAGCTATCATAGCAGATGAGCTTAATGTTAAGGAAGTTGAGTACACAGATGATGTAAGAGCATTTACTTCATATTCATTCAAGCCACAGTTAAAGACACTTGGACCAAAGTATGGCAAGCATCTTAATGCTATCAGAGCAGCACTTTCAACACTTGATGGCAATGCAACTATGGATGAACTTAATACTAAGGGTTCATTTACAATCAATGCTGATGGTGAAGATATCGTTCTTGAGAAGGATGATGTTCTTATCGAGATGACTCAGAAGGAAGGCTTTGTAGCAAGCTCTGACAAGGGTATTACAGTTGTTATGGATACTAACCTTACACCAGAGCTTATTGAAGAAGGTTTCGTAAGAGAAATCGTAAGTAAGATTCAGACTATGCGTAAGGATGCTGGATTTGAGGTTATGGACAAGATTACTGTATATGTAGATGGTAATGACAAGTTAGCAGACCTTATGGTTAAGAATGCAGAGCAGATTAAGAGCGTTGTTCTTGCAAATACTATTGAAACAGGTAAAACAGCAGGATTCACTAAGGATTGGGATATCAATGGTGAGAAGGTTGTGCTTGCGGTTGAGAAGAACTAAAACAGTATCTTAATAATTTATAATATGTAAAGACGAGGAGAAAATCGCAGTTATGCGTATTTTCTCCTCGTTTTTTAGTAAATAGAGATAGATGATCTGATACACAATTCACGCCTAAAAATGACAGTTCACGCCAATTGTATTGAAATATTATTAAGGATGAATATACTGAAATTAATAAGAACTATAAAAAATGTTATAGAAGATTATGTTGCATATAAATGATTTATATTAAAAGAATGGAGGTGGTATGAATGAAAAGAAAAATGATGATGTTATTAGCTGTTAGTTTGATTGCAATAGCTGGATGTGGTAAAGGGAATTTACAGAGTGCACCACTGCCAGAACAAGCATATCTTTATTATCTTGAATAATAATAATCAATTAATTTTATTAAATTGCAATAAGGGTGCGAATCGTGTATAATTTAACCATCGTGTAACGTGCTTTGTGAATAATGTTAATTAAATCAGACACGATTAGTTAAATCAGGAATAATGATATACATTTGTGGTATATCTATATATTAAGGAGGAGAAGAATACATGGTGACAGGTACAGAAGCATCTTTTAGCAAGGAAGAATTCAAGAAAAAAGTTGTAAGTAATTGTAAATCTCTTTATAGAAAGAATATTGATGAGGCAGATAAGCAGCAGGTGTTCCAGTCAGTTGCGTATGCAGTTAAGGATCTTATCATAGATAAGTGGATAGCTACACATAAGACATATGACAAGGAAGATCCTAAGATTGTATATTATATGTCTATGGAGTTTCTTATGGGACGTGCACTTGGTAATAACATGATTAATCTTACTAAGTATAACGAGATAAAAGAAGCACTTGAGGAGCTTGGACTTGATATTAATGTTATCGAGGATCAGGAGCCAGATGCAGCACTTGGTAACGGTGGACTTGGAAGACTTGCAGCATGTTTCCTTGATTCACTTGCAACTCTTGAATATCCAGCTTACGGATGCGGTATCAGATATAAGTATGGTATGTTCAAACAGGAGATTAAGGACGGATATCAGGTAGAGGTTCCTGATAACTGGTTAAAGGATGGCAATCCATTTGAGATTAAGCGTTCTGAATACAGATATGAAGTCAAGTTTGGTGGATATGTGCGTTCTTACAGAGATGAAGCTACTGGACGTGATATATTCGTTCAGGAAGATTACCGTTCAGTTATAGCTGTTCCTTATGATCTTCCAGTTATCGGATATGGTAACAACACAGTCAATTCACTTAGAATATGGGATGCAGAGCCAGTTAATACATTTAACTTAAGCTCATTTGACAAGGGCGATTACCAGAAGGCCATAGAGGAAGAGAACCTTGCAAAGAATATTGTAGAAGTTCTTTATCCTAACGATAACCATTATGCAGGTAAGGAATTAAGACTTAAGCAGCAGTATTTCTTCGTATCAGCATCAGTTCAGAGAGCTGTTGAAAGATATAAGAATATGCACAATGGTGATGTAAAGAAGCTTTATGAGAAGGTTACATTCCAGCTTAATGATACACATCCAACAGTTGCAGTTGCAGAGCTTATGAGAGTTCTTATGGATGAGAATGGTCTTGAATGGGATGAAGCATGGGATGTAACAACTAAGACAGTTGCATATACTAACCATACTATTATGGCTGAGGCACTTGAGAAGTGGCCTATTGAGCTGTTCTCAAGACTTCTTCCAAGAATCTATCAGATAGTAGAGGAAATCAACAGAAGATTCGTTGAAGATATTAAGGCAAAGTATCCAGGAGACCAGGAAAAGGTCAGAAAGATGGCTGTTATATATGATGGTCAGGTTAAGATGGCTAATCTTGCTATATGTGCAGGCTACTCTGTTAACGGTGTTGCAAAGCTTCACACAGAAATCTTAGAGAAGCAGGAGCTTAAGGATTTCTATGAGATGATGCCAGAGAAGTTCAACAACAAGACTAATGGTATCACACAGAGAAGATTCCTCCTTCATGCTAATCCACTTCTTGCAGACTGGATTACAGATAAGATTGGCGATGGATGGGTAACAGATCTTAAGCAGCTTGAAAAGATGCTTGTATATGTTAATGATGAAAAGGCAAGACAGGAATTCATGCAGATTAAGCATAAGAATAAAGTAAGACTTGCAAAGTATATCAAGGAGCACAATGGAATAGATGTTAATCCGGATTCTATATTTGATGTACAGGTAAAGAGACTTCACGAATATAAGAGACAGCTTCTTAATATTCTTCATGTTATGTACCTTTACAATGAAATCAAGAAGAATCCTGATATGGATATTGTTCCTAGAACATTTATCTTTGGTGCAAAGGCTGCCGCTGGTTATAAGATTGCAAAGCAGACTATAAAGCTTATTAATAATGTTGCAGATGTGATTAACAATGATGAATCTATTAATGGAAAAATTAAAGTAGTATTTATCGAGAATTACAGAGTATCTAACGCTGAGATTATATTTGCAGCAGCAGATGTATCAGAGCAGATATCTACAGCATCTAAGGAGGCTTCAGGTACAGGTAACATGAAGTTTATGCTTAATGGTGCAATAACACTTGGCACTATGGATGGCGCTAATGTTGAGATAGTCCAGGAGGTTGGAGAGGAGAATGCCGTAATATTCGGTCTTCGTTCTGATGAAGTTATCCGTTATGAGAATGAGGGTGGCTATGATCCTATGGAAATCTTCAACAACGACCAGAATATAAGAGAGGTTCTTATGGAACTTATCAATGGTAAGTATTCTAAGGAAGATCCAGAGATGTTCAGGGATATCTACAACTCACTTCTTAACTCACAGGAGGGAAGAAGAGCAGATACTTACTTCATTCTTAAGGACTTCCGTTCTTATGCAGAAGCACAGGCTAAGATTGATAAGAGATACAGGGATGAGACTGGCTGGGCTAAGACAGTTATGATTAACTCGTTTAAGGCAGGTAAGTTCTCATCAGACAGAACTATTGAAGAGTATGCAACAGAAATCTGGAAGCTTACTAAGACACCAGTTAAGTTAAAGTAAAGGTTGCAAAATATAGAATAATATCTATCCGGTATTCATACATTTTATCTAGGAGGCTAGATAAAGTGTATGAGACTGGATAGATTTTTTTTACCCCGTATTATAATCAGAGGAGTGGGTTTAATCGGGGAAAGGATAGATGAAGCGGCGACAGACAAGCAGTATATAGAATATAAGAAGGCAAGAAGAAGGAACGATACACAAGGGTATGTCATAAGCAGCTGCGAGGCAGGAAATTATGATTACAAGGATTATAATTATTATAAAAGCAGGAGGGGAGAAGATAATTATTCATTAATTAAGGAAGAAAGCAGGAAAGGCCGCAGTATAGTCAGGAAATGTATGGAGATAATGATATTTATCGCCATTTATTTGTTGGTGCCATCGGTTATTACGCTGAAGCTTACAGGTGTTGTTGATATGGCTGTGAGTGAAGAGATAGCTGATGGAAGGACGATAACAGTGAATTATAAAAATGCATCACAATCTGTAGCGGTTGAGAAGTTTGTTTCAATGGTTCTTGCCGACAGATTGTATATGGGTGATGAGGTTGAACTTCTAAAAGCAGAAAGCATAATGATAAGGACAGATATATACCGTTTAATGGGCGAAAGGATGAACATAGACAGTAGTCAGCTTGGTATGTCGTATATGACATCAGGACAGATGAAGAAAAAGTGGGGAAAGGACTATTTGGATAATTATAACCTTGTAAATGACTGTGTAGCAGCGACAAATGGCATGACAATAAGCTGTAACGGGCAATATATAGAGGCAAGGTATACATACGTAACAGCAGGTTTTACGCTTTCTGGCAAGGATATGTTAGGAGATGATTATTCATATCTTATGGCAGTTGAATGTCCTAAGGATAAAGAAGCAAAAGAATATTTTGTCGTTAAGACTGTTAATAACAAGGATTTTGTTAATGCATTTGAAAAAGCATACGATGGTCTGACACTGGATAAAAAGGGGCTTGATAAGCAGGTACAGGTTGTATCGGTAAGCAGTGATGGATATGTATCTAAGATGCAGGTCGGCAATATGGTGATGACAGGAAGCACATTTGCAAAGATTCTGGGACTTAATTCACCTAATTATAAAATAGAATATATGGATAGTGGCGTAAAGATAACAACAACAGGAGTGGGAGATGGTTTCGGGGTTGGTGTATACACGGCACAGAATATGGCAGAGAGTGGTGCAACTTATGAGGATATTTTAAAAACATTTTATAGTGGGGTGAGTATCGGGACTTAAAGTGGCTGAAAAGAAGATAAAGAAATATATAGCTGTGGAGTGTTTAACGAGAATATATTAGTGAATATATTACAAGAGATTAAGAATCCTTTACGGATATTTTACGTAATAAAACATATAGATTTTAATAAGACTCTTTATATTATAAGCAATCTTTGGTTAAGAAACATATTTTATCTCTGCAAAATGCGTATCGCAGGGTGGAAATATTATATTAACCTAAGGTTGCATTTTTATGTTGGAGCCAGCATTTCAGGTTGGGAAATCAGCAGCAGAGGCTGAATATGAAATGTCTGATGTCCAGCATAATGTCAATAAGGCATAATATCAGGAGGAAGATATGAGAAGAATGAAAAAGGTTGCAGCAGCAACACTTACAGCAATGATGGTAGCAAGTCTGGCTATGGGAACAACAGAAACATGGGCAAGAAGCTCAAAGAGAGCAGCATGGAATAATGCAGCAGCAGAATCAGCAGATGTTGAAATGGAAGTAAAGGATGCCTGTTATACAGAGGATGGAAAAGAAACAGATGCTCATAATGTTAAGTCTAATGTATATGCAAACAGCACAGAATGGGCAGAATGGAAGACTAAGTGGGAGAGCGTAAGAACTAACTTCTGTCAGATAGCATTAACTCCAGGTGAGGATGCAGCTAAGCTTAATGCAGCATGGTATTCAACAACTAAGGATGAAACTCCTAAGATTAAGCTTATGGATGCTTCTGGAAAAGAAATAAAGACATATGAAGGTAAACAGTCAGTTGAAGCTGATGTTGAGACTGTTAAGGATGGAGACAAGACATATACATTATATCCATGTAAGGTTACTGTAACAGGACTTTCAGAGAATACGTCTTACAAATACCAGTATTATGTAAATGGAGCATGGTCTGAGACATATGACTATAAGACACAGTCAACAGACAGTTTCTCTATAATGTATGTAGGTGATCCACAGATAGGTGCTTCAACTAACCAGCTTGGTAACCAGAATAAAGAATACTATGCAATGAACGATTCATACAACTGGTATCATACACTTAACAATGCTGTTAAAAAGTTCCCAGGCTTAAGCTTTATTATGTCAGCAGGTGACCAGATTAACCAGACTGGTGTATCCAACGATGCAGATAAGCTGGAGCAGCAGATAGAATATGCAGGTTTTCTTAATCCATCTGTACTTAGAAGTCTTCCTGTTGCTACAACAATCGGTAATCATGATTCTAAGTCAGTTAACTATTCTAATCATTTTAATTATCCTAACAAGCAGACAAGTGATGCTAATACAGCATCAAAGACAACTGCAGGTACAGATTATTACTTCACATATGGCAATACATTATTTATAAGTATTGATACTAACAACTATAATGTTGCTACACATGAAAATGTGATAAAGGAAGCGACAGAAAAGAATCCTTCTGCGAAGTGGAGAATACTTATGTTCCATCAGGATATTTATGGCTCTGGCTATGACCATTCAGATTCAGATGGTATTATTCTTAGAACACAGCTTACTCCTGTTATAGATAAATATGATATAGATGCGGTTCTTCAGGGACATGATCATACATATTCAAGAACATATCAGATATCATCAGATGGTTCTGACAGCCATGAAAAATATACAAAAGAAAATATGCCATCAACAAATGATAAAGATAAATTCTTTGCATATATTAAGGATAATAACTGCTATAACCTCAAGTCAGGCAAGGAGGATTCAAGCAAGGTTGTAGATCCAGAAGGTACTGTATATTTTGAGGCTAATTCAGCAACTGGTAGTAAGTATTATCAGCTTATTGGTACACAGCAGGATTATATAGCAGCAAGATGCCAGAGCTGGAGACCTACATATTCTGTTCTTGATATAACAGATACAACTCTTACAGTAAAGACTTATGATGCAGCATCTAATGAAGAACTTGTAGCAGATGGCGGTGTTAAGACTGCATATACGATTGTAAAGCAGGCAGATAAGACAGCACTTGATACAGAAATAGCAAAGGCAGAAGCTGCATATGATACAGCTAAGAAGGCAGGTAATTATACAGAGGCTTCTTTAAAGACTCTTGAAGATACTATAACAGCAGCAAAGGCTGTTACAGAAAATGCAGAAAGCACAACAACAGATATAGCAAGTGCGGTAACATCATTACAGGATGCAGTTAAGGGACTTGTGACTGTAGAGAATAATGATAACAAGGGCAACACAGAAAATAATAACAATGCAGCAGGAAACGGAACAGAGGATACTGCAGGTACAGGAAATGGAACAGGCACAGAGGATAATGGTGAAGCTGGCCAGGATGCATCCGGTTTTGGAAATTCATCAGCAAATGCATCTGGTTCAGGCAGCACGGTTAAGACTGGGGATACAGCTAGGGCAGCAGCATGGTACACAGCAGCAGGTCTTTCAATGGCAGGTGCCGCAGGTATTATACTTGCAGAAAGAAAGAAAAAGAAGCTTAACCAGTAAAAATATATGGATTAATATGCTTTAAGAAGGAAAAGTAAATGTCAGATAAGAAACAAGTAGTTGTAAAAGCAGTGGTTGTTGTGATATGCATTGCAGCATTTATATTTGCGGCAGACAGGCTGAGGGTTACAGATAAAGAACCAATAGTAACAACGCTGGGTTATTCATATGAGAATGCCAGAGTGATCGAGGTGGTAGAGGATAATCTGTCACCTGACGGAATAAGGGTCGGATATCAGAGGTTAAAGGTGCAGCTTACATCTGGAGAGTATAGGGGAGAAGTAGTAGATGCTACAAGTGCCGAGGGAAACTTGTTCGGAGCAGTATGTGAAAAGGGAGATTCGGTGGTAGTGCATATGAGTGTATCGGGTAGTTCTAAAAATGTCTCCGTATACTCAAAGGATAGAATAGTGGCAGTGGCTGCATTTGTAGGAATATTTTTACTGCTCATATGTATAATAGGTGGAAAGAATGGTGTTAAGTCAGTAGTGGGACTTGTGTTTACGTTCGTGTCAATATTTATGATATACATACCTCTTATATACAGAGGATTTTCTCCATTCTGGGCTGCCGTGATCATTACAATTATAACAACAATAGTTACTATGTATCTTATCAGTGGCTTTACAGTAAAAACAATATGTGCAATAGCCGGAACAGTAACAGGTGTGCTTCTTGCAGGCTTATCAGCATGGCTGTTTGGCAAGGTGGCAGATATAGACGGATATAATGTATCAAACATAGAAACGCTTTCTTATGTAGGGCAGATAACTAATATCCAGATAGGAGGGTTGTTATTTTCAGGAATTCTCATAGCTTCTTTTGGGGCTGTCATGGATGTTGCAATGTCGGTATCATCGGCAATGTGTGAAATACATGACAAAGCCCCACAGCTTGGCTGCCTCGAATTGTTTAAAAGCGGTATGAATGTTGGACGTGATATGATGGGAACTATGTCAAATACGCTTATACTTGCTTTTGTAGGAAGTGCAGTAAGTGAGCTTGTTATTAACTATGCATATAATCTTCCATTCAGACAGATTATTAATTCGTATAATATAGGTATAGAGATTATGCAGGGAGTATCCGGAAGCATAGGAGTTATACTTACAGTACCGGCTGTTGCTGTTGTAACAGCGTGGCTGCTTACTCATAGACATGGAAATAGTGTTGTTTAGCAAACATTCGGTTGGCGAACTGACGACATAATATAATTGAAAATAGGTGCTGCACATACATCATCGATGCCAGAAGCTTCAATTGGATATTTCTAAGACTTTTCATATACGTAATGGTA
>ERZ835541.2460-NODE-2460-length-14869-cov-3.529904_pt1 | contig 14869 bp, 15 predicted proteins | sample MGYA00519945_ERZ835541 | MGnify/ENA primary metagenome ERZ835541 (study PRJEB31850, sample SAMEA3708780) | human gut metagenome | biome: human gut; feature: human-associated habitat; material: faeces | place: China | collected 2014 ...
TGGCAAACCTCATTGGTTCTCTGCATCGGAACAAAGAACCGCTGCTCCATTGCGCGGTCTACATCGAAATGATCGCGGGAGATATGCAGGAGCTGCAAATTTTGCAGACGAATGTGGAGGTCGAGCTCATGCGCTCGAAGCTGAACGTGGACAGGCTGAAGCTTCGCCAGCAGGCAGGCTTCTGCGCCGTCAGCCCGGTCGGATTCAATGTGCTTGGCACGGAATATGAGCGTGTCCTGCCAGCAAGCTCGGTCGCAAATCTGTTCCCATTCAACTATTCCGGTAAAACGGACCGAAAAGGCTTTTACATCGGGAAAGACAAGTACGGCAGCAACATTGTTGTCGATTTCGACCAGCGCGACGAGGACAAGACCTCTGCCAATGTTCTCATTCTCGGCAACTCCGGTCAGGGCAAGTCCTACTTGATGAAATTATTGCTCTTGAACTTCCTTGAAGCCGGAAAATCTGTTATCACGCTGGACGTGGAGCATGAGCAGTGGGAGCTGTGTCAGGCGCTCGGCGGCTGCTTCGCGGACATCATCGAGGGAACGTATAAGATCAATCTGCTGGAACCCCGCTGCTGGGACACCGATGCAGACCCATATGATGTGGACGCGCCCAAAGCGTTCCGGCAGTCCACCCGGCTGGCGCAGCACACATCCTTCCTCAAGGATGTGTTTCGCACCTACAAGGACTTTACGACAGCACAAATCGATACGATTGAAATTATGTTAACCAAGCTATATACGGAATGGGGCATTACAGAGGAAACGGACTTTTCGCAGATGCGGCCGGAGGACTACCCCATTCTCTCGGAACTGTACGATTTTATAGAGATCGAGTATGAAAACTTCGACGAAACGAAGCCGCAGCTCTATACGCGCGAGACGCTCCAGCAGGTGCTGTTGGGGCTGCATTCCATGTGCCGCGGTGCGGACTCGAAATTCTTCAACGGTCACACAAACCTGACCTCAACGCGCTTTCTGGTGTTCGGTGTAAAAGGTCTGCTGTCCGTGGCGCAGAATGTGCGCAGCACAATTCTTTTGAATTTGCTGTCGTATATGTCGGACAAGCTGCTCACCGAGGGCAACACGGTTGCGGCGCTGGATGAACTCTATATCTGGCTGTCCAATCCCGTCGCTATCGAGTACATCCGCAACTCGCTCAAGCGTGTGCGCAAAAAGGAATCTGCACTGGTGCTGGCAAGCCAGAACCTCGAAGATTTTGACCAACCCGGAGTCCGCGAGATGACGAAGCCGCTGTTCTCTATCCCTCCGCATCAGTTCCTGTTCAACGCCGGTTCCATTGACCGGCGCGCGTACATGGATATGCTGCAATTAGAGGACAGCGAGTTCGACCTCATCAAGTTCCCGCAGCGCGGCGTCTGTCTCTACAAATGCGGCAACGAACGCTACCTGCTGGAAGTCCACGCGCCGCCGTACAAGGAAGCGCTGTTCGGAAAGGCAGGCGGCAGATAACAGATGAAAAGGAGAATGTATGAAGCAAATTGAATTTGAACGCTGGGAACCGGATGCGGAGAATCCCTGTAAGCTGAAATATGCCGGTCAGCGCACAGCGGAAGATGTTTTTCACGAGCTGGAAGCTCGGTTGGACAGCATCGGCTATCTACCAGACGAGTATCTTCTTCTGGACAATCGTTGGCAAAACGGACGCGAGATGCCCAGAGACGCCGGCTTTTTCTGTCGGACAGACTACGGCGGAAGCGAGGGCATCTATCTGGATGTGTTTCTGGAATGGTACGAGGACAGTCAGCGCAGGACAGAGCATTTCATGACCGGCAAAACGCTTGGCGAGAGCGACGCGGATATGGATCGGATGTCCCTCATTTCCTCTGCGATCACGAAAGCGATTCGCGGGGACAACAGTGTCCACGCGCGGTACATAGTGGTTGGAGGGCAGTCAGGTCCGGAAGAAACGATGTCTCTGAACCTGTCTCCGGACGAGCAGCGACTGGTCGCACAGGCGCTGGCAGAACAGCGCATCCGGCTGGGTTCGCAAGCAGAGGGCGAAGAAAAGCTCCTGCGCCGCATGACCGGAAACGTCATGGAGTACATGGACGCGGCTGGTCTGTCCAATCGTCTGGACGAGAATGACCGGGCGCTTTTAGCCCAGCACGATGGAGAGCAGGAAGCAGTACCGGTCATGGGTGGGATGCAGCTATGAGCATGAGCACGATAGCCGCCCGCGCGGCGGCGCTGCTGCTGACCAGCGAAAAGGGGCGCAAGGGCATCGGCTTTCTGCTGGTTGCTATTTTTGCACCGGTCATCCTGATTGCCGCCATCCTCTGCTCTGCCACATCGGGTGGGGCCGACCACAACAACTTGGCGGTCGAAGCGTCGTTCTACGGAACCAGCTTTACAGATTCTGTGCCTGCCGAGTTCCAAACGCATATCACCGATATGCAGACGGCTTTTTCCTTTCTGGATTCGGCGGTAGCGGAAGCCAACGCGAATATGACCGACGGCAATCGCCTTGACCCGATACAGGTCAAGGCGATTTTTTATGCACTCTGCTTTGGCGAGGCCGCGCCAAGTCAGCGTGCGGCAGACCGTTTTGTGGACTGCTTTTTTATCACAGAACAGCGAACGCGAATTGTAGTCACTGAGCTGGAAGACGGCGGCACGGTCGAGACTGAGGAAGTCTACACAGCGACCGTTCCGCTCTCGCTGGCGGCAGCGTATGAAAACCTTGCGGCAAAGCTCGGCAGAACCGTCACTGACGAGGACAAGGAAAACGCCGCGCACATCTACACGATGATTGCAGGCAACGCCAACGGCAGCGACGGGACCGGCGCGTCGGGCGGCACGATCCAGATCGATTACGGATATGGCAGCGGCAGCACGGAACTGGACACGTCCGGCTTCACGAACCCGGCCGGCAAGAACGCCGACGATCTGGTGCAGTATGCCATCCATGCCTATCAGGAGCATTGGGGCTATGTGTGGGGAACGTTCGGTCATGTGCTGACGGAAAGCCTGTTCGAAGCGAAGCTCGCGCAGTATCCGGATGCGCTGGCAGGCAACGCGGATTTCATCCGCCAGACGTGGGTCGGCGGCAGAACGACAGACTGCGTCGGACTGATCAAAGGCTACGGCTGGCTGGATGCGGAGACGGAAGAAATCGTGTACAACACAAACGGTATGCCGGATATTACGGCGAATGAAATGTATCATGCTGCAAGCGTCTCCGGAACGATTGACACGATCCCCGAAACCCCCGGTCTGGCAGTCTGGCACGAGGGGCATATCGGCGTGTACATTGGAAATGGTGAGGTGGTCGAGGCGATGGGCACGCGCTACGGCGTGGTCAAAACAAAGCTCGAGGGTGCCAGATGGACGCACTGGCTGAAAATTCCGTACATCAGCTATGACTGAGACTATTTTGGCTTATCCTCTTCCAACTGCGCCTTATATTTTCTGCCCACGCGCTTCGTCGCATCCGTGACGCTCCCGCGCGAGATGGCGGTCACGCCAAATTTGCTGCGCAGTTGGTCGACGGTCTGGTCAAGTTTCCGAGCGCGATCTTTTTGATCATCTTGGAACATGGAGAGCTGCACCGTCTCGTTGTCGGAAATGTCGCCCAACGTCACGCCGAGCAGCCGCAGCGGCGTATAGCCGTCCCACAGCTCTGAAAACAGCGTTTTGGAAAGCGCGAAGACCTCGGCGGTCACGTCGGTCGGCGCCGGGAGCTTTCTCTGGTGGGATTTGTTTCGGAAATCGTTTCCGCGGATGGTCACAGTTACGCAGGAGCAGCGCCGGCCATCCGCGCGCATCCGGGACGCAACACTGTCGCAGAGCGCCAGCAGGATTTTGTTTGCCTGCGCGGTGTCGGTCACATCCTCCTCCAGTGTCACAGAGTTACCGTAGCCCTTGACAGCTTCCGGCTCTGCCAGCACGGGTGAAGAATCCATTCCGTTTGCGTAATCGTGGATGAGTTTTCCCATCTTGACGCCGACGAGTTTTTGGACGCGCGTGAGGTCTGTCTTTGCAAGATCACCAATCGAGCGGATTTGAGACGCGGTCAACTTGCTCGCCGTCGCGCGGCCGACCGAATACAGCGCGCCCACCGGCAGCGGCCAGAGCTTCTGCGGAATTTCGGATGCAAACAGGGTGTGAACCTTATTTGGCTTTTCAAAATCGCTCGCCATCTTCGCCAACAGCTTATTGGGTGCGATGCCGACGTTGACCGTGAAGCCAAGCTCGGAGAAAATCGTGTCCTTGATCGTGTGCGCAATGGCGATAGGGTCCGGATACAGAAGACCGGTGCCCGTCATATCGAGAAAGCATTCGTCGATAGACACCTGCTCTACGACAGGCGCGAAGCGGCGGCAGATGGCGATAAACGCTTTGGAGTTTCTGGTGTAAAGAGCAAAGTCCGGCTTTGCCAGAACGAGCTGCGGGCATTTACGCAGCGCCATCGCGACAGGTTCTCCGGTTGTAACGCCGAACTTTTTTGCGGGGATGGATTTGGCAAGGATCACGCCGGTGCGCTTGTCGCGGTCGCCGCCGATGGCAGAAGGAATGAGCCGCAGGTCAGGTTCTCCGTCTGCCACACGCCGCGCGGCCTCCCAGGATAAAAACGCGCTGTTGACGTCCACATGAAAAATAAGCCGCTGCACAAAATCACCTCCGGTAAGCCCAGTATAGCACATCCGGAGAGAATCACAAACAGAAATGGAGAGACAAACTTGAACGTCTTGATGGTGGAGCCGGGCAAGGCTCCGTATGAAATGCAGATTGGCAGCGATCTGCAAAGTATGCAGGCTCTCGTCGGCGGATATATCCAAGCCGTGTATCCCTTTGAACAGCCCGTCGCGCTGGTCTGCTGCGAGTCCGGAAAGCTGGATGGGCTGCCGCTCAACCGTGCGCTGCGCGATGCGGATGGCGATATCTACGACATCGTCGCGGGAAATTTCTTTATCGTCGGACTCGGCCAAAATGATTTCACCGACTTGCCGCACGAACTTGCCGAGCAATTCGAGGAGCGTTTTCGGCAACCGGAAATGTTCATGCGTGTGGATGGCAAAATCGTTGCCGCGCCGATGCCGGATGAGCAGGTGCAAGGCGGTATGTCGTACTGACAGGAGGATATATGAAGCAGGCAAATATTCAAATCACATTCGAGGAAGAAAAGCTGCGCGCCCTCCGGCGCTACATCGCCAAGCGGGATTCAACGCTGGAAGCGGAGCTGCAAAAGGCAGCCCAGCGACTCTACGAAAAGGTCGTGCCTGCCGCTGTGCAGGAATACATCAGCGATTGCGAGCAGGATGAACCTGTGCGCAAGCCGCAAAAGAAATCGGAGGCGCAGGTATGAGCACGGCGGGCTTTCACATCACGGAGGACTGCGCGGAAGTCTATCTGCAAAACGAATCTGGCACAGAGTTTTTGCAGCTTGCCAGACGGCTCCATGATTATCTCCAGCAGGAACAGCGCTTGCCTGCGCGGAGCTTCTTTGAAGCAACGGACGGCTGCAAAGAAATCAGCCGAGAGGCTTTCGATGCACTGGAGAAGCGCCGCATGGAGAACACCGGCGAGGTCAGCGGAGTGTTTGAGCTGGACTTCGACGCGCGGACACTTTCTGCGCTCAATATCATGGACGGCTGGAAGGTCTACGCGATGCAGGATGCAGCGGATGCAGCAGAAGCGGCATTTCAGGAAGCGGAGATGTCCGAGGATGACTGCTGGAGGATATTTCTCGACCGGCTGGATGGTCGGGAGCTGACCACACCGAGCAAGCTCACCGCGCGGAATTTTTATTTCGAGGATAGCATCGAGGCGATGGATGACCGGACACTGAATTTTTATGTCGTTCCGTGTTTCAACGTCGATGAAGTGTTTGGCACATTCGTGGAGACCGATGAAAACGACCATGCGCTGAACATCTATGCCAATTACGACATGCAGCACCAGCAGGTCTGCGATGAGCTGGAGATCACGCTCTACGGCAGTGGCATCGAGGATCAATCTCTCACCTACCGCCTGAATGCGGCAGAGAAAGAAGTGCTGCGCGAAAAGATGGACGCCTATTGTATGCAGCGGGAACACAAACCGCTAAATCAGCTCTGTCAGGAACTTTTGCAGGAGCAGGATGTGCCCATACAGGAGATGCAGCTGTGACCGACCGCACCTCCCGCGCCGTCGCGCCCGTGTCGGCGGTTTGTGCGGCTTTCGCGGCACAGCCGAGCACGTACCCGCCAGAAGCCCCAAAACCGGACGTTGCGCCGACGTGCGGGGGTGTTGCAGGAATGGCAAGCGCAGAAGGAAAGCGCCTGCGGGCGGTTTTCGGCGGAGGAAAGAGCCGCAAGCGGCGAAGCAGGAGAAAAGCCTGGCGCTTTTCTGCACCAGCCCATCCACTTCTGCCCGCAGTGCGGGCAGTTTTGGGCGATAAAAACGGCGCTTTTCTGCGAGGGTGAAAAGTGGATTGGCGCTGATTTTCGGAAAAAGCCAAGATCGTGCCGCTGTTGCAGGCACTATTTTGGCGCTTTTTGTTTTTGAAGGGGGTGAACGCCATAAAAGCAGAGGAAAAACGCCGCCATTCCGTTTGGCTGGATGACGCGACATGGAGCAAGGTGCAGTACCACTACAAGCTGGACGGCTGCACGACGCAAAATGACTTCATTGACAAAGCCATTCTCTTTTACTGCGGCTATTTGCAAAGCGAGTATGCCGGAGACTTCTTACCGAAGATCCTTGGTGAAACGCTCGAAGCCATCCTCAGTATGTTCGGGGACCGCATTGGCAAGCTGCTTCTGAAGCAGGCCGTCGAGCAGAATGTCTGCAATCATATCCTTGCTTCGGACACAGATATCGACGCGCAGACGTACCAGCAGATGCGCGGAAAAAGCTATCAGGAGGTGCTGCGGACGAACGGCCAGATCTCGTTCCCGGAGGTGCTTCGGCAGCATAGTCGATGGTAACAGATGGCGCGGCTGATTCAAAAAACCGGCTTCATCAGCCGTAAAAGCGCAGGCGGATACATGAAGTATATCGCCACGCGCGAGGGCGTCGAAGTCTTGACCGGCAAGGGACCAGCAACCGAAAAGCAGAAAGAGATGGTCGCAAAGCTGCTCAAGGACTTCCCAGATGTGCGGGATTCCTTCGAGTATGAGGACTACAAGCAAGCGCCGACGCTGCACACTGCGTCGGCGCTCATTTCTGCGGCATTGGATTCACATATGCAGAATCTTCAATCCGAAAACGGCTATCTCAAGTACATTGCTACGCGCCCCGGCGCGGAAAAGCATGGCGCGCACGGCCTGTTCGGGCGGCAGGAAAATACGAATCTGACTACGGCTATGCACGACTTGACCGCGCACGACGGCAACGTCTGGACGATCATCTATTCCCTGCATCGTGAGGACGCGGAGCGTTTGGGATATAACAATGCCGCAGCATGGCGCAAGCTGCTCGTCAGCCAGCAGAACAAATTTGCGGAAGCGTTTCATGTCCCTGTATCAGCGCTGCATTGGTATGCGGCCTACCACGACGCAGACACACATCCGCACATTCACATGATGGTCTGGACAGATCAGGAAACGGTTTTGAAACGGGATGCCGTTGTAAAATTGCGTTCTGTAATGACCAACAGCATCTTTCAAGCGGAGCTGGAAAATCTCTATATTCGAAAAGATGCAGCTTACAAGGACGTGACAGAAGCGGCGCGGGCGGTTATGCGCGAACTCGTTGACCGTATGGAATCCGTCTCCGAACCGCCCGCATCTATCCAACAAAAGCTGTTGGAGCTTGCAATGGAGCTGCGCACAGTCAGCGGCAAAAAGCAGTATGGATATCTCAAAAAGCCACTGAAAGACAAAGTCGATGAGATCGTGGATGAGCTCGAAAAGCTGCCGGAGGTGGCGGCGTATTATTCCGTCTGGAGCGGTCTGCGCGACACGCTGGAGGGGTATTACAAAAGCACGTCCCGGCAGCACAATCCGCTCTCGCAGCAGAAAGAATTCCGAGCCTTCAAGAACGCCATCATTCAAGAAGCGGAGCGTTTGCGGCAGCAGATGGAGCAGGAGCAGGCAGTGCCAGAACGAGAGACTTCACAGGATGAAAAACCTTCTGTGAGAGAAACTTCTGCGGGCACTTCTACAAATTCAACGCTTGCAGATGAGAATGCTTCATCCATGCCTTCTCGTCCTGCGCGGCTTCCAACCGAATATCTTCTGAATTCAACCGTCAGATTGTTCCACCAGATGGGGCAGATCTTCCGTGACAACGCTGCGCCGCCCAGCAACCCAATGGGCATCCGCATCGATTCCAAGCGCCGTAAAAAGCTTATGCAGAAACGGCTGGCGATGGGTCATAAGCAGGATGACCATGAACAAAATTACGGTCAGACATTACAATAACAGGAGGTGCATTTTGGCACAATACATAGAATTTACCCCAGAACAGAAAGAACGCGCCGCGACCGTTAATCTCGAAGAATTTCTCCTCCGGCAAGGCGAAAAACTCATCAAATCCGGGCGGGAAAAGCGGCTTGCCAGCGACCACAGCATTACGGTGCGCGGCTGCGAGTGGTTCGACCATGCCTCGAATGAGGGCGGCCGCGCGGTCAGTTTTGTACAAAAATATTACGGCAAAAGCTACGTCGAAGCCATGTCCATGCTGTTGGGCGAGAGCATAGAACCGCTTTATCCGCAGGCGAAAAAGCAGGAAGCGGTCCAGCAGAAAGCCTTTGCGCCGCCCGCTCCAAACGCAAATATGCGCCGTGTGTTTGCGTATCTTCTCAAAACGCGCGGGCTGGATGCCGACGTGGTTTCGTACTTCGCCCGCAGAAAACTGCTCTACGAAGACGCGGCGCATCACAACGCCGTGTTCATCGGCACGGACGAAGGTGGATGCCCGCGCCACGCGCATCTGCGCAGCACGAACAGCTTCGGCAAAGCCTTTCGCCTGAATGTCGAATCCAGCGACCCGCGCTACAGTTTTCATCATGCCGGAACCGATGGGAGCCTTTATGTATTCGAGGCTCCCATTGATATGCTCTCCTACATTTCCATGAATCCGCGCCAGTGGCAGGAGCATAGCTATGTTGCCTGCTGCGGCACGTCCCCAATCCCGGTGATGCAGATGCTGAAACCAGATACGCAGATTGGCTATCTCTGTCTTGACAATGACGATGCCGGACACAAAGCCAGTGAACGAATGGCAGAGCTTTTGCATGAACGCGGCATCATGACGGAGCGGCTTGTGCCGGAACTGAAAGACTGGAACGACGATCTTCTCCATACCCAGAAGGAGGAATTAGCTCCATGCCTGAGTCTATGACCCCCTTGGTTGCTGTTGGCGTAATAGGCGCGTTGTTCATTCTTCTGCTTTCACTTCTTACGAACAATTACTCGCTGAACAATATCAAATCCAAAACCGTTGGCGACGGTCAGTATGGCACAGCACGCTGGGCAACGGATCAGGAGATCCGAAAAGCTTACGTCACGGTACCCTTTGATGTTGCAGCGTGGCGCGCTGGGAAAAAGCGACCAACTGTGCAGGGGCTGGTTCTTGGAAGTGTGCAGCGCGGCAAACGACTGGAGGCGTTGGTGGATCGCGACGATGTGCATTGCCTGATGATCGGTGCATCCGGTGTCGGCAAGACTGCGTTCTTCCTGTATCCCAACATCGAATTTGCCTGTGCCTGTGGTATGAGTTTCCTGATTTTGGATACGAAGGGTGGTGCGACACGTTGCAACACAAGGAGTGCCTTGCAAGCACTCTGAAACTTGCCGCACAGAAATGTGAAGAACTGTTCAATCGAATTAGATGGTGAAATTCCATCTCTGTACAAAACCAACGGCGAAGATGGCAGGCATAGCCGGAGCCGGTACAAGTGCTAATACTCCAATATGCGGCTGGTAACTGTAATTGCCAGCGGTATAAAGCTTGGTGAAGTCGTAACCTGAACGCCTAAGTCCGCGCAAGCGGATATGGAATATATGGTACGGGCATCCGTATCCCATGGTTAAGGTACATAAAGTTTGCTCAAGCCTCGTAACGTGTCGCCGTCGAAAGGCGGGTCATTGAAAACGCAGCACGACCCTCGACCTTTGGAGTGCTGTCCTTCTTCTGAAATGGAGAAGTGTCGTTCGCAGTAGAATTGTGGTTTAAACTGCGGCAGGGTTTTCCGGGGTATAGCTCCGACCTAAAGGATACACAAAAGGATAGATTGAACGGAACGTGTGAGAGTCTGTGCCGGGAGCCTTACAGGGCAAAGAACGGCGCGGAAAGTCAGCGGTTCCATAGTAGTCTGAGGGCGGGAAAGCCGTCTACATGGCGAAGGGAACCAGACAGACAAGAAGAATGAAAACAAAATAGAAAATCCCACATTCCCTGAAATAACGGGTTCCGTACCACGGAGGTGAACGCCGTGCATTTGAACGGAAGATTTTCAAGTGAACGCGAACTGCGTGAAAAATTGGACTTCATCTATGAGAAATCCAAAAGCGGAAGCTCTTTTTATGGGATACTTGAAGTGGCAAGCAATGAAGTAACCATTATAACGGCAATCCACGCGATCAAGTCGAACAGTGGTGCAAATACGGCTGGTGTTGACCGACGCAAAATGGACAGATACTTACAGATGGACAGGAATAAGCTGATAAGTCTTGTGCAAAGCGCATTTCAGAATTATCAGCCGAAGCCTGCCAGACGGGTATATATCCAGAAAAGCAACGGGAAACAGCGACCACTCGGCATACCGACTGTGCTGGACAGAATCGTACAGGAATGCCTGCGAATTGTTCTGGAACCGCTGGTGGAAGCAAAATTCTTCCCAAACAGCTATGGATTCAGACCCTATCGCTCGGTGCATGATGCGGTGCATATGGTATTTCATTATGCGAACCTGAGAGCAAATCGCAAATCATGGTTTGTGATCGAAGGAGATATAAAAGGTTTCTTCGACCACATCAACCATCGGATATTGCTGAAAAAGCTGTGGCATATCGGCGTCCGTGACAAACGGGTCTTAGCTATGATAAAAGCCATGCTGAAAGCCGGATACATGGAGCAAAATACGTTTTTCAAAAGCGCGGAGGGAACACCGCAGGGTGGAATCCTGTCACCGCTGCTGGCAAATGTCTATCTGACGGCGTTCGACTGGACAGTTGGAAGAATGTATCAGCATCCACGGCAGCAGACAGCATACATCTGCTCGGATAGAGCACGGCTCTTGTATCAGGGGGTCATACCGAAATATCTTGTACGCTATGCGGACGATTGGGTAATCCTCACGAACAGCGAACAGGAAGCCCACAGGTTTCTTCATTGGCTTCAAAAATACTTCACCCACAGACTGAAAATTGAACTATCGGAAGAAAAGACGGTTATCACGGATATGCGGCAAGCGCCTGTGAATTTTCTGGGATTCAGCTTTAAGGTTCGGCAGACAGCATACCAGCCGGATAAGCCGAGACGGGAGATCGCAATGAGCTACCCGAATCCACAGAAGCTTCAAAAGGCAATTCGAAAGCTGTGCGACGGCGTAAAAGCCGTGCGAACCTGCTCCAACGATTCATACCGTGCGGTACAGATAGAAACGGTCAATGCACAGATTGTTGGTATCGCAGAGCATTATAAACACGTTTTATGCTCGGAGGCGTACCACAAAATTGACTATGCGGTGAACAAATGCGCATACAAGGTTTTCAAGCGGATATACGGAAAATCGGTAAAAGATCACGTTATTCCGTTGGAGAATCTGAGCAATCGCCCGACCCGCCATGCAGGTCATAAGGATACCGCGCTTGCCATGCAGATACATGGTCAGTGGATTGGTTTCACAAAAGCGTATCTGACGCACGCGGCGCACGGCGGGCATAGCTTTCATCAGAAAATCACACCGTACACTGCGGAAGGGCGAGAGTTGTACCGGCGCAAAGCGAAGAAAAGTGCGCCAAAAGACAGACCGCCGCTGTATGACGGAACAAATCTTCTGGAGCTGTCCGCGAAAAAGCCGATTTACAATTTTGAGTATTATATGAACCGGGAATATGCCTTTAACCGGGACAAGGGAAAGTGCAGATGCTGCCATATAAACCTCAATCCGGGGCATTATCATTGCCATCATATAAACCCGAAACTTCCAATCAACCAAATCAACAAGGTTCAAAATTTAGCTTGGGTGTGTGAAAACTGCCACAAAGCAATCCATGGAAAGGCTGCGCCAAGTTACGCGGTCGGACAAGTAAAAGACAAAATTGAGCGTTTTCAAAAACAACTATAATCCGTTTTCATTCTAAGCGCAATCAGGCGTGAGCCTGCTTGCGTGTCGCCCAATCGGGCGACTTGTTTGTTGGCACGCCGGATGACGGGAAACTGTCACGTCCGGTGTAGAGTGGGGGAAAATCCGGCGACCGCATCAAAGGATTACCTATCACTATACCTCGCGCGCAACTGCGGAAGAATTGCGCAGAAGTACTACGGCTATCGCGTATCAGTGGTCGACCTGCGCAACCCGATCCGCTCGGATGGAAACAACCTGATGACGTTGGTCAACCGCTACATGGACGTGGCCCGTGAGCATCCGGACAACCTTGCAGCACGGGCGAATGCAGAAAAATATGCGAAGATCCTCGCCAAAACCATCGTCAATCCGGGCGGCGACGAGCAGGATCGTGGACAGAATTCGTACTTCTATGACGCAGCAGAGGGCGTGCTGGCAACCGTGATCATGACGCTGTCGGAGTTCATTCCGCCGGACAGTGCGGGGCATGACAAGCGGCACATCATGTCCGTGTTCAAGCTGGTGAAGGAACTGATGGCTCCCATGGGAAAGAAGAATGGATTTCAGGTTCTGATAGACAGCCTGCCGGATACGCATAAGGCAGGCTGGATGGCGACCGCAGCAACCAGTTCCTCCGAACAAGGCATGGCTTCCGTCATGTCCACGGTGCTGTCCAGATTAAATTCGTTCATTGATTCCGAGCAGGAGCAGGTGCTTTGCTATGACAGCCCAATCGACGCAGAACACTTTGCATCCGAGAAGTGTGCAATTTTTCTAATCATCCCGGAGGAAGACCCGACGAAACACTTCATGGCGGGGCTCATGATCCAGAACCTGTCGCGAGAGCTGTTTTCCATTGCGGACGCGAACGAAGGAAAGCTGAAAAAGCGCGTGGTATTTTACTGCGACGAATTTGGGACGATGCCGCCCTTTGACATTCTGCCACTGTTTTCCGCTGGGCGAAGCCGCAAGCTGACGCTCGTGCCAATCATTCAAAGCCTTGCGCAGCTCGAAAAGAATTACGGCAAAGGGGGTGCAGAAATTATAGGCGACAACTGTCAGGACACCATCTTTGGCGGCTTTGCACCGAACAGCCAGACGGCAGAAACGCTCTCCAAAGCTCTCGGCAGCCGGACCGTTTTGACCGGCTCCATCAGTAAGGGAAAGGACAGCAACAGCCAGAGCTTGCAGATGGCAGAGCGCGCATTGCTCTCTCCGGATGAACTGAAAAGTCTCCCGAAGGGTGAGTTTGTTGTCATGAAAACCGGCACACACCCGATGCGCACGAAGCTGCAATTATATTTCAAATGGGGCATCAAGTTTGAAGAACCATATCAAACGCCAGAGCGCGCCCAGCGCGAGGTTTACTATGCAGGAAAGGAGGAATTGCTGATGAACATTAAGAAAAGTCTGTATTCCCAACCGCAGCCGGCCACGGCATCAAAGCCGGATGGCTATATGAGCAGCTATGGCGATAAATGAGCTTCTTCGGTGAAATTTACGCCGACCCAGACTTGCCGTACCGGGCGCGGACGGTCTATATGTATCTCTGCGACCGTGCAGGTGGCGGGAGCTGTTGGCCGGGGGTCAAGACGATTGCCCGCGACCTGCATCTCTCACCGCGCACGGTACAGCGGGCGCTGAATGATTTGGAACGTGCTGGATACATCCAGCGCCAGCGCCGGCACCGCGAAAACGGAAGCTGCACATCGAATCTTTACACAATCAGTGTGAGCAAATAAAAACACGGATGGGAAAATCGAGTTGGCAATAAGTGTCGGTTTGTTCTAATAAATGACTGCCCCTAATAAATTCGTTCGGTTTCCTCAAACATATGGACATATTCTTCGAACAGTTTTGACTCTCTATCAGTTAACTTATTGCCATTTTCTACTGAGCTGTTAACGGATTTTATGCGATCGGATAGCGTTTTCTGAAGCTTTGTAATAATTCTGGAAAGTTCACGCTGTGTAACAAATTTAAGCCCACCAGAATACCCTTCGGAAACATTGTACGCGAAGTTGGAATCATATAATTTTCGCATTTGCAAGACGCAGACGCTCCCGCCAAGGGGAACGTCCGCGCGTTTGCTGTCACCAGTGCCGCGACACCACGGCGCAGCTTGAAGAGCAAACTCTAGCTGAGAAGCAATACAGAAAAAGAAATCTGAAATCAAGAAGGGAAGAATTTTATGAGAAAGTTCAAGTTCATATCCATCCTGCTGGCTCTGTCGATGCTGCTGACGGTAAGATTACGAAAGAAGAGCCATCCCGTTTTTGGCGGGATGGCTCTTGGAAGTATTAGAGGGTAATGCTCTGCCGGGACGCTGTGTCAAACATGCGAACCAGAATTGCAGAAACCTCGCTGCGCTTGATGCTGCTTTGCCGGATGGAACGTGCCCTTCGCGTCGGAACCCGTCAGGATATGACTAACTGTCGGGACTGTGACGGAATTCAGAACATTCTGGCAGACTTCATCCGAGAAGTTCAGACCGCAGCCGGTGCAGTGCCAATGTTCCACGATTCCGGGCTGCGTGCAGGTCGCGCTCTTAGCTTCGACATGATTTTTGTTCTCATGCAGACAAATCAAGGAGAAAGCTTTATCAGACATAAGCGCTACATTA
>ERZ835541.2468-NODE-2468-length-14819-cov-3.578095_pt1 | contig 14819 bp, 12 predicted proteins | sample MGYA00519945_ERZ835541 | MGnify/ENA primary metagenome ERZ835541 (study PRJEB31850, sample SAMEA3708780) | human gut metagenome | biome: human gut; feature: human-associated habitat; material: faeces | place: China | collected 2014 ...
AATGTAGCTGGCTATTCGACAGAAACGGTGGCACAGCACACTTTTGCAATGCTTCTCTATCTGCTGGAAAAGATACGTTATTACGATGATTATGTAAAAGAAGAGCGTTACATCAATGATACAATATTTACGCATTTTGCAGAGCATTTTACGGAGATCAGTGGCAAAACCTGGGGGATCATAGGCCTGGGAACAATTGGCCGGAGAGTTGCGGATATCGCAAAAGCATTTGGAGCACAGATTATTTATTACTCTGCATCAGGGCGTTCGGCGCAGGAAGGTTACGAACAGGTAGATCTGGATACATTGCTTGCAAAATCTGACATTATATCCATTCATGCACCGTTAAATGAACATACAGAGGGCTTAATGGATAAAGCAGCATTTGCAAAAATGAAAAAAACCTGTATTTTCCTGAATCTCGGACGTGGTCCGATCGTAGTCGAGCAGGATCTGTATGAGGCACTGGAAAATGACGAGATAGCTGCAGCCGGACTTGACGTGCTTTGTCAGGAGCCGATGAGTGAGACGAATCCGCTGCGAAAAATAAAAGACAGCAAAAAACTGCTGATTACACCACATGTAGCATGGGCGAGTGTAGAAGCAAGGACAAAGCTGATGGGGATAATACTGGGACAGGTAAAAGAATATTTTCAAATTTAAGAAACCGGAGTTGGCGCATGGATTTTAGTGATATGCGGCAACTCCGGTTTTGTTTAAAATATTCGTTTACTTGTAAAGAGTCACAAACTGTCCAATCTGTCCGTCCGCAATTCTCTATTCCGCGTATAATTTCACAAGTTCAACCACGATATCCACAGCCTTGTCCATTCCTTCTGCCGTGATGTGTTCATATGGTCCATGGAATGCATGTCCCCCTGTTCCGAGGTTCGGGCAGGGAAGTCCCATAAAGCTGAGCTGGCATCCGTCTGTTCCGCCGCGGATTGGAAGCACAAGCGGTGCAACACCCGCATTTTCACAGGCTTTCTTTGCATTCTCAATCAGATGCATGCATCCGGCAATAATCTCAGCCATATTCTGGTACTGGTCAGTAATCATAAGCTTCACAGTGCCTTCTCCCCATTTTTCATTGAGGTTCTTTTCAATATGGCGAAGAGTTTCTTTTCTGGCTTCAAACAGATTCTTGTCATGATCTCTTACAATATAATGAAGCTCTGCTTTTGCCACATCTCCACTCATACCGGTCAGATGGTAGAATCCTTCATAATCCTCCGTTTCACGTGGGATTTCAAGTCCTGGAAGCATGTTATTGATTTCAGCGGCAACCAGGCACGCATTGATCATCGTATCCTTGCTGGAACCGGGATGCACAGCAAATCCTGTAATTTCAAAATCTGCCTTGCATGCATTGAAGTTTTCATATTGAATTTCGCCTTCGGTATCGCCATCCAGAGTGTAGGCAAACTGTGCACCAAATTTTTCCACGTTAAAATGATCAGTTCCACCACCGACTTCTTCATCTGGTGTAAAAGCGATTGAGATCGGTCCATGAGGAATATTTTCTTTGATCAGTGCTTCAGCCATGGTCATGATCTCGGCAACTCCGGCTTTATCATCGGCACCAAGAACAGTTGTACCGTCTGTTGTGATCAGGGTGCGTTCGGCAAGAGATGGAAGATGCGGGAAATCTTTTACGGTAAGGGTACGTCCACTTGTGCCAAGCGGCAGATCACCGCCATCGTAGTTCTTGTGTACGACCGGGATGATGTCATGGTCACAGTAATCGGAAACGGTATCCATGTGTGCGATAAATCCGATAGATGTTTTATTCTCGTATCCCGGTGTGGCAGGAATCTTTCCGTATACATAGCAGAATTCATCCAGACTTACGTCAGAAATCCCGAGGGCAGTCATCTCATCTGCCAGAATACGTGCCAGGTCGAACTGACACTGGGAAGAAGGAGAAGTCGTACTGTGTTCATCACTTGGGGTACGGACTACTACATAATTTAAAAGTCGTTCATATGCTCTCATAATAAAACCTCTTTTCATTAACATTTCTTATCCGAGTATAGCATTTTGCAGGTGAATATGCAATTGTGGCAGCAGGTTCTTTTTTGGTGTGAAATTTAACATAACGTAAGAAAAAAACAAGGGATGAAAATGTGAAAATTTTTGAAAAATGAAAAAAGTAAAAAATAAAAAAATTGCACAAAACAAATAAAAAAGTTTGAAAAACAGCAAAAATATTGGTTAAAAAAGATGTGATTTTGGTTAATCTTGATAATCCATGAGTGCTATAATACAGCTGTAACAAGGAAATAGGTACTTTACCAGAAGTCAGTGATTGGAGGAAAAGATAAATGAATACTTTAAAAGCTGAAAAAAGAAACATGCAGACAAAAGCCAAAAAACTCAGAAGAGAAGGTTATGTAACCGGCAATGTATTCGGACGTGAGATTGAAGGCTCCATTCCGGTACAGATGACACAGAAAGAAGCGGAAAAGTTCCTGAAAGCTAATGGCAAAGGAAGCCAGATCATGTTGGATTTGGACGGAGAGCAGATGGATGTGCTGGTAAAAGAAGTCGATTATGATTCTATGGGTTCAAAAGTACTTGAAATAGATTTTCAGGCACTGGTAAGTGGAGAAATGGTACATTCCGTAGCAGAAGTTGTGATCCACAATCAGTCAAAGGTTGTCACAGGTGTTGTAGAGGAACTGCTTGATGAAATTGAATACAAAGCACTTCCATCTGCACTTGTTGAAAAAGTAATTGTTGACGTTGGAGATTTGAAGGTTGGAGAAACCATTAAAGTCAAAGACCTTGACATCGCAAAGGATAAAGATGTCAAACTGATCACAGATCCGGAAGCAGATGTAGCAGGTGTGGCTGCCGTTCATAATGATGTTCCGGAAACAGATGAGGAAGAAGCAGCAGTTGAATAAAAAGATTTTGTAAAAAAGGCGGACGCTTTGCAGAAAGAACTGCAAAGTGCCCGTTTTTTGCTTCATAGAAAATCCCGAAGGAACTTCCTATGAAACAAAAGGCACTGCGTGCCGGAGATGCACATTCTTTCTATTTAATGAAATTCCTAATCCCATTTTTCAGCAGGAAATTATAACGGAATATTTACATAAAATCAGGAATCTTTATACAATCTTTATACTAAAAATACTATCATTGATTTACAAAACAGGAGAGGAAAAACAGTGAGAGGAAGGAAAGGTTATGTTCGAGATTGAGAGTATTATTTTATTTACAGGGATCCTGAGCTTTCTGCTGATCGCCGGATTGCATCTGATGCGTGAACTCGATACTTTTCTGAAGAAGGATAAAGAAGAGAGAGAGGAAGAAAGATATAGAGGAGAAAGGAAACGAAACAAATGACAGTAATATATAAAAAGATGACACAGACACAGATGATTGTTGTCGGGTATTTGTTGTTGATCCTTTTGGGAAGTATTCTCTTAATGCTTCCGGTTTCATCAAGGGATGGAAATATGACATCTTTTGCAGATGCATTATTTACCTCGACATCCGCATCCTGTGTGACTGGGCTGGTTGTACAGGATACATATCTGCACTGGTCTTTTTTTGGACAGCTTATCATTTTGATCCTGATCCAGATCGGTGGTATGGGATTTATGACAATTGGTGTCTGTGTGGCGATTCTGTTAAGAAGAAAGATAGGGCTTAAAGTCCGTGGAATTTTGCAGGAGAGTATCAATAGTATTCAAATTGGTGGAATTGTAAAGCTTACGAAGAAGATTATAAAAGGAACACTTTTTTTTGAAAGCATTGGAGCTGTATTGCTGATGATCCGGTTTATTCCGGAATTCGGAATAGGAAGAGGAATCTGGTACGGGATCTTTCATTCTATATCAGCCTTTTGCAACGCCGGGTTTGACCTTATGGGAGAAAATGGTGCCTATCAGTCACTGATCAGATATTCGGATGACTGGCTGGTAAATACAGTGATCATGCTGCTGATTATAATCGGTGGAATCGGTTTTTTGGTGTGGGATGATCTGTCTGTGAAAAAATTTCAATGGAAAAAATATCATCTGCATACAAAGATTGTATTATCAACAACAGGTTTTCTGATTATAGGAGGAGCAGTTTTATTCCTGATACTGGAAAAAAATAATGTACTGGCAGGGATGCCTGTGAAAGAACAGATACTCTGTTCTTTATTTCACTCGGTGACAGCCAGAACGGCAGGATTTAATACAACCGATACAGGAGCGTTGACGGAAGGCAGTAAACTTGTTACTATGATTCTGATGTTCATAGGAGGAAGCCCGGGATCTACAGCAGGTGGAATTAAGACGACAACCGTAGTGGTTCTTATTGTATTTGTGCGTGCAAATCTGATGGAAGCAGCCGGTTGTAATGTATTTAACAGAAGACTGGATGAAACTGCGATCAGAAAGGCCAGTGTTGTAATGTGTACGAATTTGTTCCTTATACTAACAGGAACGATCTTCATGGAAATTATGCAGCCGTTTTCTTTGTCGGATGTGATGTTTGAAGTCTTTTCTGCAATGGGAACAGTGGGAATGTCTGCGGGAATCACAAGAGATGTATGTATGGCATCAAGAATGGTGCTGGTATTTCTGATGTTTTGCGGAAGAATAGGAAGTCTGACATTTGCGCTTTCATTGAAAGGGCACAGACATGAAGCACCGATCCGGAAACCGGTAGAAGAAATTACGATAGGATAGAATAAGGAGTAGAAAATGAAATCAGTATTGATTATTGGACTTGGAAGATTTGGTCATCATCTGTGTATTGATATGGCAAATCGGGGAAATGAGGTAATGGTCATCGATAAAGATGAGAAAAAGACACCGGATTTGCTGGAATACGCAACAGCAGTACGGGTAGGGGACTGTACAAATGAAGAAGTATTAAGAAGTCTTGGAGTAGGAAATTTCGATCTTTGCTTTGTGTGCATCGGATCAAATTTCCAGAGCAGTCTGGAGATAACAAGCCTGGTAAAAGAGCTTGGAGCCAAACATGTTGTCAGTAAGGCAAACAGGGATATCCATGCAAAATTCTTATTGAGAAATGGAGCGGATGAAGTCTTTTATCCGGATCGGGATATTGCAGAGCGACTGGCTGTAAAATACAGTGCAAATCATGTTTTTGACTATTTTGAACTCAGTAAGGATTATTCGATTTTTGAAATCCAGCCGAAGGCTGCATGGATCGGGCGGACGATAGAAGAAGCGGATATAAGGGCAAACTATCATATAAATGTATTTGGAATAAAGAAAAATACAGAGGTGGTGGTCCTTCCGAGAGCGGATTATGTGATGCATGAGAAGGATCATCTGCTTGTAGTAGGTCTTACAAAGGATATTGACCGTCTGCTTGCAAGTATAAAATGATGAATGATGGGGGAAAGAAAATGACAAAAAAGAGAGTAAAATATATGGTGCAGTCGATTGCGATCATGGCGGTTGCAACATTTTTGTCTTTTTTTCTCCAGAGTTATGGAATTCGAAAAGAAAATATTCTGATGATCTATATTGTGGGTGTACTGGTCATAACAGTTACAACTACCGGTTATCTGTATGGAATGATGGCTTCTGTATGCAGTGTGCTGCTGTTTAATTATTTTTTTACAGTGCCGGTGCATACATTTGCGATGACGGATCAGAATGATGTGGTACGTCTGGTATTTTTCCTTATCACAGGATTCATTTCCGCAAGTATTATGGTACGATTTCATAATCAGGTGCGTATTGCAGAGGAAACAAGGGCACAGATGGAAAGAGAAAAGCTGAAAAGCAATATGCTGAGAAGTATATCCCATGATTTCAGGACACCTTTGACCGGAATTATGGGAGCTGCAGGACTCTTAAAAGAGGCGGATGAGTTGGATGCCGGAGTCAGAAAGGAACTGGCAGGAGAGATACAGGAGCAGTCTGTATGGCTGATGCGCCTGATGGAAAATATTTTGAATATGACAAAGCTGGAAAGTGAAGAATTTGAGATCCGGAAAAACCAGGAAGTAGTGGATGATCTGATCTATGAAGCCGTATCACATATCATAGGACTCCGGGAAAAGAGGAGGTTTGAAATTAAACTTCCGTCGGAGCTGATTGTTGTAAATGTAGATGGAAAACTGATGGTCCAGGTGCTGGTCAATCTTCTGGATAATGCGATGAAGCATACAGGGGAAAATGGATGGATCTGTATAGAAGCCAGATATGATGCAGGGAAAGTGTGGATCAGTGTAGAAGATGACGGAGACGGGATTCAGGAAGATCTGAAAGAAAATATTTTTGACGAATTTGTTACAAGGTCAGATGAAAAAGGGGACAGACAAAGAGGAATTGGACTGGGACTGGCTATATGTAAAGCGGTAGTAAATGCACATGGTGGAAATATTTGTGCAGAGAACAGAAAAGAAGGCGGAGCAAGGTTCATGTTCTGGTTGGAGGCAAGGCAGGTAAGTACAGATGGCAGATAAGCATAAAATTTTAATTGTGGAAGACGATAAATATATTATTAACTTTATCTCGATGAGTCTTAAGAAAGAAGACTATGATTATGTGATTGCGAAGACATGTGGAGAAGCAAATGCACTGTTCTATGCAAACAGACCAGATATGATCATTCTGGATCTTGGACTTCCGGATGGTGACGGGATTGAGATTATAAAAAATGTAAGAGAAATCTCGAAGATACCGATCATTGTGGTCAGTGCAAGACAGGAAGAGGAAGAAAAAATACAGGCACTGGATCTGGGGGCAGATGATTATGTGACAAAACCGTTTTATATGGGCGAACTGCTGGCCAGAATCCGCGTGGCGCTCAGAAAGAGTAACCAGATTCCGGAGGAAAAGAAAGAAAAAATCTTTCAGTGTGATTATCTGAAAGTGGACTGGGAAAAACATCAGGTATCGATAGATGGGAAAGAAGTTCATCTGACTCCGATGGAATATAAAATTTTGAAACTATTGATCGACAACAGGGGAAAGGTACTGACACATAATTATATTCTCGGTCAGATCTGGGGCAGTGCACAGGGAGTAGAAGCAGCCAACCTGAGGGTATTTATGGCAGCACTGCGAAGGAAGATAGAAAAGGATCCCGGAAATTGCAGATTTATTCTGACAGAAATCGGAGTAGGGTACCGGTTTAGAGAGGCTACGGAATAAAACAATTTGCAGACGATGAAATTAGTTAGAAAAAACGAATGTTATTCTTGAATGACTACCTACAGGACTGATATGATAATGATATAAATTATCAATAAATGGTTTTGCCAAAGGAGACAGATAGAGGAATGACATTAAAAGAATTACAAGTCGGAAAGACAGCTACGATTCTTTCCGTAGGAGGAAATGGTGCACTCAGGCAGCATTTTCTGGATATGGGATTGATCCAGGGAACAGAAGTAACGATTGTAAAGTATGCGCCGATGGGGGATCCGGTTGAGATCAGGATCCATGGTTATGAACTTACGATCCGTCTGGAGGATGCCGGACAGATTGAAATTACGCCGGCCCATGAGCCGCATTATAAGAAGAAGGAAGGCAGACAACCGTTAGGAGATGCACAGCATCCGGGGTATGGAGAAGCAGGCATTTTTCATGAGAAGAAAACAGAGCATCCGTTACCGGAGAATACGACACTTACGTTTGCATTGGTTGGAAATCAGAATTGTGGAAAAACAACGCTGTTCAACCAGCTGACCGGATCGAATCAGCATGTGGGAAATTTCCCAGGTGTTACAGAAAAGACGGTGTGATCAAGGAACATCCCAATACCCGTATTACCGATCTTCCGGGAATTTATTCTATGTCTCCGTATAGCAGTGAGGAAATTGTTACAAGAGAATTTCTGCTTCAGGATAAACCGAAAGGAATCATCAATATTGTAGATGCAACCAATATTGAACGGAATATGTATCTGACGATGCAGCTTATGGAACTTGAGATCCCAATGGTTGTTGCGCTGAATATGATGGATGAGATGCGTGTGAACGGTGGCTCTGTGCGTGTGAATGAGCTGGAAGCATTTCTCGGAGTACCGGTTGTACCAATCTCGGCAGCAAAGGGAGAAGGAATTGCGGAACTGGTAGAACATGCACTGCATGTCGCAAAATATCAGGAAGCACCGGAGGAAGTGGATTTCTGCTCTGCTGAAGGTCAGGAAAGTGCGGTTCACAGATGCATTCATGCGATCATGCATCTGATTGAAGATCATGCAAAGGAAGCAGGGATCCCGGTCAGATTTGCAGCAAGCAAACTGGCAGAGAATGATGAGCTTGTCCTGGAAAAATTAAAGCTGAGCCAGAATGAAAAGGAACTTCTGGAACATATCAATCTGCAGATGGAAGAAGAATGCAAGGTAGACCGTTCATCGGCAGTAGCGGGAATGCGTTTTAACTATATCCAGCGTGCCTGTGAAGATACGGTCTTAAAGCCACATGAGAGCAGGGAGCGGGTGCGAAGCAGGAAGATTGATCAGATTTTGACAGGAAAATATACCGGGATTCCGGCATTTATCGCAATTATGGGACTGGTATTCTGGCTCACATTTAATGTGATCGGAGCATTTTTGCAGGATCTTCTGCAACAGGGAATTGACCAGGTGATTGTAGCCTGCAGTCAGGCACTGGATGCGGCAGGAGTCAATGGCGTATTAAAGTCACTGATTGTAGATGGAATCTTTCAGGGGGTTGGAAGCGTGCTGAGTTTCCTGCCGATCATTGTTACACTGTTCTTTTTCCTTTCGATGCTGGAGGACAGTGGATATATGGCAAGGGTTGCGTTTATTATGGATAAACTTTTGCGAAAGATTGGTCTTTCCGGAAGAAGTATTGTACCGATGCTGATCGGATTTGGATGTACAGTACCGGGAGTTATGGCGAGCCGGACACTTTCTTCAGAGCGTGATCGTAAAATGACGATTATGCTGACTCCGTTTATGAGTTGTTCAGCAAAACTTCCGATCTATGCATTCTTTACAGCGGCGTTTTTCCCGGGGAAGGGTGCAATTGTAATGATTGGTCTCTATTTCTTCGGAATCCTGATGGGAATCCTTACTGCACTTGCAATGAAAGGGACGATGTTCAAAGGAGAACCTGTTCCGTTTGTTATGGAGCTTCCGAATTATCGTATGCCGGGAGCGAAAAATGTTGGTCAGCTTCTCTGGGAAAAAGCAAAGGACTTCCTGCAGAGAGCATTTACCGTTATTTTTGGTGCAACGATCGTGATCTGGTTCCTGCAGAGCTTTGATCTGCATCTGAATATGGTGACAGATTCACAGGCAAGTATCCTTGCAACGGTAGCAGGTATGATCGCACCTGTATTCATTCCACTTGGATTCGGTGATTGGAGAATATCAACGGCACTGATTTCCGGATTTATGGCAAAAGAGAGTGTCGTCTCCACTCTTTCGATTTTGTTTGGGTCAACAGCAGCACTGACAGCGGTGATAAATACAGCCGGTGCAGCAGCACTTTTGATTTTCTGTCTTTTGTATACACCGTGTGTGGCAGCGATTGCTTCTATTAAAAGAGAACTTGGTGGTAAATGGGCGATCGGTGTTGTGATCTTTCAGTGCGTGATTGCATGGGTTGCTGCATTTATTGTGCATGGAATTGTATGTTTGTTTTAAAACAAAAACTTCTGGAAACAGGAAAACTGCTTCCAGAAGTTTTTTATTGCAGATATTTTTTCAAGGCATCCAGATAAGTTGTCCCTAATCTGCTTAACATCCTTTTTTTATGTGTAATATACCCAATCCGCATATCACTTTCGTCAGCAAGAGGAACGGCAATGATATCTTTTCCATTCAATTTTTTGTCAATTACACCACTGCATACTGTGTAGCCATTTAGCCCGATCAGAAGATTAAATAAGGTGGCACGATCCCGTACACGGATATTTTTTTTGCGTTCAGATACAGAGAAGATTTCTTCTGAAAAATAAAAGGAATTGTGTTCACCCTGTTCAAAGGAAAGATATGGATAATCGTCCAGTTCTTCATTGGTGATTATTTTGTGATCGGCGAGAGGGTGACGTCTGCTGATAAATACATGTGGTTTTGCAACAAACAGCTGATGAAAAATAAGCCCGTTGGATTTTAAAATTTTTTCCAGAACCGTTTCATTAAAATTATTTAAGAAAAGAATTCCAATCTCGCTGCGCATTTTTGCTACATCTTCGATGATTTCGTATGTCTGGGTTTCGCGGAGACTGAAATCATATTCATCCTGTCCGTAGGTTTTGATCAGATCGACAAAAGCATTGACAGCGAAAGAATAGTGTTGCGTGGATACACAGAAATTCTTTTTCCCGCCGGAAGTTCCTTTGTATTTATCTTCGAGAATAGCGGCCTGTTCCAGCACCTGTCTGGCGTATCCTAAGAAATCTTCGCCTTCTTTTGAAAGGATGATCCCTTTATTAGTCCGGAGAAAAATGGTAATCTTCATTTCTTTTTCCAGTTCACGGATTGCGTTTGTCAGGCTTGGCTGGGAAATATAAAGACGATTTGCGGCTTCGGTAATTGTTCCTGTTTCAGCAACAGTTACGACGTATTTTAATTGTTGAAGAGTCATATTTTTCACTTTCTATAAAGAATATTGTTTTTGGGTTTGAGATATCAGAAAAGTATCTGGAAAATGTATCTTAGCGGAAAATACTTCTGACCAGATATCCTGGTAATATTGTAGCATGGAAGCAGGGAGCGTGAAACATTTTTTTGATATTGCTATAGTTTTAAACTATGGCAAACTGTATTTTTTTTGTATTTTTCAGATGCAGAATACTCTGCTATACTTTCAAACATAAAAGACAGACAGTACGAAAGAGAAAAGGAGAGCTATATTATGAGTAAAAATACACCATTTCGTTATGATTATGTAGGAAGTTTTTTAAGACCGGAAACACTGAAAAGAGCAAGAAGAGATTTTGAAGAAGGAAAGATTTCAAAAGAAGAACTGACAAAAGTAGAGGATGCTGCAATTTTAGACCTGGTAGAGAAGCAGAAAAAAGCCGGATATCATGTGATCACAGACGGCGAGTTCAGAAGAGCAACCTGGCATCTTGATTTCATGTGGGGATTTACCGGGGTAGGACATGAGCCGACCAAGACCGGACTTCCGTTCCACGGAGAAGCTGCAATGATCGATGATACTTATCTGACTGGAAAAATTTCCGTAGATCAGCACCCATTTGTAGAGCATTTCAAATTCGTAAAAGCTCTGGAGGATGAAAATACAGTGGCAAAACAGACGATTCCTGCACCGGCGCAGTTCCTGGAACAGTTTATTATGCCGATGGCACTTCCGAATACAAATAAATATTATCCGGATGTAGAGGAACTGGTAGAAGATATCGCCAATGGATATAAGAAAGTAATCCGTGACTTATACGATGCTGGCTGCAGAAACATTCAGTTAGATGACTGTTCATGGGGAATGTGTGTAGATCCGCATGCGGCAGCTATTTTCGGAACAGATGAAGCCGGACTTCAGAAGATCATGGAGCAGCTTCTTGATATCAACAACCGTGCGATTGAAGGTGCACCGGAAGATCTGGTGATCAATACGCATGTATGCCGTGGAAATTTCCACTCTACTTATGCAAGCAGTGGCGCGTATGACCGTGTGGCAGAAGCTTTATTCGCCCGTGAAAATGTAAGTGCATATTATCTGGAATTTGATGATGCACGTTCTGGTGGATTTGAGCCGTTGAAGAGTGTAAGTGGTGATAAAAAAGTGGTTCTCGGTCTGATCACAACCAAGTCACCAAAGCTGGAAGATAAAGAAGACGTAATTAAGAGAATCCATGAAGCAGCGAAATATGTCCCGCTCGACAGACTGTATTTGAGTCCACAGTGTGGATTTGCTTCCTGTGAAATCGGAAATAAACTGACAGAAGAAGAACAGTGGAAGAAGCTTGCACTGGTAAAAGAAATCGCGGAAGAAGTCTGGGGCGAAGAAAAATAAGCCAGATATAAAAATTTAATAAATAAGATACATACAGCTCCTTTCAAATCGTGCTACAATAGAAGCAGATTTGAAAGGAGCTGAAAATTTATGAATGAAGTAATCAAAAATATGGAAGAACGTAGAAGTGTCCGTGGATACAAACCGGATATGATCAGAAAAGAGGATCTGGATACGATCATTGAGGCCGGAACTTATGCGGCAACGGGAATGGGAATGCAGTCACCGATCATCGTGGCAGTGACGGATAAAGCAACAAGAGATCAGCTTTCAGCAATGAATGCAAAAATTATGGGAACCGATACAGATCCGTTTTATGGTGCACCGGTAGTTCTTATTGTACTTGCAGATAAGGCAAGACCGACATATCTTTATGATGGAAGTCTTGTGATGGGAAATCTGATGAATGCGGCGCATTCGCTTGGAATCGGAAGCTGCTGGATCCACCGGGCAAAAGAAGAATTTGAGAGTGCAGAGGGAAAAGAACTCTTAAAAGAGTGGGGACTTCCGGAAAATCTGGTCGGCATCGGACACTGCATCCTTGGATATCGCGACTGTGAATACCCGGACGCAAAAGAAAGAAAAGCGAACTATATTGTCAGAGTATAGGTAGAGCTTTCGTAACTGTGAAGGTACTGAACAGTTACGAACAAATAATAATTATACAAGTATATAAGGAGGAACCAAGGTGGCACAGCAGAAGCAGGAACAGGATTTAAACCAGTTACTGAAGGTACGTCGCGATAAACTGGCAGATCTTCAGGCTAATGGAAAAGACCCTTTTCAGATCACAAAGTTTAACCAGACTCATCACTCAATGGAAGTGAAGAGTCTTTATGAAGCACATGAGGCAGAACTTCTCAAAGATCGTGCAGAAGTAGATGTAACAGGTCTTGATGAAGAACAGGCAAAGGAAGCTGTTAAGAAAGATTACGAAGAGAGAAGAGAAATCATGGACGCAAGCCCGATCCACGTAGCGATCGCAGGCCGTATGATGTTCAAGAGAGTTATGGGTAAGGCTTCTTTCTGCAATATCCAGGATTTACAGGGAAATATTCAGGTATATGTAGCAAGAGATGCGATCGGAGCAGATTCTTATGCAGATTTTAAGAAATCCGATATCGGTGATATCTTCGGACTGGAAGGTTTTGCATTCAGAACAAGAACAGGTGAGATTTCTATCCATGCAGAAAGCATGACTCTTCTTTCCAAGAGCTTACAGATCCTTCCTGAGAAATTCCATGGACTGACAGATACAGATATGCGTTATCGTCAGAGATATGTAGACCTTATCATGAATCAGGACAGCAAGAACGTATTTATCAAACGTTCCCAGATTCTGAAAGAAATCCGTAACTTCCTTGCAGATCGTGACTTCATGGAAGTGGAAACTCCGATGCTGGTTGCAAATGCAGGCGGTGCTGCAGCAAGACCGTTTGAAACTCATTATAATGCACTGAACGAAGATGTTAAGCTTCGTATTTCTCTTGAACTTTATCTGAAGAGACTGATCGTTGGTGGTCTTGAGAGAGTTTATGAGATCGGACGTGTATTCCGTAATGAAGGTGTAGATACCCGTCATAATCCGGAGTTTACTCTGATGGAGCTTTATCAGGCATATACAGATTATGAAGGCATGATGGAACTGACTGAGTCTATGTTCCGTTATCTGGCAGAGAAGGTTTGTGGTTCTGCGAAGATTTCCTACAATGGTATCGAGATCGACCTCAGCAAACCTTTTGAACGTCTGACCATGAATGATGCGATCAAGAAATATGCAGGAATTGACTTTGATGAAGTTGCAGATGATGAAGCAGCTAAGAAGCTTGCAGATGAGCATCATATTGAATATGAAGAACGTCATAAGAAGGGTGATATCATCAACCTGTTCTTCGAGGAATACTGTGAAAAAGAACTGATCCAGCCAACCTTTATCATGGATCATCCGATCGAGATTTCTCCGCTGACAAAGAAGAAACCTTCTGATCCGAATAAGGTAGAGCGTTTCGAGCTGTTCATCAATACATGGGAAATGTGTAACGCATATTCCGAGCTCAATGACCCGATTGACCAGAGAGAGCGTTTCAAAGCACAGGATGCTCTTGCTGACGCAGGAGATGAGGAAGCAAACCACACAGATGAAGACTTCCTGAATGCACTGGAGATCGGTATGCCGCCTACAGGTGGTATCGGATACGGAATCGACCGTCTGGTTATGCTGCTTACAGACAGCCAGGCAATCCGTGACGTACTGCTGTTCCCGACAATGAAGTCTCAGGGCGCTGCAAAAAATGAAGCAAACAATGCAGCACAGGCTGGCGTGACAGCATCTGCACAGCCGGTTTCCGCACAGGAAGAAACAGCACCGTCCGATGATAACAATGGCTTCTTTACCCCGAATGATAAGATTGATTTCTCTAAAGTAACAATCGAGCCGTTATTTGAAGAGCAGGTTGATTTTGATACCTTCAGCAAGTCTGATTTCAGAGCTGTAAAGGTAAAAGCGTGTGAAGCTGTTAAGAAATCCAAGAAGCTGTTACAGTTCACTCTGGATGATGGAACAGGCACAGATCGTACGATTTTAAGCGGTATTCACGCTTATTACGAGCCGGAAGAACTGGTTGGAAAGACTCTTATTGCTATCACAAATCTTCCACCGAGAGCTATGATGGGCATTGACTCTTGCGGTATGCTCCTCAGTGCTATCCACGAAGAAGAAGGCGAAGAAAAGCTCCATCTTCTGATGGTTGATGACCACATTCCAGCAGGTGCAAAGCTCTATTAAGATGATGTAAAGATGTACCGTTTTACCGAATAGACGGGACGTACTTCATTTGATAAAAAACTAAAAAAACAGCGATTTACATCAAACTTACATCAA
>ERZ835541.2478-NODE-2478-length-14754-cov-3.144840_pt1 | contig 14754 bp, 18 predicted proteins | sample MGYA00519945_ERZ835541 | MGnify/ENA primary metagenome ERZ835541 (study PRJEB31850, sample SAMEA3708780) | human gut metagenome | biome: human gut; feature: human-associated habitat; material: faeces | place: China | collected 2014 ...
TGTCGGAATCCACACCGGGGCCATTGGGCGTCAACATGGCCACCTATGTGGGCTACCTCACCGCCGGGATCCCCGGTGCCGTGGCGGCTACCATGGGACTGGTAGCGCCCTCGGTGATCGTGATCCTCATTGTGGCGGCCTTCCTCAAGCGCTTCCGGGAGAGCCGACTGGTGAACAACGTGTTCTACGGTCTGCGCCCGGCCTCCGCCGCCATGGTGGCGGAGGCGGGCCTGTCCGTGGTGGGACTGGCCCTGCTTTACAGCGGCCAGACGGGCCTTGCGGCGGTGAACTGGAAGGCCGTGGCGCTGGCGGCGGTGCTGCTGGTGCTGACCCGCTGGTGCAAGCCCACCAAGGGCCTGCACCCCATCGTGTTCATTCTGGCCTCCGCCATCATAGGCGTGGTGTTCTCCTTCTGAAAAACGAATACAAATCGCAATATTCACATCGAAGATTACGATACGTTGTCACATTCTGCGTAAAAATCGCCCCTCCGGCGGAACGGACCGGAGAAACGATGAAGAAAAGGGTATCCCGACGGCTTTGCCGCCGGGATACCCTTTTTCGGCGAAATTCCCGTAAAGCATAATTCCATTACAGTGCGCCTGTCGCACCCATATACAGCAGAGCGGCAGCCTCCCTGGCCCAGTAGCCTGGGCCAAGCATCCAGATGCTGGCGCAGCCCAGAGAGTAGGGGGTAAGCCCGTCCTTCTCCGCCCATACACCGGCCCGCAGCTGGTGGAAATTATCGGAGGCGATGGCCACCTCCGTAGGCAGACCCTCCCGCCGGATGGCCTCAGCGGAAAAGGCCAGATTCTCCTCCGTGGAGATGGAGGCGTCCTCCAGATAGATGCGGCCGGGGGCGATGCCCATGGACACCAGTGTGTCCCGGATACACCGGGCCTCGGTGGTGGGCTCCTGATTGTTCTGCCCGCCGGAGGCCACGCACACCGCCTCCTCATGGATGGAGAGATAGTCGTAGGCGGCCTGAATGCGATCTTGCAGCATCCGGCTGGGCGTCCCGTCGGACCGCACCTGACAGCCCAGCACGATGACCGTCACCGGCCGTGTACCATCGGGATGATGGGCCGCCCGGATGCCCATCAGGGTCAGGATAGTCCCCAGCACCAGCACCCCCGCCACCAGCACCACGCACACCGTGCGCCGCAGCCACCGGGGTAGCCGCCGGAAAAGACCGGGGAACACCAGCCACACCGCCGCCAGCAGCAGCCCCGCCGCCGGGTACAGCATCCCGATGTGAAGTACCCCCATGGACAGGGGCAGCAGAAAATACACCGCCCCCAGCACGCACAGGGCTGCCGCCCCATAGCGAAGAACCGGATGCCTCATGTCAGTTCTCTGCGATGTGGTTGGCGATGCGCTGCATGATGAGATCCAGCGCCACCAGATTGTGTCCGCCCTCCAGCACCACAATGTCGGCGTATTTCCGAGTGGGCTCCACAAACTGCTCGTGCATGGGCTTCACCGTGGCCAGATACTGCTCCACCACCGACTGCATGGAGCGTCCCCGCTCCTCCACATCCCGCAGCGCCCGCCGCAGGATACGCACGTCGGCGTCGGTCTCCACGAAAATTTTGATGTCCAGCAGATCCCGCAGCGCCTTGTTCTGGAAGATGAGGATGCCCTCCACGATGACCACCTTGGTGGGCTTTATTTCGATGGTCTCATCGGTGCGGTTGTGGATGGTGTAGTCGTAGACGGGGCAGTGGATGGTCTCCCCGGCCTTCAGCCGCTTCAGATCCTCCACCATCAGCTCCGTGTCGAAGGCGTCGGGGTGGTCGTAGTTCTGCTTGCACCGCTCCTCGAAGGGACAGTCCTGCCGCTTGTAGTAGTTGTCGTGATGCACCACGCTGATGTCCGGCCCGAACCGCTGGGCCAGATGCTCGGTAAGGGTGGTCTTGCCGGAGCCGGTGCCTCCGGCGATGCCGATGAAAATGGTGTTCATACTCGTCGTCCCCCTGCTGGTTTTATCCTTTCCATTATAGGAAACCTGCGCCGGAAAAGCAAGCACTCCCCGGCGAAAGTTGTAAAAAAAGCTTGAACTTCCAGCAATTACAGTTGACGGAGGGCGGCAAAACGGGTATTATAACAGATATAAGTTTACCACTGTGTTATCGCCCCTGCGGCGTTTTTAATTGGAGGAGATTCCATGAGCCTGTTGAAATGCCCTAAGTGCGGAGAAATGTTCTCCGATAGCTATAAGACCTGCCCCTTCTGCGAGGAGGACGAAGCCTTTGCCAACGGCGGCAAAAAGCCGGTGAATCCCGGTCGCCGGGTCCATCGCCAGAAGAGCCCCAGCATCCTTGGCCCCACGCTGGTGCTGGTGCTGGTGCTGGTGGCGGGGGTGCTGATCTATACCCTCGTCGGCAGCAGAAAGCCCAGCGACGACCGGCCCGATCCCCCCAAGAACCCCACAGAGGACGTGGATCCCAACACCCCCGCTGTCACCCTGACCCTTGACCAGACGGCGCTGGAACTGACCGCCGGCGGCACCGGGAAGCTGGCCGCCACCGGTGCGGATCAGATCACTTGGACCAGCAGCAATGCCGACGTGGCTACCGTTGACGAGGACGGCACCGTCACCGCTGTCGCCGCCGGTACGGCCACCATCTCCGCCTCCGCCGAGGGTGCCGACCCCGTCACCTGCACCGTCACCGTGAAGGAGGCCCCCAAGAAGGATCTGGTGCTGGAATCCATTTGGGGCGTCAAGGGCGCATCCATTGATATCGGTGAGGAAGCCACCATGCGAGTGACCGCCGACGGGGAAACGGTGGACGATAGCTTGATCAAGTGGTCTACGGCCAATCCCAGTATCGCCACGGTAGATGCCAGCGGTGTAGTGAAGGGTGTAGCCAGCGGCAGCACGGATTTGATTGCTGAGGTTTACGGTCAGACGCTGACAGTGACTGTCATTGTGGAATGACCCCCAACTAAATCCCCAAGAGCCGCCTCCCACAGGAGGCGGCTCTTTTTTGCGCCCCCGCAGGTCTCACAGAGTTCGCCTCCCGCAGGAGGCGGCTCTTTTCGCATCTTCCACAGCCCCTACGCCCACCCCGCAGTGAAAAATCCTTTGGATTTTTCACTGCGGCTTTACTTCCCCGGCAAAACCCGCTACAATAGGAAAAAACGAGAGGAGGCGGGCCTATGGAGACCTTACAGGTGGCGCTGGGACGGCGCAGCTACCCCATCTACATCGGCGGTGGCCTGCTGGAGCAGGCGGAGGAGCTGCTGCGCCCGCTGGGTGTGGGCCGTTGGGCCATCGTCTGCGACGACACGGTGGCAGGCCTGTACGGTGCTGCGTTGGCCCGCCGCACCGGCTGGCCGCTGGTGACCTTCCCGGCAGGGGAGGGCTCCAAGTCGCTGGAGGAGTACGACCGGCTGTGCCGCCGGCTGGTGCAGCTGGGCCTGACCCGCAGCGATGGCATCGTGGCCTTGGGCGGCGGCGTCACCGGCGATCTGGCGGGCTTTGCGGCAGCCACGCTGCTGCGTGGCGTGGCGCTGGTGCAGGCCCCCACCACCCTGCTGGCGCAGGTGGACAGCGCCGTAGGCGGCAAAACGGGGCTGGATCTGCCGGAGGGGAAAAACCTGCTGGGCTGCTTCTACCAGCCCCGCATGGTGCTGGCGGATACGGCGTGCCTTGTCACTCTGCCCCGGCGTCAGCTGGCCTGCGGCATGGCCGAGGTCATCAAATACGGCTGCATCGCTGATGAGGAGCTGCTGACCCGGCTGGAGCAGCAGGAGCCGGACTGGCCCCGGATCATCCGCCGGTGCCTTGCCTGCAAGGCGGCGCTGGTGGCGCAGGATGAGCGGGACGAAGGCCCCCGTCGGCTGCTGAACTTCGGCCATACCTTCGGCCACGCCATGGAGGCACTGGGCGGCGGCCGCTATACCCACGGCGAGTGCGTGGCGGCTGGTATGATGGAGATGCTCCGCTGGCAAACGGCCCACGGCAGCGACCAGACCGCCATGCTGGCCCGGCTGGGGACGCTGCTGGAGCGCTATGACCTGCCCCGGCGGTTGGACTTGCCGGAGACGGCGTGGCGGCAGTACCTGCTGCGGGACAAAAAACGCAGCGGCGGCGAGATGACCATTGCGGTGCTGGAGCGCCCCGGCCACGGCGTGCTGTGGTCGGTGACGCCGGAGGAGCTGCTGGAGGAAACCCGATGGATGTGAAGCTGTATCCCGCCCCGCTGGCAGGGTCGGTAGCGGCCCCGCCTTCCAAGAGCCGCTGGCACCGGGAGCTGATCTGTCAGGCGGCGGCTGGCCGGTTCCCGCCGGTTTCCCCCGACGCCCCGGAGGATATCCGGGCCACGGCGGCGGGCTTGCGGGTCTTATACGGCGGCGGGGAGGAGGTTCCCTGCGGAGCCAGCGGCAGTACCCTGCGTTTCCTGCTGCCGCTGGCCATGGTGCTTGGCCGTGAGGTGACGTTCACCGGTACGCCCCGGCTGCTGGAGCGGGTGATGCCGGGCCTGTGGGGCGTGACGCCCTGTCCCGGCGGACTGCGAGTCACGGGCCGCCTTACCGGCGGCGTGTACCGTCTGCCGGGGGGCGATACCTCCCAGCTCATCAGCGGGATGCTCATGGCCCTGCCCCTGTGCCGGGAGGACTCCCGGCTGGAGGCGCCGGGGCCGGTGTCCCGGCCCTATGTGGACTTAACGGCGTGGGTGCTGGAGCGCTACGGTGTCGTGCTGCACCGGGCGCAGGGCGGCTGGCGCATTCCCGGCGGCCAGCGCTTTGCGCCTCTGCCCATGGAGCAGGAGGGGGACTGGTCGGCGGCGGCCTATTGGCTGGTGCTGGCGGCGCTGGGCCAAGGCATCACGGTAACGGGTCTGCGGCAGGACTCCCGGCAGGGGGACCGCAGGGCGTTGACCCTGTGCCGGGAGCTTCCCCAACAGGTGTCCCTCCGGGAGAACCCGGACCTGCTGCCGCCGCTGGCCTTGCTGGCGGCATTGCGGCCTGACAAGGAAACAAACTTTACAGATGCTGCCCGCCTGCGGCATAAAGAGAGCGACCGCTTGGCGGCCACGGCGGCCCTGCTGACGGCATTGGGCGGCCGGGCGCAGGAGACGGCGGACGGTCTTGCCGTCCGTGGTGTGGCGTGTCTTCAGGGCGGCGAGGTGCAGAGCGCCGGAGATCATCGGCTGGCTATGCTGGCGGCCTGCGCCGCCCCCTTCTGCCGGGAGCCGGTGGTGCTGCGGGGAGCGGACTGCACCGCCAAATCCTACCCGGCCTTCTGGCGGGACTATGCCCGACTGGGTGGAAAGGTGGAACACTTGACATGATGGATTATACCATATTCGGGGAGTCCCACGGCCCCGCCGTGGGAGTGCTGCTGCGGGATGTGCCGCCGGGTCTGCCGGTGGATGAGGAGTTCATCCGCCGGCAGCTGCTGCGCCGTGCGCCCCAAGATCCTCTCTCCACCGCCCGGCATGAACCGGATCAGGTGGAGGTGCTCAGCGGGGTCTATCAGGGCGTGACCACCGGAATGCCGGTGTGCCTGCTGCTGCGGAACCGGGACGTTCGCTCGGCGGATTACGATGCCCTGCGCCACACGCCCCGGCCCAGCCACGCCGACTACACCGCTTGGGTGCAGAGCGGTGGGCGCAACGATCCCCGTGGCGGCGGGGCCTTTTCCGGACGGCTGACGGCCCCTCTGGTGGCGGCAGGCGCCTTGGCAAAAAACTGGCTGAGTCTACAAGATATTGAAGTAAATGCACAAGTTATTGACGAAAATGCCCTGCGCCAGCGGGCGGAGGCGGCCCGCCAGACTGGGGACTCCGTGGGTGGTCAGGTGCGCTGCATCGTCACGGGCCTGCCCGCCGGCTGGGGCGGCCCGGACTGGCGGGAGACGGTGGAGTCGGAGATCGCCCGCCACGTGTTCGCCATCCCCGGCGTGAAGGCGGTGGCCTTCGGGGCCGGGGAGGAGCTTGCCGCCCTCCGGGGCAGTCAGGCCAACGACCCTTGGCGTACCGACGGCCGGAGGGTCTGGTCTGTCACCAATCACAGCGGCGGCATCAACGGCGGCATCACCAACGGGATGCCGGTGGAGTTCACCGTGACCTTCCGCCCCACCCCCTCCATCGCCCAGCCGCAGGAGACCATCGACCTTGAAACTATGACCAACACAAAAATCACCATCGGTGGCCGTCACGATGCCTGCATCGCCCTGCGGGCGCCGGTGGTGGTGGAGAGTGCGGCGGCCTTGGCCCTGTGGAGACTGAAGGGAGCCGGCGGCGGAGAATTGGACGATTTGCGTGGCCAGCTGGACATTCTGGACACAGAGCTGACGACGCTTTTTGTCCAAAGACAGTCCATTTCCCGCCGGATCGGCGCCTATAAACGGGAGCATCACCTGCCGGTGCAGGATGCCGGACGGGAGGAGCAGGTGCTGCACACACGGGGGCAGCTGGCCCCGGAGCGGCGGCAGCAGGTGGAGCGGCTGTTCCGACTGCTGATGGAGCTGAGTCGGGAGGAGCAGGTATGAAAAAGCTGATCCTCATCGGTCTTCCCGGCAGCGGAAAAACCACCGTAGGCGGGCTGCTGGCCCGGCAGTTGGGCCTGCCCTTCCGGGACTGCGACCCGCAGGTGGAGCGGCTGGCGGGCAGGACGGTGGCGCAGCTGTTTTCCGGCGGAGAGGAGTGCTTCCGCCGCTGGGAGACGGCGGCATTGCAGGCACTCTGCGCCGGAGAGGACTGCGTGCTGGCCACCGGCGGCGGGGCTGTGCTGCGGCCGGAGAACCGTGCGCTGCTGCGGCGCAGCGGCGTGCTGTTCTGGCTGGATCGCCCGGTGGCAGACATTGAGCGGACATTGGAAATAGAGAGCCGCCCGCTGCTGGCCGGGGGCGGTTCGCTGGAGACGCTGCGGCGGCAGCGGGAGGCGCTGTACCGCATCTGTGCCGACTACGCCATCCGGGAGGATACGGCGCAGGCGGCGGCAGAGGTCATTGCCGCCATATGGAGGAAACAGGTATGAAGTTTCTCATCATCAACGGGCCGAATCTGAATCTGCTGGGCAGCCGGGAGCCGGATATCTACGGCACCGGAACCTATGAAGCCCTGTGCCGCCGGGTGCAGGACTATGCCGCCGCCCACGGCTGGGAGGCGGACTGCTTCCAGAGCAATCACGAGGGGGCTATCATCGACGCCATTCAGCAGGCGGCGGGGGTCTATGACGGCATCGTCATCAACCCGGCAGCCTATACCCATTACAGCTATGCCATTTACGATGCTCTGCGGGCGGTAGATGTCCCGGCGGTGGAGGTACACCTGTCGAATATCCGTCAGCGGGAGCCCTTCCGGCAGATATCGGTGACGGCCCCGGCCTGCCGGGGGCAGATCGTGGGCCACGGCTTTGACGGCTATCTGGAGGCGCTGGTACTGCTGGCGGAGGGCCTGTGATGCGGCTGTGTGTCATCGGGGATCCGGTGGGTCACAGCCTGTCGCCCCGCATCCACCGGCAGTTTATGGAGAAGTGCGGCGTTGCCGGAAGCTATGAAGCAATGACGGTGACGGCGGAGACACTGGAGGACTTTGTGGCGCAGGGCCGCCGGGGAGCGTGGGACGGGTGCAACGTTACCATGCCCCTGAAGGAGCGTATTCTGCCGCTGCTGGATGCGGTGGAGCCGTGGACGGCCTTCTGCGGAGCCGTGAACACCGTATGCTTCCGGAATGGTCGGGCCGTGGGGTACAACACCGACGGGCCGGGGGTGGTAGAGAGCCTGCGGCTGCGGGGCTTTGCCCCGGCGGGGCAGGCGGCGCTGGTGCTGGGGGCTGGAGGAGCCGCCAAGGCGGCGGCGCTGGCGCTGGCGCAGGCGGGCTGTCGGGTGACGGTGTGCGCCCGGACACCGGAAAAGGCAGCGGCGCTGGCTGGCCGGTGCGGCGGTGTGACTGTCTCATGGGAGGACCTGCCCCGTGCCGCCGCAGAGCATGGGCTGCTGCTGAACGCCACACCGCTGGGCATGGAGGGTTCGCCGGAGTTCGAGTCTTTGGATTTCGTACAGGCGCTGCCGGCGAAGGCGGTGGTATACGATTTGGTGTACCATCCCACGGACACAGCGCTGATGCGAGCGGCGGAGTACCGGGGCCTGACGGCAGTGGGAGGGCTTGCCCTGCTGGTGCAGCAGGCGGCGCTGGCCTTCGCCTACTTCACCGGCATAGTACCGGATGCGGCTCTGTGCCGGAATATCTTGCAGGAGCTGGAGGCGGCGCAGTAGGGGTGCGGCTGCCGCTTCCGTAAAAAATGCAAAAAAAATCTGAAATAGGGCTTGCAAAATAAAAAGGAGTGTGGTATAGTAATCAAGCTGACGTGATGCAGCAAGTGAATATGGTATCCGGGTGTGGCGAAGTTTGGTATCGCGCTTGAATGGGGTTCAAGAGGCCTCGAGTTCGAATCTCGACACTCGGACCAAAAAAGTTCCGAAATCTGTGGATTTCGGAACTTTTTTTGCGCTTTTTGCGGGACTCTTGAATCAGCGGAAAAAGTCGTGCATAACGCCACCATAACGGCGGTGAAAAAAGTGCGAAAGCTTGGTTTTGAAAAAGTCACTTTTTGCAACTTTTTTGGAGAGCGTTTTTGTACGCACGCAGAATTTCTTTGGCCTGTGGCGCCATGACAAAGGTGAGATGATGGGCGGCGCACTCGAACGTATCCCCCAGGTCGGTGTCAAACAGGGATTGCTTCCGTGGCAGCGCCGCCTTTCCAAACAGTATGCCTAGAAAAGCCTGAGTTGCTCCGCAGCGGTAACAGAAATGCCGTCTGTTTTTATAAACTTTTGGATCTCCCGCTTGGTGAACCTCGCCATACATTTACGGATAAGCTCTGCGGTGATCTTACATCCTTTGCTGTAGGCAGCTGTGCCGACTGCTGCCGCTGGGCGCTGTAGGATGCAGCGGCGGCCCGTAGGTCCCCCCCGGATCTCCTGACAGTCCATGCTACTGCATCTCCTTGACCCACAGGGTCAGGGCCGGTGCGGCCTCGTCCACGTGGCTGCCGTGGATGGCAAGGCCACGGGTGACGATGGCCCCCGGTGCGGCTTTGCGGATGTCCTGCTCCGTCTGGGAGAGGCCGCTGCCCTCGTGGGTGCAGAAGGGGCAGATGAGCTTGCCGGTGAAGTCGTAGTGCTCCAAGAAGGTATAGACCGCCATGGGCATGGTGCCGCAGTAGTTGGGATAGCCCAGATAGATGCGGTCATAGCCCGACAGATCTTTCGGCAGACCCAGCAGCTCCGGACGGACACTTTGCTGCCAGTCGGCTCTGGCCTGTGCCACGCAGGTGCGGTAGTCGTCGGAATAGGGGTGGGCCTGACGGAGCTCCAGCAGGTCGCCGCCGGTGAGGGATGCCAGCTGCTCCGCCACCCGCCGGGTGTTGCCCACGGGGATGCGGCGGTAGGAGCCGCCGAAGTAGTTCTCTCCCGCACGGGAGTAGTAAGCGATCAGAATAGCCATATCAAAGACTCCTTTCTATACTGCCGGGGGTTCTTAATACCGGGACAGGCGCTCCGGGGGGAGGGCGGGGTTCGCTACCGCCCAGGAGAGGACGGCCCAAGAGACAGGGACTTCCGCCCACAGGAGCCAGGTGGCCATATCCTGCGTGACGCACTGGTTCCGGGCCGGCAGGGGGCGCTGCAGCCGCACCGTGCCATGACCGTCGGTTATATCGGCGGTATGGAGAATGGGAGGCAGGGATCCGGAGGCGGTGGTATCCGTCACCAGCAGCAGGGCATGGCCGGCGAAAAAATCTGGGCCGTAGGCCTTTAGCTCCGGTACGTCCGGCAGTTGGGACGCCGAGGTGACGCACCGGGCATCATTTCGCCGCCGGGTATAGGGCAGGCGCACCCGGCCCGCCGTCTGCAAAGGCTGCTGCTTCATAAGTCCCTCCTTGAAAACGGTGCGCCGCACCGGGCCGGAGCGGCCCCATGCGGCGCAGGGGTTATTTGCTGGCGTACAGGACCACGTCCACCGTCAGGGTCTGGCCGTCCCGCTGGATGGTCAGACGGATGGTATCGCCCACGGAGTGGCTGCGCCGCACCGTCAGCAGATCGCTGGTGACGGAGACAGGCTGGCCGTCCGCCTCCAGAATGATATCGCCGGGCTGCACACCGGCCTCCGCAGCGCCCAAGGTGTCGTCCACGGTGTAGACCTCCACCTGCGTGCCGCCACCGGACTTTTCGATGGTGCGGACGGTGATACCGATGGTGGGGGTACCCAGAAACTCCCCGTGGGCGATGAGGTCATTGACCACGAAGGACACGGAGCTGATGGGCAGGGCGAAGCCCAGACCCTCCACCGTGGCCTCCTCCTCGGAGAGGCTGGAGTTGCTCATTTTCATGGTGTTGATGCCGATGACCTGCCCATAGCTGTTGATGAGGGGGCCGCCGGAGTTGCCGTTATTCAGGGCGGCGTTGGTCTGGATCATGGTCATGGTGCGGCCCTGCATCTCCACCTCACGGTTGATGGCGGAGACGATGCCGTTGGTAAGGGTCCCCCGCAGCTCTACGCCCAAGGGGTTGCCGATGGCGTACACCGGGTCGCCCACCGTCAGCAGGTCGGAGTTGCCGAACTCCGCCGCCGGCAGAGGATTGTCCGCAATGGCCCGCAGTACCGCCAGATCCTCGTCCTCGTCATAGCCCACCAGACGGGCGTCGTAGGTGACGCCGGTGTCCAGCGCCACCCAGCAGCTCTTGCCGCCGGAGATGACGTGGGCGTTGGTGATGATATAGCCGCTCTCGGTCATGATGACGCCGGTACCCACGGCGGCAGAGCCGTCGGACTGCTCCGCCACCACCGCCACCACCGACGGGTTTACCTTAGCGTACACCTGCTGAATGGTGAGCTCCTCCCCGGAGGGGTCCTGACAGCTGAGCTTCACGCCCTCCTCCCCGGAGATGCGGGGGATGGTAGTCTCCTTCTTGCGGAAGATATCCACCATGCTGCTGGCGGAGTCGCCGTCGTCGCTGCCCGGCAGGCTGGGGGCGCTGGAGGCGGTGGAGGACAGGAGCACCGCCACCACGATGACCACGACCACCAGAGCTATGCCGCCTATGCCCAGCCACGTCCACAGACGGCGGCGCTTACGCTGGGTTTTGGCGGCCTGCTTCCAGACGTTCTGAGGTATGGGGCGCTGCTGGACGAAGTAGTTGACGACCTCCTCCGGCTCCTCCTGCCGGGGGGTGTACCAGCTGACGATCTCGTCCGGCTCCTCCTCCGGCAGGTCCGTCCGGTCCTGCTGCGGCTGGGGCGGCAGATCGCCGCCTACCGGGTCAAATTCTCTGTTTTCGTCATTATACATAGGATACTTCCTCTCACGGCTCGTTCCGCATGGGGTGAGCCATCTGAACGGTAAAGCTGAAGGCGGTGACGCCGTTTTCGCTGGTGACGGTGATCTGCTCCTTGTGCTGAGACAGGATGGTCTTTACCACGTACAGGCCCAGCCCGTAGCCGTCCTTATCCTCGCTGCGGGATTTGTCAGACTTGTGGAAGCGCTCAAACAGCAGGGGGATCTCCTCGGCAGGGATGGTCTGACCGGCGTTGCGTACCGTGACCACGGCCTTCTCCCCGTGGACGGCCAGCCCCAGATACAGGGACGAGTGGGGGGCGGCGAACTTGGTGGCGTTTTCCAGCAGGTTGTAAATGACCTGGGTGATGAGGTCGTTGACGCCCTCCACCATCACAGGCTCCTCCGGGATGTCCGCCTCTACATCCAACTCCCGGTCGGTGATCTTCTGCTCCATGGACAGCAGCGCCAGACGCATACTCTCGCACAGGTCGAAGTCCTCTTTTTTCATCTCCTGCGACTGGATCTGAGAGATATCCAGCATCCGGCGCACCAGACGGCTGAGCCGACGGCTCTCGTCGGAGATAATTTGCAGGTACTTGCGTTCTTTTTCCGGCGGGATGGTGCCGTCCAGAATACCGTCGGTGTAGCCGGCGATGGAGGTCATGGGGGTCTTTAATTCATGGGAGATGTTGGCGATGAAGTCCCGGCGCTGACGCTCCGTCTCCGCCAGAGAGTCCGCCATGTTGTTAAAGCCCGCCGCCAGCTCGCCGATCTCATCGCCCCGGTCGGCGTCCTGCATCCGCACGTCGAAGTTCCCGGCGGCGTAGGCCCGTGTGGCCTGCACCATCTCCCGGATGGGCTGGATCTGCCGCATGGAGGTCAGGGAGGTGACGATGAACACCAGCAGCAGGATGATGGCGGAGGTCATGAGGAACAGGCTGATGAAGGACCGCCACATCCCCATGACGGAGCGGGCGTTCATCACCGCCAGCACCACGCCGATGGTCTGGTCGCCGTCCTGAACGGGGACGCCCACCACGAACTGTTTGGAGGTGTAGGCGCCGCCCAGACTGCTGCGGCCCTGATACAGGCCGCTGCCCGTCAGGACCTCCTGCGTGATCTCCTGCGGGATGGCCACCACCTTGCCCCCCAGCCGCTGGTCCGCCGTCAGCAGGGCATAGCCGCTGCCGTTGCACACCAGAAACTCGGCGTTGGTCATGGCGCTACCCAGACTGATGAAGCGCTTGAGGTTTTCATCCTCCGTCTGGCCGCCGGACTTCAGGTAGTCCACGGACACCTGAGCAATGAGACTGGCCCGCTCCTGCAGCTCGTCCCGCCGCTCGGTGAAGTTATAGTTATAGCTCAGGGCGAAAAAGGACACGCCCAGCAGCAGCAGCGTCAGCATCACCATGCCGGCGGTCAGGGCGAACTGCTGCCAGTAGAGCCCACTGAACCGTTTCTTGCGCTCTGCCATCACTTCACTTCAAACTTATAGCCCACGCCCCACACGGTTTTCAGCTCCCACTGGTCGGAGACATTCTCGATCTTCTCCCGCAGGCGCTTGATATGGACGTCCACTGTCCGGGAGTCACCGAAGTAGTCGAAGCCCCACACCTCGTCCAGCAGCTGGTTGCGGGTGTAGACCCGGTTGGGCGTGGAGGCCAGATGGTACAGCAGCTCCAGCTCTTTGGGGGGCGTATCCACTTTCTTGCCGTCCACCAGCAGCTCGTAGCTGTCCAGATTGATCTCCAGCTTGTCGAACACCAGACGCTTGCGGGTGTCGTCGGGGATCTCGCTGCGGCGCAGCACGGCGTTGATGCGGGCCATCAGCTCCTTCATCTCGAAGGGCTTGACCAGATAGTCGTCGGCGCCCATCTCCAGACCGGTGATGCGGTCGTTGACTTCGCTTTTAGCCGTCAGCATGATGATGGGTGTCTTGGCCTTTTCCCGGATGTGGGCGCAGACGGACCAGCCGTCCATCACCGGCAGCATGATATCCAGCAGCACCATGTCCGGCGCCTGCCGGTCGTACTCCTCCACGGCCTTGCCGCCGTCATAGGCGATGCGGACGTCGAAGCCCTCCTTCTCCAGATACATCCGGATCAGGTCGGAAATATTGCGGTCATCCTCGACCACCAGAATATTGCGTGCCATAGGAAACCTCCCATTTATATACTATATTACCATTATACCCGGCAGTTTTCGGGCTTCCTGAACATTTTGTAAATTGGTTCATGAAAGTATACCACACTTTCGGCCGTTTGTATATGCCCCGGACAATATTTTTCGGTGGGCTGGGGGGCAAGGGGGGACTTTTCGGATATTTTATGAACAAACATAGGTACTTCTGTGAACATTAGCACTCGACACTTGACAGTGCTAAAAACGGTGCTATGATGAAGCTGTTCCAAGGGAGAGAGCCAAAGAACTCCACCGGGGAACGGAAAACGCATACAATGTGTAAGCGGTGACAAAAGTTGGCGCCGGTGAGACACCGGCACCCGGAATTTTGAATGGAGGTATGACTTATGTTGCCCAGCATTTTTGGTGAGAATTTGTTTGATGATTTCTTCTCTGATCCCTTCGGGATGATGGTACCTCAGAGCCGTGACCCGCTGTATGGCAAGCACGGCAAGAACCTGATGAAGACAGACGTGCGGGAGACAGAGAACTCCTATGAGCTGGATATCGACCTGCCGGGCTTCAAGAAGGACGAGGTCAATGTGGAGCTGAAGAACGGTTATCTGACCATTCAGGCCGCTAAGGGTCTGGACAAGGAGGAGCAGGACAAGAAGGGCAAGTACATCCGTCAGGAGCGCTATGCCGGCGCCTGCAGCCGCAGCTTCTACGTAGGCGAGGACGTGGAGCCGGAGGAGGTGTCCGCCAAGTTCGAGGACGGCATCCTGACCATCTCCGTGCCGAAGGCAGCCAAGAAGCAGCTGCCCAAGCAGACGTCCATCAACATTCTGTAAGCGCTCTGTGAGCGTCCGTAAGAGACGGGAAAGGGTCCCCGGCGAGAGCCGGGGAGCCTTTTTGCGTGCCGGGATGTCAGCGGATCAGGGGCAGGAGCAGCTGGCAGGACTCACAGAAGTAGGTCTCTATGTCGTCGCCCTGCAGGAGGACCTTGGAGACGACATTGTGCCGGAAGAAGCCCTTTTGCTTGACCTCGTTATCGGTGAACACGCAGGCCATAGGGGTCAGGCCGGTGGAGCCCATGAAGGTGGAGGCACCGGTTTTCATCTCCTTACCGCATACGGGACATTGCATGGTACATTCTCCTTGCTGTGATAGTCTCCGGCGGCCAAAGCCCTCCGGGAGGTCTATTCTATCACAGCGGCGGAGGATTTTCCAGAGGGGGGAGAAAAACTCCGGCAGCGGTCGCCTTTCTGCGGGGAAGGCGCCGGGGGAAAATCAAAAGGTCTTTGTCCCATGGGACAAAGACCTTTTTTCTGGTCCGAGTGT
>ERZ835541.2483-NODE-2483-length-14720-cov-5.623866_pt1 | contig 14720 bp, 8 predicted proteins | sample MGYA00519945_ERZ835541 | MGnify/ENA primary metagenome ERZ835541 (study PRJEB31850, sample SAMEA3708780) | human gut metagenome | biome: human gut; feature: human-associated habitat; material: faeces | place: China | collected 2014 ...
AAGTGGACATCATGCGTGGTATCGAAAATACTTCCGGTCCGCTGGGACAAGGACATACTTTTGCAGTAGGTGCTGCTATCGCTGCCAAATTCTTGAAAGCCCGTTTCGACGAGGTGATGAATCAGACCATTTACGCTTACATCTCTGACGGTGGTATTCAGGAAGAAATCTCTCAAGGTTCCGGACGTATTGCCGGTGCACTGGGATTGGACAATCTGATTATGTTCTATGACTCCAACGATATTCAGCTTTCTACAGAAACGAAAGACGTAACCGTTGAAGATACTGCCATGAAATATGAAGCATGGGGATGGAACGTACTTAGTATCAACGGTAATGATCCTGACGAAATCCGTGCAGCAATCAAAGAAGCACAGGCTGAAAAAGAACGCCCGACGCTGATTATCGGTAAAACCGTAATGGGTAAAGGTGCACGCAAGGCAGACGGCAGCAGCTATGAAGCTAACTGCGCTACACACGGTGCTCCTCTCGGCGGCGACGCTTATGTAAATACAATCAAGAATCTAGGTGGTGATCCTACTAACCCGTTCGTTATATTCCCGGAAGTAGCCGAACTGTATGCAAAAAGAGCAGAAGAACTGAAAAAGATCGTTGCTGAAAAGTATGCAAAGAAAGCTGCATGGGCGAAAGCAAACCCGGAACTGGCAGCAAAACTGGAACTCTTCTTCTCGGGCAAAGCTCCGAAAGTGGACTGGGCTGCTATCGAACAGAAAGCAGGTAGCGCTACTCGTGCTGCATCTGCAACCGTATTGGGCGCACTTGCTACACAGGTAGAAAACATGATCGTTGCTTCGGCCGACCTTTCTAACTCTGACAAGACTGACGGTTTCCTGAAAAAGACTCATTCTTTCAAGAAAGGTGATTTCAGCGGAGCATTCTTCCAGGCAGGTGTATCTGAATTGTCAATGGCTTGTATCTGTATCGGTATGTCTCTCCATGGTGGTGTAATCGCTGCTTGCGGTACATTCTTCGTATTCTCCGATTACATGAAACCTGCCGTACGTATGGCTGCTTTGATGGAACAACCGGTGAAATTCATCTGGACACACGACGCATTCCGCGTAGGTGAAGACGGTCCTACTCACGAACCGGTAGAACAGGAAGCTCAAATCCGCCTGATGGAAAAACTGAAAAACCATAAGGGACACAACTCTATGTTGGTACTTCGTCCGGCTGATGCAGAAGAGACAACCATTGCTTGGAAACTTGCTATGGAAAATATGTCTACTCCTACAGGATTAATCTTCTCTCGTCAGAATATTGCCAATTTACCGGCAGGAACAGATTACGAACAAGCAGCCAAGGGTGCTTATATCGTAGCAGGTTCCGACGAAAATCCGGATGTTATCCTGGTGGCTTCAGGTTCTGAAGTAGCTACATTGGTAGCCGGCACAGAGTTACTTCGCAAAGATGGCGTGAAGGTACGCATTGTATCTGCTCCTTCTGAAGGTCTGTTCCGCAACCAACCGAAAGAATATCAGGAAGCTATTCTTCCGGCAGATGCGAAGATTTTCGGTATGACTGCCGGTCTGCCTGTCACTCTTCAAGGTCTGGTAGGTTGCCACGGTAAAGTTTGGGGATTGGAATCTTTCGGTTTCTCTGCTCCTTACACTGTGTTGGATGAAAAACTTGGATTTACTGCCGAGAACGTATATAACCAGGTAAAAGCAATGCTCTAATGAAAACAATCGGATTAGCATGCGACCATGCCGGTTTTGAACTGAAAGAATATGTTCGCGGCTGGCTGGAAGTAAAAGGCTGGGCTTACAAGGATTTCGGAACTAACTCTACCGCTAGCGTAGACTATCCGGATTATGCTCATCCGCTGGCTCTTGCAGTGGAATCGGGAGAATGTTATCCCGGTATCGCTATCTGCGGCAGTGGAAACGGAATCAATATGACGCTGAACAAGCACCAGGGAATTCGTGCTGCTCTCTGTTGGAATGCAGAAATTGCGCACCTGGCCCGTCAGCACAATGACGCTAATGTACTGGTTATGCCGGGACGCTTCATCAGCACTGAAGAAGCGGATATGATTTTGACAGAGTTCTTCTCTACCAAATTTGACGGTGGCCGTCATCAGAATCGTATTGATAAGATTCCGGTAAAATAAAGCCTGAAGATAAATCAAATAGGTGTAAAGCTGCTCTTCTTTCTGAAGGGCAGCTTTTTTTATACCGGTATCAGATTTTATCATATACGAGATTACAAAAGAGGGGTAACTTCGTCTTTATTACAAGACGAAGTTAAAAACTAAAATTATGGGTAAACTGAATATGAAAGAATGGATCAGCCAAACGATCCAAGGTAAGGAAACGATTGCAATTCCGATCATGACACATCCGGGTATCGAATTTATCGGGAAAACGGTGCATGATGCGGTAACAAACGGACAGGTTCATTATGAGGCTATCAAAGCTCTTTGTGACAAGTATCCGGCTGCGGCAGCAACCGTTATCATGGATCTGACGGTAGAAGCGGAAGCTTTCGGGGCAGAGATTATCTTTCCGAAAAATGAGGTGCCCAGTGTGTCCGGCCGTTTACTGGCGGATGAAGCTGCTATTGAAAAGCTGGAAGTTCCGGCGTTGAATAAAGGAAGAATCCCGGAATATCTTAAAGCAAATATGCTGACAGCCAGAAATATTACAGACCGCCCGGTTTTTGCCGGTTGCATCGGTCCTTATTCGCTGGCCGGACGTTTGTATGATATGTCGGAAATCATGATGCTGATTTATATTAATCCCGATGCAGCCAATACGTTGTTAAGAAAATGCAGTGATTTCATCACCCGCTATTGTATGGCATTGAAAGCAACCGGTGTGAACGGTGTAATCATGGCTGAACCTGCTGCGGGATTGTTATCCAACGAAGATTGCCTGCAATATTCTTCTTTATTTGTGAAAGAAATAGTAGAGAAGGTACAGGATGATCACTTTGCCGTAGTACTTCATAATTGCGGAAACACAGGGAATTGCACGCAAGCGATGGTTTATACCGGTGCAGCCGCTTACCACTTCGGGAATAAAATTAAGATGGAGGAAGCGTTGAAAGAGGTTCCGACCGATGCACTGGCAATGGGAAATCTGGACCCGGTGAGTCTTTTCAAGATGGCAGGCCCGGAAACTATGAAAGAAGCGACTTTGCAACTATTAGAAGCTACTCGTGCATATCCCAACTTCGTATTGTCAAGTGGTTGTGATATTCCACCCCTCACACCTTCAGCAAATATAGACGCATTTTATGCCGCATTGGAAGAATTCAATAATGTTTGAACAGGAACTCACTTATCAGAAACTACAGATCCCATCACTCGAAATTTACGAGGCGATGGGATATAAAGATTCTATGCCGGATGGAATGGTTATAGAGGAAATAAATACTTTACTGGACCGTACCACTCCCCTTCTTCGTCCCCGTTTTTTCTTTTTCATCGCCGATGGACTGCTCGACACCGAAAAAGCAACATTGACAGTAAAAGATACGGTTCTCTCAATCGGTAAAACCATTACCCGCCAATTACGGGGTTCGGAAGCTTTTGCCTTTTTTACCGCAACTGCCGGAGTTGAATTTGAGGAGTTCCAACATCTCCTCCAGCAAGAGGATGACATGGTGAAAATATATATAGCAGATTCATTGGGGAGCATCATTGCAGAAAAGGCTGCTGATTGCATGGAAGAGGAGTTGGCTGTATTTATCGAAAAAAGAGGTTGGAAACACACTAATAGGTACAGCCCCGGTTATTGCGGATGGCACGTATCGGAACAACAAAAACTATTCTCCTTATTTCCGGTTGCTTCGCCTTGTGGTATTCAGTTGACTGATTCCAGTCTGATGATTCCCATCAAATCTGTAAGTGGTATTATTGGAGTGGGTTCTCATGTCCGTAAGCTGGAATATACTTGCGGGCTGTGTACGTACGAAAATTGCTTTCGTAGAAAATAGTTTCACCACAGAGGACGCAGAGACACGGAGTCTTTTTATTATTAGATAATAATCTCTGTGTCCTCTGCGTCCTCTGTGGTGAATAAAAACTAGTGGCCATTGAAGAAGATGTAAAGCCCGATCATAGTCACAATAAGTAATCCCCATAGGATAAGAACAATTCGTGCAGGTTTGTCCTCTATCTTTTCCATATTCAAGATGCCCAATTGCGGAGACTTATCCCACAGGCTGACTACTATCATGCCTATTCCGATGATAACGAATAAGTAGAAGGAAAGCAGCATAAAATGAGGCCACGCATTATATTGTTCGGCCGGAAATACCCATAAATACAAAATTCCCACTCCGATACTGAACACAGTTCCCAATGTCAGAGCCATATTAGCTGCCAGAGTAGTGGTGCGTTTCCAGAACACGCCAAAGAGAAATACAGCTGCCATCGGAGGAGCTATAAATCCCAGTACAGACTGGAAAACATTAAATAGATTCAGTCCCTTGATGCTGTCGATCGCTATGGTTATTATCACAGAAATCAGTGCACCGACTACCGTAACCACTTGTCCCACTCTGATAATCTCTTTCTGCTTGGCCTGCGGTCGGATTTTCTTCACATAGATATCCATCGTGAATACCGTACTTAATGCATTCAATGCAGAGCCGACAGTACTTACCAATGCTGCTGTCAATACAGCCAATACCAAGCCGACCATTCCTGTCGGGAACAAATGAGTCACCATTGTCATATAAGCCTCATCGGGATTCTCCAATTGTGGGAATAAAGCGAGGCAGATAATGCCGGGAAGAATGTAAAGAGGTACATCTAATATTTTCAACCATCCGGTAAAGTTGGTTCCCATCTGTCCTTCTTTGAGATTCTTGGCAGCAAGAACCGGTTGCACCATCGACTGATCCGTACACCAAAACCAAACTCCCATAATAGGATAACCCAGGATAATAGGTAGCCAGGGAAAAGCCGGGTCATCATTTGGATGGAAAAGATTCCAGTAATCCGCCGGAACGGCATCCACCAGTGCTCCTACACCACCCACTTTATAGATTCCCATGATGGCCAGTGTGGCTGATACTACAATCAACAGTATCATTTGATATACATTCGTGTAGGCCACAGCTTTCAGTCCGCCGAGCATCGTGAAGAAAGCGGAGGTGACAAGTAACAGCAATGCCGATTTCCACATAGGAATATCGAAGACCTGACGGATCAGGACTCCACCGGCAAATAAAGTCAATGCAAGCCATGAAATAAGAATGGTAATAATGGTATACCAGGCAAGGATGTTACGGGTAGATTGTCCGAAACGTTTTCCCATAAATTCGGGCAATGTCGTGATGCGACTACCCAAATATCGGGGAGCAAAGACAAAAGCAAGCAGACATATAAAGACAAATGCATACCAGGCATAATTCCCCGAAACAATACCAGTAGTAAATCCGGCACTTGCGGAAGCTATCAACATGGAAGGTCCGACATTTGTCCCCCACATAGAGAAGCCGATATGATACCATCTCAACGAATTCTCCGCAAGGAAAAGACTACTCCCTTTTTTTCGTTTAGAACTTGCCCATATACCAATAGCTATCAAAATAAGGAAGTAGGCAATCAGAATACTCCAATCTAATGTCTCTAAGAATTTCACATGCATAATTCAAGTATTAAATAAGTAACATAAGTTTAAATCTAATTTTCTTTAGGCAAGGATTACATGGATTTCACGGTTTTAATAGGCTATGTAATTAAGAGCCGTGTTGATCCGTGCAATCCGTGCCTTTTTATTCTATTTTTTATTTCCAATCAGTTCTTTGGCAACTGCTACGGCTGTATTCGCATTATCACTATATCCGTCCGCACCGATTTCGTCAGCAAACCCCTGACTGACGGGTGCTCCGCCAATCATCACTTTCACCTGATTACGAATACCGGCCTCTTCCAATGCCTGAATAACCTCTTTCATATACGTCATGGTAGTAGTCAGCAATGCGCTCATGCACAAGATGTCAGCATGGTTTTCCTTCACAGCTTCCACAAACTTGTCACAAGTCACATCAATACCAATATTTATGACTTCAAAGCCGCACCCCTCCAGCATGGAAGCCACCAGGTTTTTACCAATATCATGGAGATCTCCTTTCACTGTACCGATGACAATCTTACCGATTGTAGTGGAAGCACTTCCTGCCAATAAAGGTTTCAGTAGTTCCAAAGCCCCTTTCATGGCACGTCCTGCCATCAACAGTTGGGGAACAAAAGCCTTTCCATCCTGGAAACGTTGTCCCACTTCGCCCATTGCTTTAATCATATAATTATTGATAATCATTTGGGGAGCTATTCCTTCCGCAATGGCTTGCCGGGTGATTTCAACCGCAGGTTCCAGTTTCCCGGCAACAATGGCTTCATACAGAGGTTTCAGTTTATCCTCTTGCTGGTGTTGTTCTTCCCGTATACAAATACGTTCCTGTCCGGTAGTTGCCAAGTCGGCATCCTGTTGATGTTCATTGGTATTTACAGAGGTAGAAGAACCAGTATATTCTTCGACAATCCGCATGGCCTGTTCCACTTCCTTTTCGTTATGGAAATCCATTTCCAAATGTACACCGTCCGCGCCGATATGATCCAATAGAGGTTTTAGTTCGTCTAATGTCACCCAGCAAGCCATCACGCTCTTTCCTCCTGCCAGAATCTTCTTATACAGATCGTACCATTTGGGAGATCCTCCCTGTGGTTCGCCCACTCCGGGAGTCCATTGAATCGCATTCAATTCTTCAATTTCAAGCAAGGCAGGCAGGTGATGCATGGCTCCCACTCCATCCAGATGATAGAGAGTATAATCAATCTTCTGACATTGTTCACGAATAAAAGGTTGCACAAACCGGCGATAATCATCCTGACTAATCATGGTTGAAATATCACTTTGCAGTTTACTCATCTTTCCGGGAGCCCAGGACGAGAAATAACAGAAAGCCATCTCGTCGCCTTCACGGATGATGTCGTATAATTCATCAAATACTTTGAAGTAGATGTCGTTAATTTGCTGCATCTGTTGTTCCAGGATTTCGGGCTGCATCACTGTGTCCAATAATACCCTATCCGTTCCTTTCAGTGCGGCCAGAACATCCAGTCCTTCCATCAGGTCGGGCATACCGACAAAGTAATGTCCGTTGGCTTTCGCTTTACAGGCTTTCAGGAGTTCTTTATGAAGAATCCAGTTCGGGTGTTCGGGGTTAAAGATTATTTCATCGGTGAAATCCGGGTTGGGATGAATCCAAATGGTATCTTCCCCACCTTCAAACACTCCGCCTAAGATGGCGGCCAGTGAGCCGGGACCCAGTTGGGTATTCGCAACCGGAAGAATATCCGCTTTCAGACTGCTGTGCGCTACGTACCAGTCCAGATATTCAGCCCTCCATTGAGGGTCGAACCATTTTTGCGACAAATCTTTTGCCGGCGCGGGAGGTACTATCTCTGCATGTGGTTGCACTCCTTCCTGGAAGTGCTCCCACATATTGAGAATGATTCCTTTATGGTTCCACCAATTTATATAACGTTGTTTTGTTTCTTCTAAATTACTCTTCCATGTTTTCATACTCTGCCATTTTATTTATTCTACTCAAGTTTCGGAAGTAATTTATTAGGTTGAAAGCCTCTTGGTATATAGCGTAAGGTATCACTCTACGCTATATTATGTAAGCCTTTCAGGCTACTTACAAAACTTGAGTTATTTCTATTTATCTATTCCAAAATCCTTTATAATCATTATCTATGCGTAAAGCTATGCTCTTGCTTAAATCCATTTCATCCGTACAGTCCACGTCTTCCGGATAGATGGGGATCACGGCATTTGCACGCACATATACGGGCATTTCTTCCAACGGAACATACACGTCTCTCAACCAGCATGCTCCTTCCAAACGTTCTCCCGTAAAGAAGTTCACCCATTTTCCTTCGGGAAGATAGATATCCCGAAGGTTTTCGCTGTTCATCACCGGAGCTACCAGGAAATCATTGCCGAAATAGTATTCATCATCTATATGCCAACAAAGTTTATCTTCCGGATGATGCAGAATGAGTGCCTGCAAGAGCGGATAGCCGCTTTCTATGGCTAGTTTACTTTGTGCTATGATGTATGGAATGAGCGAATAACGCAATTTCCACCACTTTTTCACCAACGGAGCTATGGCCGGATAGTGCCAGGGTTCACGCTTGTTGGTTCCGTGATAACGGATATGCGATGTGAATACGCCGAATTGGGTCCAACGCATGTACACATCATCTGCTACTACCGAGTTCATAAAATTGGGCAATGTATGGAAGCCGGGAACATCATGGCTCCAAAAAGCAAATCCCGACAGACCGAAATGCAGACCACCTTTCAGAGAACCTGCCATTCCATCCCAAGAACTGCATGAATCGCCTCCCCAATGCAAAGGATAACGCTGGCATCCTGCCCATGCGGAACGTGCCCAGACTATGCCGTCACCTGTCACTTCTTTCGTAATTTCGTAAGCGGCCTTTTGATAAAGCAGGGCATACAGGTTGTTCAACAATTCCGGCTTCATGCCTTTATAGAGGGCATCCATGTGAATGTTTTCACCGAAATCGGTTTTGATACAGGTTACTCCCATATCCAGGAGTTGTTTCAATAGCCCTTTGTACCATTCGGTTGCTTTCGGATAAGTAAAGTCGATTGTTCCGGCATAATCCAGGGCGGAGAAGTTGGAACCATCGGTCGCTTGTTGTTTGGTCAATGGGGCTATATAATCATTGGCTCTGGCTTCATCAATCTGCTCTGCATTTTCTGCAACGTATGGAAGTTGCCATAAAGAGACACGATAGCCGTTCTTTTTCAACCGCCCGATGAATCCTTTCGGATCGGGGAACCGTTCTTCATTGAATTTCCATTCGCAGAGCCAATCGGTACGGAACCAGCCCGTATCCAGATGAATTACGTCACAGGGATAGTGTTCGGCACGCATGCAATCGCATATTTCGTCTACTTCATCGGCACTGAAATAAGTCATACGGCTCATCCAAACGCCAAAACTCCAAAGAGGAGGCATAGACGGATAGCCGGTCAGGTCACGATAACCGCGAAGAATATCTTCCATCGTATCACCGCCTATTACAAATACATCCAGCAATGCCTGGTCGCTTAGAAACTGTACGGAACGGGTGGAATGGCCGGCCAGCGAGAGCTTGCTATGAGCACATGTATGGTAGAATGTTCCATACATGCGGCTGGATAAATAGAAAGGGATATTCTTATAAGTACGCCGGTTATTGACTCCTTGCCCGTCCTGGTTTTTCAGGAAGAAAGTCTGTCCGCTTAAGTCCATTTTAAAGAAACGTTCTCCGGTTCCGGCAAAACATTCATCGGGCTTACATTCAAAAGAAAGCGTTGCACGTTCTTTCCGACCGTCGCGTTTGCAAAAGGCAACAGGTAGCGCATCGTAGCGGGGAGGCGAAAAATGGTCGTAGGCTGACAAGCGGATTTCACGCTTTCCATCAGGGTATAAAGTGATGTCAAGCGTTTCTTGAGGGTCGGGAAGCAATTCGCTCCATCGGTCTAATAGAGGCTCTTCCACATTGATAACGGCACGCTTCGTTCCGTCTTCCGTCGAAAGAATCCATTTTCCTTTTTGTTCTTTTATAAACAGGGGTACTTTCTGAATCCGGTCACTGAATTGTAGCATTTCCGACTCATCTGTCAGTACATAATCGCCGAAGCCAAGAAACAGACGGGTGATGCCGATGTTATACTGACGGATGATTAACGTATATTCCTCCTGGGGAACATCGGTATCCGCCATCATATCGTTAGCCAGCTTTTGCTTCTGAAAGGGAACTATTACGTAAATATCTCCTTCCTTTTCATAAACAGCCGTTGGCTTGTATGCTTTCCAAAGCGACTCATTCCTTGATAACTCGGTATCGAAATCAAGGAAATCAAATAAGTGGTAGTTCGTTGGTTTCATCTATTTTATTGATTAAATATCGTTTATTGATTACTATAATTATCATATTAGTTTGAATGATTACCATACTAGTCTAGTTCTAATGATTATTACACTAGTTTATTGATTGCTATACTAGTACATTAATGACTATGTTAATCCATTGATTTGTTTCAATCTTGCTTTATTCTTCCGGCTTTGTACTTAATACTGTCCGCCACTTGAGGCCCGTTATTCTTCCACACATTCTTTTTCCCGGGGCGGTTCGAATCAAAACGTTCAGCGGGACACCAGTTGTTTTCCATTGTATATCCGTCCGTAGCTTCATCCAGATAGATATAAAAAGCCCGGTCATTCGTAGCGTAGGGTGCCTCGATTAAATGTTCGATCCGGTTATTTCGCATGACGGAACCCGGCTGGTTGGAAAGAGTATACAGGCCGCCTGCATCGTATAGCCGACGGGCAAAGTGATGTACATAGTTTGCTTCTATCCGGTTGTTGCACATTCCGCTCTCCAGCGATGTCCATCCCCAGCCTACACAAATCCCTGAATAGTTCAGATGGCAGACTTCATTATGAGAAATATCCATGTTTCTGACATATCCGGCGCCGATACCTACACATCCCCAGTCCTCATTAGTCACATTACTGATGAAATTGTTTCTGATAGTAATATGGGAACATAATTCCCGTACGTCAGCAGGAATAAAAGGAATGTGCGTCTCAAATCCTCCGTCCGGAAATGCACCGACCAGTAAAGCCGTTCCTCCAATATCCGTAAATTGACAATCTTCGACGCTCGATGCTGTGACTGCCCATTCATAATCCAGTCCGGTGGACGATAAATGACGGAAGGTGCAATGCTTGAAATCAATATGTTCGGCACCTCTTACACGTATCGCTCTTTCGGGACGGGTGATCCAAGCTTGATTTTCCAGTTCTGCTTTTTCCGGAAGCCCCGGTTCTTGTAGTTTATAGGCATCCAATAAAGGAAATCCCCCTTGCAAGGTGACGTGTCCCTGATAAGAAGGACGCATCCAGGAGGTATGCTCAAAAGTAATTCCGTTAAATTGTATATGTTTTACCGGACGAGACAATGTACCGTCTATGGTCACTAAAGTTTCCAAGGCAGGGATAATCACTTCAGCTGTTTCCATATTTTCGTCCGCCTGCGGATAATAGTAAATCGTGCCGGAAGGATATTCCTGAAACCATTCACCGGGTTGGTCCAGCAATTCCAGTGCATTGGTCAGGCAGAAGGAAGAATTTCCTTTCTCTCCTCCGATGACGGGTTGCGGCCAGGGATGCGCAAACTCCAGGTGACTTTCGGGTTCATGGAAGCGAACTACAGCTTGTCCGTCTTTCACGTCTATACTTTTCACGCGCAAAATAGCAATCGCCCAGCGTTGATGGACAATCATTTCCAGTTGACCGGCATTTTGTAGTCTTTTCGGATTTACATTTTGAGAAACGGGGATCGTTATTGTTTGTTCTTCCGGATTGAAGTCAATCATTCGTTCCAATCCTCCGTCAGGAAATTGCGCAGCTCTTTGAATTTTATGACCGTTCACCCACATTTGCCGGGTTTCTACCCTTCTATTTCCTATTAGGGGAGCCTCTGCCGACCATATCTTCTGCTTTAGCTTTTCAGGAATTGCCGGATGATTACATCCACGCTTCCACCCCGTAACAGCAACTCCACCACTAATCACAGGATGAGCACCATCTACTGCACAAATCACTGTTGGAGAATCGGGTGTCCCACTATCTTCCGGACGAAGAAACAGAGAATTGCGCTGGGCATAAACACCCTCTTCCAAACGAATATAAATTCCTCCGGCTACTTCCGGCCGATTCAGTCTACGCCATTCACGAGCCTGTTTGATTGCCCGGTTTAATGTATTAAACGGGGCTTCCTTTGTCCCGGGATTCTTATCATTCCCCTGCAAGGATACATAAATTTCTCCCGCAAAAAGCGAGGGAAACCACCCCAAGAAAATGATAAAAGAAAGATAAGTAAAAGTCTTTTTCATGGTACTACCTCAATGTGCTACTTCAATAAAGACGAACACACATCGATTTAGTACTCTATGTAAAGGCAATAGATAGGTTATTCTTACGAATGTTTTACAACATCAAATAGGTTACCGAATAAGACCTATAATAAATTGATAGCAAAAATAGCCACAGACAAGGAACTTCAGTAAAGTTCCGAATATAAATCCGAGTAAAGAGCCCACACCTGATTTGAGTGCCTGCGAGAACTCTTTATTTCCTAATAGTTCACCAATCACCGCCCCTAGAAACGGACCGAGAATAATACCCCAAGGCAAGAAAAGAAGACCGACAAGAGTTCCTATAATACATCCCCAATTACCCCATTTACTACCGCCACTATATTTACTTCCCAGCATCGGAGTGAAATAATCCAATACCTGCAAAACAGCTACAATCAATAACCATACGATTAATTGTGTCGTAGAATATTGTACCTTATCCGTGAAGTGCAGAATAACCAACCCCACATAAGCAATAGGCGGACCGGGAAGAAACGGCAGAATACAACCAGCTAACCCGGCTATCATACAAAGGGCACTAATTACAATCAAAATAATGTCCAACATAATCTGTTTTTTTAGTTCTGCACAAAAATACAGTATCTTTCAGTAAATACAAGCTAACCTCGAGAATTATTTCCGCCCCTTCACTGCTGTTTCAGAATAGCTTTGTCAGGGCTGCAGTTCTTTGTGTGAATGAGTTTTTCCAATACTTTTTTGAGGATGCCTCGTACCCAACAAGAACTTTTACTATCTTTGTGTCGTTAACGCTAAAGAAGCAAGTTGTTAAATAAGAAATCAGCAGGAGGACAGAAGATGGATCCAATGGAATATATAGTACCCAACAGAAAGCGTTTACCTTACGGTATGATGAACTTCGCAGTCATCCGCCGCGAAGATTATTATTATGTAGACAAAACCCGCTTCATTCCTATGATAGAGCAGGCAGACCGGTTCTTCTTCTTCATCCGTCCCCGCCGCTTTGGCAAAAGCCTCACGCTGAACGTACTGCAACACTACTACGATGTGCGTACCCGCGATAAGTTCAACGACTTATTCGGCGACCTCTACATCGGGAAGCATCCCACAGTAAACCGCAACAGCTATCTGGTGCTTTACCTTAACTTTTCAGGTATCACCGGCGAACTGAACGATTATCGAAAAGGACTGGATGCACATTGCCAAATCCGCTTCGACTTCTTCTGTGAAGTCTATTCCGACCTCCTGCCACAAGGTATCAGAGAACGATTGGACGAAAAGGACGGGGCTGTCAACCAACTGGACTATTTGGTTTCGGAGTGCGAACGTGCCGGACAGAAAATGTATCTCTTCATCGACGAATACGACCACTTCACCAACGCCATCCTTTCCGATGCGGAAAGCTTGCACCGCTACACTGATGAAACGCATGGCGAAGGTTATCTACGTGCTTTCTTCAATAAGGTGAAAGCAGGAACTTATTCCAGCATAGAACGTTGTTTCATCACCGGCGTAAGCCCCGTAACGATGGATGACCTGACGAGTGGCTTCAACATCGGCACGAACTACTCACTTACCCCCCAATTTAACCAAATGATGGGATTCACCGAAGAAGAAGTGCGCGAAATGCTGACTTACTATTCAACCAACAGCCCTTTCCGCCATACTGTTGACGAACTGATGGAAATAATGAAACCGTGGTACGACAATTATTGCTTCGCGCAGGATTGTTACGGTGAAACTACCATGTACAACTCCAACATGGTGCTCTACTTCGTGAAGAATTACATAGATAACGGCAAAGCACCACGAGAAATGATAGAAGATAATATACGTATCGACTATGAAAAGCTGCGTATGCTCATTCGAAAGGATAAGGAGTTTGCACACGATGCTTCCGTCATTCAGACTTTAGTGAGTCAAGGTTATATCACTGGCGAACTGAAAAAAGGTTTCCCTGCCGTCAAGATCACCAATCCGGACAATTTTATAAGCCTGCTCTACTATTTCGGAATGTTGACCATTAGCGGAATATATAAAGGCAAGACCAAACTGACCATTCCGAACCTGGTGGTTCAAGAGCAGCTCTACACTTATTTGCTGAATACCTACAACGACGCAGACTTGAATTTCAGCAGCTACGAAAAGAGCGAACTTTCAAGCCAGCTCGCCTATGATGGCAATTGGCAAGCCTATTTCGGCTACATTGCCGACTGCCTGAAACGTTATGCATCCCAGCGTGACAAGCAAAAGGGCGAATTCTTCGTTCACGGCTTCACCTTGGCCATGACTGCGCAAAACCGCTTCTACCGTCCTATCTCCGAGCAAGATACACAAGCGGGTTACGTCGATATTTTCCTCTGTCCCATGTTGGACATATATTCTGACATGAAGCACAGCTACATCGTTGAGTTGAAATACGCCAAATATCGCGATTCCGAAAACCGTGTGGAAGAATTGCGTCAAGAAGCCATCGCCCAAGCCAACCGCTATGCCGACACGGACACGGTGAAACAAGCTATTGGCTCCACGCAACTACACAAGATTGTAGTGGTATATAAAGGTATGGAAATGCGGATATGCGAAGAGTTATAATGAACAATCTCTTCACCCTTCACTTTTCCTTGTATTATCCTATCTATAAGCAGTTTATAGGTGAAGGGTATTCCCTTCACCCATCCTTTCACGTTTTTTCTTTTGTAAGCGTCTCCGCGATTCTATATAGTGTATTAAAATAAAAAGGCTAATGATCCC
>ERZ835541.2485-NODE-2485-length-14716-cov-2.825523_pt1 | contig 14716 bp, 8 predicted proteins | sample MGYA00519945_ERZ835541 | MGnify/ENA primary metagenome ERZ835541 (study PRJEB31850, sample SAMEA3708780) | human gut metagenome | biome: human gut; feature: human-associated habitat; material: faeces | place: China | collected 2014 ...
CCTTCCGAATTAAACAACTTCCCGGATGCTTTATCATAAAAACAATAATTCCATCGCCCCTTCATTATGTCATAGGGACGCCATATACACAAATAATAATTAGTTGTTTCTATGATAGTATATATCATCATAGACTGATAGTATTCTTCCTTTTCTACCTTAGCAGGAGTCAACCGCTTACTCCATTTACCCCATACAGCAAAAGCTTCTTCTCCTTTTTCTGAGATACGGTAAATAGTATCACTATATTGATTCCATACCAACATGGTATCACCAAACAATCCCATATGATGAGACGGAAAACTTGGATAGTTCCCTGGAGCAAAATGTAAACCTTCATCCTGTTTGGAATATAATAAATTCCCTATTGTATCTGTTATTGCATACATATAAGGTGCTGATTCGCTATCAGCGTTTACAAGATAATAAAAATAGAATTTATCTTCCAGATAGTAAAACTTCCATGCCCATTCTTTAGGAAGTTGAAGAGAATGTTTATTAAGAAAGGTTCCTTCATAAGAAAAAGACAATAACGCAGAGGTGTCCATACAGTAAACATAAATAATCCTGTCTGTTTCATTTATCGCCATATTATAAAATCTTCTGTATTCACCCGGTCCTTGCCCTATAGCCCCTATCCTGTTCATAAAATGCCCTTCTTTATCATACCTCAATATTCCTTGTTCCGTTCCAGCCAAGAAAAAGGATGAAGCATGTACTATTTCGGCTCCCTTATAGTCAATAGAATCCGGCTGAATGATCGTCATTTCATCGGCGATATCAGACATTCGCACATTCGCACTAATGAAATCATCATAATTCCAAACCACAGTTTTAGACTTCGTATAGTTATGACAAGAACACAAAGCAAACAGAACAAGAAATACAAATATATCTTTCATAGGAAAAAATACAAATATTTGAGAGAATAGAATATCTATTCTCTCAAATATCAATTTTAATTAGTAACAAACAACAGCCACTTCATCTCTAATAACATCTTGATTCATGTGAACTTTAGAAACCGCAGTTTGGGCGGCACTTGCACTTGTTGCACATACTGAACCCTGAGTTACCGTTCCACTCATCCAAGAAGTAGAACAAGTGTACAGTTTTTCACCTTCACGACAATAACTTGAAGGAACTGCCCCTCCACGCACCTGCTTCATTTCCGAGACATTCAAAATCTTTTTCATAAGCATTCAATTTTAAGTAAAACAATAGAGAAAAGACTTCGCCCTATCCATCATAACAGCCAGCTACTCCATTACGATTAATACTATACGGTATCAGCATCAAAGTTGAAATGCAGCTAACATCCCGACTTGGAATGTAGCAAAGTTAGGCAGGATACAACACTTAAACAAGAAAAGATACCGGACAAAAAACAAATAGATTATAATACTAAAAGTCAATACATTAGTCCAAGAATTAAAGCGAAAAGAAGAGCATCAACCGGACAAAATATTCTCCTTATTCTCTACAAATTCCGTATAAAATCATCAAAAGTATCACCCCCAGGCAACAAAAACTTGCTCTTCATACGTTGCTTCGACTTCGCAATAGCATCGACAGTCACATTAGTAACAGTAGCAATCATGGCATTAGTAAACCCGGCACGGATAAGATAACAGATTCTCCGTTCCTGCATGCCAAGTTTATAATCATCCAGTTTTGCCGATATATCACCATAAAGAGTATCAATTACTCCAAATATCTCCCCCCATTCCTCATCCGATTTCACCAACCCACATACTGGCTGGCAACGCAACTGACATAACCGACTCAGTGCAAGTGTACGCTCAACAGGCAATAACGAATGAATTTCCTGATATTCCTTCAATTGTTTTGTATAGGATATATTCAGTTTCTGCAAACAAGAGTTCAGTTCATCCTTATCCTTTTGCCGGACAGACAACCTTTCTATCTGTTGGGACAACTCTTTATTCTCCTGTAATAATTGCTCTCGTTCTTCTTCCGATTCCACCCTTCCTTCATCCAATTGTTTCTCATTCTCTTTCAGACGGGCAAGCAAACTTTCGATACGCCTCCGAACATTCCGTTTATATAAATGGAAAGACACAAAGCCAATTACAACCAAAAACATTGCTCCGAAACCGATAGACAGCAACCATACCTTACGGCTCAGCAACTCATTCCTAATCCTCTGGTTTTCATTCTTCAAGACTTCATTATTATATTTCTCCTTTATATCACGATCCAATTCCTGCAGTTCTTCATTCATCCGACACCAATCCATATAAAGCTCCTGATATTCTGAAGCGAACCGGCGACAATCTTCTATCTTAAACTTTTCACTTTGTAATGCACTCAGACTCCGCTTCCTTCCATTCATAAAATCCTCCTTTATCAGAAACATCCCTATCATAGAAGACCGTCGCATCGGAAGTTCGTCTGTTGCCGATCTCCTACGATATTGAAGCATTTGCCGTTTAGCCTCTTCCCAATCTTCCACATTTTGACATATAACAGATAATTCGGTAGAAATATCCATAAATAAGATGGGATCGAAGTCAGCTGCAGCCTCTTGTGCCTGCAAGTAACAATATAAAGCACTATCCGGACGGGAAGATAGAAGATGGGCACGCCCCATATTTCGCAAAGCATTGGCATAAGACCCTGTCAAAAACTTCTGTTTGAACAACCCGGCTGCTTGCGAGAAATAATGCAATGCATCCTCAGAGTGCCCCCTATTTAGATCTTGACGACCATAATAGCAATAGATAAGCCCCTTCAACGATGGGCTTTGTACTGTGTCGGCAGCTCTTAAAGTCGTAGTGCGACGAACAGAAACTTCCCTTTCAGGGAGCTGACAAGATGCTGCAAGTACAGTCATCCCGAAAAGAAATAACAAACAAAACAGCCGTTCCCGTAGCAATAGCAGTTTCAATATAATATGCATAGGTTATTATTCATGTATGATGCTACAAATATACTGATTTTCATAAACATCATCCATTTCAAACTTACATTTCTGCCAGTATGCCTTAGTATTTCTGTAGATGAATTTCCTCTAAGCTTTATGCAGTTTTGATTTGAGTATTTTCTTTCTCGGTAGACAGAACACCGGTAAAAAGAAGAAAATACCGATAATAGACATGATTAACCCACCAATAGTACCCGACGCCAATGGGAACCAGAAAGCCTCTTTCTCCGTCCCCACCATGAAAGGGATGAAACCCAGAATCGTGGAAACTACCGTGAGGAAAATAGGCACTATTTTAGCATTCCATGCCTTTGTATAAGCACGAAGCATGGAAAGGCGCGGAAAGCGGCGGCGAATACTGTTATACTCATTCAAAATATAAATACTGGCATTCACGGTAATACCACAAAGCAATACAAAGGATGCAAAACCTCCCTGGTCGAAATTCAGGCGAAACCAGTAGAATGTGAGGAATACACCGATATAAGATACCGGAATGACGAAAATGATAGCCAAAGGTTGTTTTAACGAATTGAACAGCACACTCGTCGTAAAGAAAATAATAGCAATCACAACCAACAGCAACAGATATTGCTTATTATCTTTCTTGTTCCATGCCCACGACTGGCTATCCGACTCGGCTGTATATCCCATTGGAAGCAGCTTATTAAACTCTTCCAAGTCCCGCTTCTGTATCTTATTACCTTGTTCGTACGAACCGATATATTCATATTGCAGACAAAGACGGTATTGCTGGTTCTCTTTGGCTATCTGCTGCGGCATCTGCCCCTTTTCCACCGTAGCCAATTCGGAAAGCTTATAATGCTTTCCATCATCCGCACCATACGGGAAGAACTGCATAGCCCACACATCATAATCACGTGACTGACGTGAAGAAAGTTTCACACTCTCCGTGCCACTTTCCGTCATGACCGAACCCACCTGCATGTTCTTACCGAATATCGGCTGAATAGCTGCAAACAGGTGTTGTGCATCAATACCTTCCTGAGCCATGCGTTCCTTATTCAGGTTGAAATAGAATTCCTGATAATCATCTTTCCACCAAGAGAATTCCGACTTAATAAATACCTCTTTTATGCGGCGGTGCGAAAGCAATACTTCTTTCAGTTTCTCGGCCCATGCATAAAGTTCATCGTAATTATAACCGTACATCTTGATACGATAAGAACCTGCGCTTTCACGAACGTCATTGCTGAATCCCTGATCTTGCAGGCCATATACATCCCAGCTACCGCCACCCAATTCGGAAACTTTACCTATCAGATTTGCTTTCAGTGTATACGGGAAACCGCTATGCTGGTATTCTTTCTTAAAGTAAATCTGAATATTCCCTCTACGTGCATTATACACAGAAGTATGGAACTGCTTGATCTCCTTGAAACCACTAAGATAAGTCTCTACGCGCTTCACCAATGTATTCATCTGCTCCAGCGTACTTCCATTTGGCAGATTGGCATTGGCATAAAGCACAACTTCCTCATTACGACTAAAATAGCTTCCTTCGTATACCTTCTGGACGAACAGCCGTAAGCTTCCGCCTAAAGCCTTATCCACTATAGGTTTCACTTTTTCCTTATAGGTAGAAGATCCCAATGTCTTATTATACCTTTCTTCCCATTTACCTTCTCCTTCCAACTTCTCAGGAAGAAGGAAGACCGGCAATCCGAACCCCAGCAACAGCACAATGCACACCGCCACCCGCCAACGGAGAAGAAAACGAATAAGCGCCTGATAGAAATGGGTAAAATAAACAGTCAACCTGCGAATACGTATATGCCGGTGCATCCATTGCTTCGCATTCTGCAACCACTGATAAGGACGAAATAACATTCGCCTGTTTTTGTGCCGCAAGGTCTTCTTTGAAGATTTCTTCACCAAGCTAATCTTTTCAATCATAGCCGGTACAAAGAAAAGAGCAACAAAGAGAGAAACTGCCAAATTAATAATCACCACAGCAGCAAAATCCTGCAAATTCAGCCGGATCTTCTCGTCCAGAAAGAAAATGATGACTAAAGCCCCCATCGTGGTCAAAGTAGCCGCCAGCACAGACATGAATGCTTTCAGATTACGCCGGTGCAAGATATGGTCGGTCATAACGATAGTACTGTCTATCACAAGATTCAAGGACACAGTAATCCCTGCCAATGAATACAATTGCATCTCCAGACCAAACATATAGTAGAAAATAACTGCAACGGCAATGTTTATTGCCAAACTGGTGACTATGAGAAGCAGATATTTCAGGTTCAATGTGATAATCCAGACAAACACCAGCAAAATAAGTACTGTCAATCCGGTACGGAAATAAATTTTATTAAGTTCTTCACGAATATATTCCGTAGCATCATAACTGGTATGCACCTCATAGCCGGGAGGCAATGTCAGGCGTATATCTTCCATTTCCGCCATTACTTCATTGCTTAGTTGCAACTGATTGGCAGTTTCCACCGCTGTGATCGACATATAAATGGAATTCAAACCATTGATACGATAATAACTTTGAGGATCTTCTTCCACATGAGCTACCTTCACGAGTTCATCCAAGTGGATGATTTTTCCGTCGGAAGCCGTCACAGTGATATCCGAAGGATCGAACCGCCCACTGACTCCATCCGGCACCAACACCAAGCGTATCCATTGTTTGCCTTCGGGCGTATCCATGTTGTGCGTACCCAAAAACTCCTTATTATAGTGTAACTGGATGGCCTGACGGATATCTGAGATACTGACACCCAAGGTCCGTAGTTGTTCACTGTCATACTCCAACCGCCACTCCATCGGAGTAGCGCCACTTAAATCAATCTTATAAATGCCTTGAAGTTGAGCCAATCGGGGCTTGATATGCTCTTCTGCATATTGTTGTATCAGTATAGGTGTGGACGGTGCATTCAATGTAAACGAAAGAAACGGGCGGGATGCATTCTCATCGGGTACTTTCATATCGATATACGGATAGCTCACTCCGGAAGGTAATTGCGACCACGTCTGTCGAATGATTGTGGAAGCTTCAAAACGTACTGCATCCACATCCGCATGTTTATCCAAATCTACCGTTATCGAGCCATAACCGTTACCGGAAGTAGAATACATGGCCTTTACCCCTTTGATACGGGCCAACATGGATTCCAGTTTGCTCGTCGCCTCCATTTCCACCACCCGCGACGAAGTGCCCGGCATACTGAAGCGCACCGTGAAGCCCGGCAATGTACGCGACGGGTTCAGCTTGACCGGAAGCATCGGAACCAGAGCCAAACCTACCAGTGCCAGACAAACAAAGGTGACGATGAGGGTGAAAGGAGAGAGACGTTGCATAATTAAAAATTAACAATTAAAGATTAAAAGCCACGACCAACGCAGGATTAATGGCTATAGTCGAACTTGTCGGAAAGGGAGAAGCCACTGGCAAAATCATGCAAAGTCAGTTTGCGGATTTTGTAGTAGTTCAGCCAATAGTTCTTTAGAGCCGATATATAGTTGCGCTGAGCCTCTTGCTGACGGTTCAATGACAGGGTAAGGCTGCTGATGTCGGCTTTGCCGATGATGAAACGCTGGCGGGTTTCATTATATGCCAGGATAGAGAGATCGAGGGCTTCCTCGGCACTTGTCACCAGATCTTGCTGGACATTGAAATCACTCACGGTCATAATGACTTCTTCTTCAATACTGATCTCGCTCTGGCGGGAAGAGGTTTTTATCACATTCAGGTTATTGCGAGCCATATTGTATTTGCCTTTACGCACTCCCCAGTCCACTAAAGGGATAGAAACGCTGACAGAAACCATCTCCTGTTGCATGGGTCGATTGTAGGCTTCGCCAAACTTCTCTGCCACCTGATTGAAACCGACACTGGCATTGATACTGGCATTGAAGCGGGACTCTTTTCTAGTCTTGTCCACATTCTGTTCAGCCTCCAATACATCCTGACGCAAACCCAGGAAATTGGGATTGTTTGTACGCGCAGCATCCAAAGCAGCATCTACCGGAATAGTCAGTTCTCCGGGACGGCTGGGAAGGACAAGCCGTATTTCTGTATTCTTTTCCAAATTAAGGAAAGAAGCCAATGAGAACATGGCACGCTTCAATGAACTCTCTGCATTTTGCAAAGTATTGCGGGCGTTCACAACGTCCAGCTTCAATGTCAGAAGGTCTGCACGACTGATAGAGGCTATCTTCAGGCGTTGCATACCGATGCGATAAAGCGTATCGGAAGAAGCAACATTTTCTTTTGCCAAATCATATTCAGCTTGCGCCATAGCCAATTCAAAGAAGTAGGTAGTGGCTTGTTCGGACACCTGTTCGGCATTATAGATATACTCTTTCTTTACCTTTTCATATTTCAGCGGTTCTATTTTCCGTTCCCAGCGGAAAGGATTATAACCTACCAGACTTTGTGAATAGCCTACACGTATAGGAACACTGGTATACTGGGTGTAACTATTAGAACCAAAGCTGCGCATATACCCCAACTCCGTATCCAGATAGAACGTACCGCCCGTCAAGTCAAAATTTTGTTTGATGGCCAAATTACCGTATGCATAGAAAGATTGTTGACTACGGTAAATATCCAAGTCTTGCTCAGAGTCATAACGTTTTGTAATGTCACGGTTGTATTGTGCAGGGGTCATATTCAGAGTCAAGCTCGGCAAACGGTTTGCCTTATAAGTGCGGTACGCCCAATAGCCGGACAGATACATATTTTTGGTACGGAAAGCTTCCAGCGAACTGTCGTTTGCCATGGTAATGGTTCGTTGCAAATCCAGCGTTATCTGCTGCTGCGCAATGGCAGGAAGTATCAGAGAAAGTCCGAATAGAATTATCAAACTAAGTTTCTTCATTGTATCAAGCTTTTTTGTTCCGGTAAATAAACCAATATATCAAAGGAATAATGAACAGACTGACCAGTGTACCGATAAACATCGCCCCAATCATAGCAATAGAAAGCGGTTTCTGCAATTCCGATCCCATATCGAAAGAGAATAACAACGGCACCATAGCAAAGATGGTAGTCAGCGAAGTCATAATAATGGGGCGCAACCTGCGCCTTCCCGCCTCATGGATAGCTTCCAGAAGTGGTATCCCCGTCTTACGCAATTCATTGATCGCATCAAGTTTCAAGATAGAGTCATTGATAATGATACCGCACGTTACGATTAAGCCGATAGCAGACATCAGATTCAGCGTATGTCCGCATATCCACAGCAGTACCAGGGCAAATGCTACGTCTATCGGTATTTCAAGCAGTACGACAAGCGGTTGCACAAAACTCTCGAACTGTGCCGCCAGAATAAAATACATCAACAGAATAGAAATAAACAGAATGACTACCAGTTCATCCAACATCTTGCGATTGGAAAAGAAACTTCCTGAGAAAGCTGTATCCCAATCTCCGGTAGCATCCGCAACTTCTTTCACTTGCTGCATCAGTGGTTCTGCTTTTTGCACCTCGTAGAAGCGGAAAGGAACATACTCTCCGTTACGTCCTGCAGTTATGGCCTTCAAGTCTTCCGCCGTCACCACCGATACCAGTTCACGCAAAGGCAGATATTCAACACCGTCCTTGTCCGCCCGTGTCTGCACCAGTGTCTCTTGCAAAATAGTGTTCACTGTCTGCTCCTCTCCTACAATACTGATCGGCAGATATTGCTGATAAGAGTGAAGAGTCGCCACACTGTTCTCTTTGAAAGCAGTTTTCAGCACACGATACAGCTCATCATACGAAACATTATACAGTAATAGTTTTTCCTTATTAATGCGGATATTCAACTGATTTTCAAAAGCAATACCTGTAGGAGCATATCCCGTGCGAGTTATAAATTCATTCTCCAGACCACGCAATTCATCAGCAGTCGGCACTTTTTCCTTATTGCGGGAATAGAGTTCAGCCACAATATCTGCTTCTCCCGTCACAAACAGTTTCTCAAACACCGTTTCAGGAGGCGAAAAAGAGACAACAGCCAATGGATACTCTGACTTGAGCAAGCGATAGACTTTTTCTTGTAAAAAAGCTATTTCCGAGGGGTCTTTTGTCTTAAAGTAAAGCTCGGCTTCCGAAGAGGAAAGAGCCTGTTCCCGATTTAAAAGATAATCTTGTTGTCCGATAGCGGCGGTTTGCTCCACTGTCCCTTCTCTCAATGTCTCAAATAAAACATTTACCCTGTGGCGGTTTTCGTCCACATGGATATTCTCATTCCATTCCACACGGGCAATCAGCTCATTCTGATCTATTTCCGGCATACGTTCCTTACCTATGAAATAGAACATAAATACGCACAAGGGAATAGAAATGATACAGAATAGCACACTTGCCGTTTTATGGGCAAATATAAAATCGACTCCTGCATCGTAAAAACGGTCGAGCGTATGATCCTTTATAGGATTATTGATACGGATACGCGAGAACCATGACTTACGCAGCCCTGTGCGGTATACCAGCATATAGAGCACCGGCAACAGCATGATACCTGTAAAATAAGATACCATCAGCCCCACTGTTACAGAAAAAGCCTGATCATAGAAGATAGCACCGGCAATACCACTCATGAAAATCAACGGCACGAATACCGCTATCGTAGTCAATGAGGAACTGAGCATAGGCGTAATCACCTCACTGGTACCCGCAATACATGCACGCCTCAGCGAATACCCCCGCTCCCGGTATTGCGAGATATTCTCAGTTACAATAATCGAACTGTCAATCATCATACCCAATGCCAGAATCAGTCCGGAAAGGGATATGATATTCAGGGACATCTTGAACAGATAAAAGAAGAGGAAACAGATAACAATGGAAACCACCATACTCAATCCGATGATGAACGGTGATTTAACATCCCCCAGAAAAAGGACAGCTACAATGCAGATAAAGAGGAAGCCCAACGAAAGGTTCTGTTGCAAATTGGAGATGGTATAATCCAGCAATTCCGTCTGGTTGCGACTGACACTGAACTCGATATCCGGATATACACTCTGAAAATAGTTCATAGTGCCGCCGATTGCCTCTTTCATGTTATCCATATTCTCGTCCGCCTGCTTGATGATGGCCAGTGTCACCGCCCGCTTGCCATTGCTCATGGAGATCCCTTTCTCCTTGACGGGAACAACGCCGATCTCACAAAATTCCTCCAGGCGGATAATACGACCTTCTTTATTGATAAGGATATTTTTCACATCATCCTCCGTGCGCAGCAAAGTAGAGAATTTGATATTATATTCGTAATATCCGTCGCGCACGATCATGCTGCCCGGTTCCACATTATTCTGCGCAAGTGCCGTTTCCACATCCTGGATGGAAAGTCCCAGAACTGCAAGTTTATTTTTATCCGGTACAATCTGTAGTTGCCGTTCCACCAAGCCGGTGACATCCACCATTGCCACTTCTGTCAGTTGCTCAATACGGCGTTTAATAACATTTTCGGCAAACTCACATAAATCAAGAAATGCCCGTTCGTCGGTTTGCCCGTAAGCACTGTCATTCTTTAAAGTGAGGTTAAGGTAAAATACCGGAATATCAGTAGCGCTTGCCTTCACTACTTTAGGGCGTTCAGCATCCTTAGGCAGGTAGTTCATGGCAGCATCGATCTTCTCGTTCACCTCTATAAAAGCCAGGTCGGTATTCGTGCCAAAATCAAAACTCAGGCGGATAAGCCCTGCCCCATCCCGCGCTTCGCTGTCCATGTCTTTCAGGCGTGCCACTTGAATCAACTGTTGCCGCAACGGTTTTACCACAGTATTCTCCAACTCACGGGCTGAAGTATTCTGTGCCGAGATTTGTACTGTAATCTCCGGAATGGCAATGTCCGGCAACAAAGATACCGGCAACGTGAAATACGTCACCAGACCGACAATAAAACACGCGGTAAACGCCATTAATACGGCAATGGGCCGATGTACCAGAAACTTAACCATCCCCCTTTAATTATTAATTTTTAATTATCACCGGTGCCTCATGAGCCAGGTTTACATTACCCGTCACAATCACCACGTCTCCTTCATGCACTTCATCCTCCACAATGGTATAATTCTCTGAATTCTCCAATACTGTCTGTACGTAATTCCATTTGGCTTTATTATCTTTCAACGTGAAGACCACTTGCTTACCGGAACGCAGCACCACGGAACTCTTAGGAATGACCAACTGTTCGCCAAGCGAGCGATGCACATTCACCCGAATATTCATGCCATTAAACAGTTTGCCCTGTCCGCTGACAATGGCTTTCACCTTTACCATACCCTTGTCGTCCACCAGAGGATTTATTTCTGAGATACGCCCTTCATATTTTGCAGCAGGATCGGCATAAGGAGTCACAACGACCTTATCTCCACTCTTAATAAGGGGAAGTTCACTCTCCAATACAGTAAAATCCGCTTCCATGCCCTGTGTCCCGATAATGGAACAGAAAGTATCGGAAGTGTTTGCTGCATTGTATGGCTTAGAAAAGAGATTGGCCACCACTCCATCGAAAGGAGCAACCAACGTAGCATGCTCTTCTTCATATTTAGCCAGTTCGTATTGGGAAAGGGTTTGATCATAACCGCTCTTCACTCTTGCCAACTGCATAATATCGTCGGGCACCTTGGCTGTATCATCTGCCGCATAACCCTGACCGATCAATACATCCTGCAATTCTAATTTCGCTTTCTCCAAAGCATCCTTGGTTTGGGCGGTCTTATTCTTCAAACGGAATTTATCCAGTTCCGCCAGTTTTTGTCCTTTATGTACCCGGTCACCGTTTTTCACATAAATCTGTGCCACGATCCCCGAACTTTCAAAACGCAAATCTGCCATTCCTCCAGCTACTACCTTACCGTTGCTTACCAGTTCATGGTTGAAGGTTTGCCGTTTTAAAGTCATCACGGTCACTTCATTTTTCTCATCCGGCAGCACGGTTGCCACTCCTTCGTCGGCTGCTTCTTCTTTTTTTGCACCGGAGCATGCTGCCAGTACAAATAGTGCCAGGCAGAGCAAAAGCCGATAGTTCTGTGTCTTTATCATTCGATATTAGTTTTTCCGTTTACACTTAATGTATGCAAAATTAGTCGTTTTTCGATTATAAGTCATTATAGATATGTGGACAAAAACAGATTTCTTTTAAAGCATTATTTTTCTAATTATCAAAGAAATACATTTTTGCCCACCCCAAAAGGGGTGGACAAGAATACATGCCATTTTTTATTTGGGTACTGTAATAGCTACTATCGGATTAGAATCATCCGTCAATTCTTTCAATACTGAGAGCTTGTCATTTTCCGCAGCTTCAGGATTTTCTTCCAGCCATTCCAGTACAGTTCCGGAGTCTATAATCATTCCATATTCTCCCTTCATACTACATGCTTTAGGACGAAAAGCCATAAATCCGTTCAGGTCATCCGTTATGCCATCTGCTTCGGCATACATACGGGTGGTCTTTGCTTTCCGGTCATAAATGCCATTGAATGTCTTGGGATCTGAATATAGTCCCTGAATACACTGGAAGAAGACATTGTCTTTTGTTTCAAAGATACAGCCTACCAACAAGCGATTTTCGTTATCTTTAGAATCGGTACGCGCCTCTGCTCCCCAATGCCATTTACCGGTAGCGAATGCAATATAAGGAACCAGACCATTCCTCCCCACAGTATAGATCGTATCGTTAAAACTCTCTTTAAACCGTACTTCTCCATCACTCTTCCATAAGAAAGGAATACCTGTAATACTTGCCGAATTTTCCCCATCTTTAAAGTTACTCAAAACAATACCCGCATTGCCTTGCTTGATCACACTGATGCTGGCAATATCCTGCACGCCCTTTTCCGGCAATACCGGAAACAGACTGGGAACCGTATCTACCTGTTCGCCCGCTTCGTTGAAAAACAATAATGAACGGGCATTGTATCCCATAGCCAGATTATTATAATGTCCGATCACCAATGAATCTGTAAAACAAAAATCTCCCGGTGAGGCCGGAGGGGTAGGAATAGTCAGTTTACCGCGATACTTTCCCTGCATATCATACTTTTGCAAGGTAGCAGGGCGACGCATAAAGTAAAGCAGTCCGTCCACATCATTATACGTAGGTGCCGGTCCTGAATATGCTTCCGGATCTTCTCCCACATGACCAACCTTAGTTAAGAACTTGCCTGTTTCCTTATCAAACAAGAAACAGTTTTTTCCTGAAACAACTGCAATCTGTTTATCCAGCAACAGAATATTCGGATTCCCACCTATCAGGCATGAATCAGTGGTTTCCAACAAAACATAACGCACATCGCTTCCCAATTCCGAAAGTTTCAACTCGGCAGGCTTTTCCATAGCACCTGCCACATCAATCGAGCATAATCCATCTGCAGAGGATTGCGGAGTACCGGTACAAGCAGCCATCAGACAAACCAGACCTGTGGCGTATAACCATCCTTTTCTCATAATTCTTAGTGTGTTTTCAGATTCAACATTTATAACATCTCCGCAAATAAACTAATATTTTTAGTTTTAAAACTAAATTTTATCGTTAAAGAACTAAAAAGCCCAATTAAAAGAGGGATTCACAAGGAATGGGCACTACTTCTTTATAAAAAACAGAGGCACACACCCCACTGCATAACAAACGATATCCCACCACGAAAATGACGTACCTAATACGACCTTTGCTAACGTACAATCTTGTAATCCCAACACAGTAATAATCTGAAAGTACTGGAACGCTTCAATGCAACAAGCAAACAGGAATATCCATAACGGTAGTCCGCGCAAAGGTTCAGTGATAAATATACGCGCAAAACAGTATATCAGTATCACTACCAATACATCACCCATATAGGGACGTATAAAGGCATCTCGGACAAAAAGAGCTATTAGCGTTTCAACAATAAACAGTCCGATAAAACAGATGGCATAAAACCAACGGCTGCCAATAAATGTAGTATTCTTAGTATTCATAAATTCTTTTGTCGTAATAATGCCTGTAAAAATATCATTTATTTTCATACAACTTATATTTTCAGATGAGAAATGTGAATGAAATTCTATAGTATGAACAATATCTGAGACATACTTGCTCCATACATTTCCCACTCAGGGGTACCTCTACATGGAGAAAATACGGTCTTAATATGGAGCAGGTATGTCTCAAGTATAGAGAGGGATAAATGATATACCGGAAAAATAAATCTTCCGGTAAATTCAGAATAACTAAGCAAAATGCTGCAATTGAACGCAAAAATCACAGAAATAGTGATAAGAGTGCTTCTTTTCCATACCTTCACACCCTAAACAAAAACAATAATTTAAAAAGGAAACATTATGGGAACTATCAAAAAAGGCATCCTCGGAGGTGTCTCCGGGAAAGTAGGAACAATAGTAGGTGTTCACTGGAAATCAAGCTATTATATACGTGCACATGCTGCCAAAGTCAGCAACCCGCGCACACCCAAACAACAGGAACAACGGGGAAAGTTTGCGACGGTATTCGGTTTTCTGAAGACAATCAAACCTTTCATACGCATCGGTTATAAAGAATTTACAGAAGAAAAATCAGCGTATAACGCCGCTATGTCCTATATGCTGAAGAAGGTAGTGATAAATAGCGAAAAGGAAATTACGATTGACTTCAATTTTGCCGACGAGTACCAGCGAATTATTGATTACATTGAGAATAACCACAACGTTATCCGAGTGATTGAAAACAAGGCAATCTAACGGCTTGCCTACTCAACACAAAGGAAAACCTAATGTTGTGCATAAATAAACGGCCCTACAGGGCCGGCAGGACCTGT
>ERZ835541.2490-NODE-2490-length-14670-cov-2.614574_pt1 | contig 14670 bp, 4 predicted proteins | sample MGYA00519945_ERZ835541 | MGnify/ENA primary metagenome ERZ835541 (study PRJEB31850, sample SAMEA3708780) | human gut metagenome | biome: human gut; feature: human-associated habitat; material: faeces | place: China | collected 2014 ...
GTTGAACCGGTCATCCTGCGTATATCGTTTATAATTGTTATTTTCTCCTTTGCTATCTTCCTCCTCTTGATCTTTATCCCTCACATACAGAAGCCGGTTTCCCGAATAGCCTTTCTGCACATACATCCGGGTCACATTTCCAAACGAATCGCGCACCACATTGACACCGGCATACGCCCGGTCCTCACTGTCCCCGTTCTTCTTTACCTCGATCGCATCATACAGGCGCATCGATGCACCTGGAAGATATCGGTTGAATGCGTGCGCTGTATCTGGAACACGATGCCAGATCGCCTTTCCAGTAAAAACCTGATCCTCATAAATCAGGTCAATCCTCTCCCCGGCTTCCTGTTTTGCCCTCAGACTATCCAGCCAGCCCTTTGACCACCCATACCCAAGGAACGTTCCCGACGCATTGTACGCCAGTTCCAGATTTTCAAGACCATAACGGTTCGAAAGCTCGGTCAAAGTTCCCTCTCGCCGATCGCTCAACTTAAACAAAATCTCCGTTTCCTCCTGTTTTACTTTCGCGATTTCCAGCCGGATCGGCGTATTTCCTACATAAATCCGCGCCACATCCCCCCGGTCCTGCGGCTTATTGCCATTTGACTTCGTTCCATCCGGGTTCTGGACTGCTTCTCCGTTGCTGCTTATCCGGGTTACCATTTCTCCATACACGGCAGCTGCCACCCGCTGACCGCGCTCTCCGTCCCGATAATACGTCACTTCATCCGAATACACTTCCACCGCTATCGGTTTCGTTCTCACGTATCCTTCCGGTGCAGATAATTCACACAACACATAGGCTCCTGCTCCCAGCGGCTGCGGCGTGATCAGATATCCTGTATTCTGGTTGGACGGCAGAGTTTCCCCCAAACCACCAAAATCCTGCAGCGTCGAATAAACCTGGAATGTGCCCGTCCGCGTCCCAAAGGCATCCCGCATCACCACCTGATCGGTTTCACTGCAAATCGGAGTTCCTGCCGGGATTATGCCTGTATATTTTCCTGTATAAGGTGCTTTCCAGGGGTATTTTGACGGAATTAGCGTTTTCAAATCAACCGGCGCGATTTTCTTTGCCCCCATTGCCTCCAAAAATTCCCGGCTGGCTGTCACCTGTGTATCTTTTTCATAAAACTGCACCTCCCCCTCGCTGTACTTCGACGTGTCCCGGCTGGCGGCATAAATAGCGAACACCGCATCATCATGCAGAATATTCTCTCCCGTCTCCGAATCTAGTTTTTCAATCCGAAGCTTTGCAGCATAAAACGTATTCCGGTATTTTCCATCCGCGTAGCCGGTAAATCCCAACGCATCATAGGCGGACTCCGCCGCCGGTTCTGTCACACTGTAAGGCACCAATCCCTGAAAATACCGCCCGTCAAACCCGGTCAGCGCCCCGGTGATTGTCCTGACATGATCTTTCAGATAAAATCCCGCCGGATTGTTATCATCCGTCTTCTCTCCATACGGATATTCCACTGAATCTGCCCACCCTGCCTGCTCTGAGATCGAACCATAGCGGTAATAGCTTTCTACCTTCTCGTTGCTCCGGTACCGGCTGTTTGCATTTTCAGACCGATAAATGTCCTTGTACGGTGCCATTTCCCTCTGAGCGGGCGAAAATCCGCTGTAGTCATAGCTTCCGCCTGGATAGGAGATCGTTCCCTGCCGTTTATCCGCATCCAGACCATACTTATAAATCTCATAATTTCCATCCTGTCCATGTGCGCGGATCACATATTTCCTCAAATCCGCCTGATTTGTATCTCCCCACTCTTCATTCATCCGGATCTGATAGTTCGCCGCCAGCGTTTCCGGCGATGCCGAAGCGTCATATCGGTAATCCGCTGACTTTTTTTCCGGAGATACGAGGTTTCCACCTGCCTCATAAACCGACGGGACTTCTATTTCTTTCGGCTGGTCGATCCGATAATGCTGGTTTTTGAAATCTTCCAGTGCTCCCGAATACGGCTGCTGCTCGACTGCCACATAGGTACCGTAAGGAAGGTATTTCGAAACGCCATAATAATAACCTTCCTCGGATTTTTTTAATTTTTCTGCTGACAACGTTGTTTTGTCCCGATCGGAACCTCCATTTTCCGCGCTGTCCCACTCAATCGCGTATAAATCGTCCAAATCATAGGAGAAAAACGGCTTCAAATATTCCTCTGCTTTTAAAATTGCCTGATGTAATGCTTCATCATAGATATAATCCGGGTAGCCTTCCTGTCCGCCCAATGCTTGAATGTTCTGCTTCTTTACCTCATTCTTCAAATACCAGTCAATCGCAAACTGACGGACAGCATCCGACCGTTTTGCATTTTCTACGGCTGCTTCTGACGTACGGCTCTGATTCTGTATCGCCGCATTGTTATGATGCACCGGATCTTTTGTTTCTCCGCCGCTGCTTCCAAAAATACCCGTACGGATCCATGCAAACGGCTTAAAGGATGTATCTGCTGCATCTGCCCGCTGCCATTTATCCCGGTTCGCCACCGCCATCGCATCGAAAAATTTCTCATACTGATAGCCTGGAACTTCCCGTACCGCTCCCGCTCCATCTTCCTTGATCCGCATGACTGTCTCAAGAAGTCTTGTATATCCCTGATTGACCTCTTTCGAATCCGCGATCTGCCCGTCTTTTCCATATTCGTACAGACGATCATTTGCCGTCACTGCGCTGTCCCAGACATTGTTATTGACGGAACCAGCCGTCTGGGAATCTTTTTTATGAGTTACCTGCGTGAAAATTTTCTGAACCGGAGCAAAGGATTCTCTAAGCAGCGGAAAATTCTTTTTTACCTCCGGCAACGAGACAACTTCTCCATCCCGATTCATCCACACGATTTCGCCATCCGTATTCCGGTACAGACGTTCCAGATTGGATTTCAAATAGAGCTTAAAACGGAAATTTGGCAGTGCCGAAGCGACATTTTCCTTCCCTCCCTCTTTTTCCGTAAACAGATCGGTATGTCCACTTTCCGCATAAGTGTTATGTGCATAGGTGGTCTCCGGTGTCGTCGCTATATCTTTGATGATTTTTATCTTTTGGCGGATCACACGCTCCAGTACACCCAGCGGTTCTTTTCTTGTCCCGGCATCCTGATAGGTGGTCTCCTGCCCAGGGTATGCCAGTGCCACCGGGACCACATAAGAATCATCCCCTATCAAGCCGGAACGTCCAGAATCGATATATGCCTTTGCCCGCGCCTGTTTTACCCACGTGTAATAGCTGGAACTGTTCATCTGGTGGCCGGCAAAGAAACCATTTCCCAGCATTGCGGCTTCTTCCTCGTTCAGTGTAACCTTCTTCTCTTTCAATACCGCCTTAAATCCCAGCTCTTCCAGCACACCTGCATTTGTTTTTTTTACACCAAAACTATCGGTAAAATTCGCGTTGATCTGCAGTATGTATTTTCCGTCTGCATTCCAGTCTGCTGCCTGATGAACCCATTTTGTCTCCGTCACCTCCCGCTGCTGTGTTTCTGTCTTTTCCTGGTAAATAAATACCCGGATCGGCTGCCCATCCGCATCGTGCGGAATTTCCCCGGTTTTGTAATAGACATTTACCTCATTTTCCTTCGGAACAATCGTACCATCTCCCTCAATCACAGCATCGGTCTGCAAAAGTGCCGACGCCATCACCTGATTTCCAGCAGTTGTTTCCCTGTAATCGGTATACGTTCCAAATGCGTCCCGCTCGCGATTATTTGAATATGGTATATACACATAACGCGGACACATTTCCATATTATCCGGCAGCCACTCTGCCCGGTGAAAAATCAAGCTGTCTTTCTCCGGATCACTTCCCAGTACCATAAAATTTTCCGGTATTCCTAAAATTCCTGCATATACCGTAAATTCAAACGAATCCGAATACTCATGCACCGCGTCCAGACCGCCATAGCTGATATATGGATGGGTCTGATAAAAATCCAGAATGGAAGTGATCGCGTCTCCCACTGTCATTGAGATTCCATCTTTTGTTTTCGGCACCGCAATCGTCTGAACCGGAGAACCATACACTGTTTTTTCTGCCTTTTCTCCCGGCGTCACACCGCTGACGCCGTACACGTCCCGCTCTCCTTCCCGGACACCCCGGTCAAATACGCCGGTATAGATACTGGAATATGCATTTCCTCCTGCTCCCGGTATTCTCGGCGTTGTTTTCGCATGTCTGCGGAGTACCCGCTCGGCTTTCCCTTTCAGATAACAAAAGTCATCCACATCAAATGTCTTTACCAGCCTGTCCGCATTTTCTTCCTCTGTCATTCCCGTTTCTGCCTGCAAAAGAACTGCTTCCACTGTCTCCGGCACAAGTTCCTGCACCCGGACCTGGCGCATCCACCCCGCCGCATAATCAATCGGAACCTTTTTACTCATCGGCGTGCCATCCGCATTGTACTTTGGATACTGATAGTCGTTTTCTGCCGCTGCCAGTTCCCCGGTATAAACTTTTTCATACTCACCTGTCCCGGCTTCCACCGAAACCGTACCTTTTCCCTCATCTTTTCGATAAAAGCTCACGCCCTCCGGCAGCCCTGACACCACAATCTCATAAACTCCATCTTTCGTGTTCTTCGACTCTGCCGAAAAGAAAATTTCATTCGTATCAGCGCCGCCATCGCCTGCCTGCTCTTCCCCGTACATCTGCATGGAAATATGGGCATATCCTTCTCCCGGTTCCAGGACCGCTGCCTCCAGATCCTGTCCCAGGTTTGTAACTGCGTGAAGTTTATTTCCAACCGAAAGTTCAAAGCCCTCGGATCGGCTTAATTCCTTGACATAATATTCCCCCATCAGAAGCGGGCGTCCAATCCAGGCATTTCCATTCTTTGACGTATTGTTATAATAAATCCGCTCCCAGGCTTTATCTGCCGTATAATCATCGATCGCCGCATCTTGTGTATACAGATTTCCCGGCGCTTTCTTTCGCCATCCATCCGCTGCATCCGCAATTGTCCTTTCGAATAATCATAGGTTCGCCCCGGCGCCTCTGTACATGCCAGAAACGAGGCATCGCCATTTTTGTCTGTCGTCGCCACCGCCACCAGATGATTTGCCCGGTAAACTACCCCTGTTTTCCCATCCGGATGTAGCAGATCTTCTGCTGCAAACAAGCCATACACTGCGCCTTCCAGCGTCGCATCCCCCTGTGCGTCTCCAAGGGCATTGTAAGACTCATTTTCGCCCTTTTTCAGATCCAAATCCTTTTTATTGATATGTCCCTCGCCCTCTGTCCGATGATCGTAGATCCTCCAGGCATCTTTCTCGCCGTCTGCACCATTGCAATGGCTGAAATTGCCAGCACTTCCCGGCTCTATCGCTGAACCCACACTCGCGGAAACAAGCGCCGCTTCATAGGCAGGGAAAAATAGTGACTCTGCTGCCGCCCCCGCCAGTGTTTCCGTTCTTTGTGACAACTGAGGATTTCGATACAACAAAGAAGGTGAATGCCAGCTTGTATAAAAATCCGCCTCGGTTGTCAATAAATCTGATCCGGTTGCCGTATATCGCCGAATACTTTCACGTTCCGCTTTTTCTGCTTCTTCTAAATCATCATCCGCTTCATCAATAAACACAAACCCTTTCTGGACACGATTTACCAGATGGTCCGAAATAGATACTTTCATCTCCGAGGCAGTTGCTTCCTCCTCCGACGGTGTCGCTTCCCTCAGAAGCGCTGCATCCAATGCTGTAAACAAAACGATCTGCTGCGGCAAAACACGCATTTTTAAAGACTCTGGAAATACCGCATCCTCGCCTGGTAAATTCGTTAGATTCATCCATATCGTCCCACCAGGCGCACTTTGAGCGTCTAAGCCAATTCTTCCAAAAAATCCTGTCTTCCCCGCACTTTCTTCATTCCGATTTTCTAAAGCCTCTCCGATGCCCTGACTCCTTCTCACACTCTTCGTTCCCAGCACCACATCACGTGAATATCCGCCTCCAAAGGCTGCATTTGCCCCATGCTCAGATGCATCGGTTGTGATAATCTCAATTGGCAGGTCATCTGCATGTTCATCATGCAGAATATATCCATCCCGCGCTTTAAATTCTTTCCAGGTATAACTGTACTTCATGGAAATGAACTTCTCATACGTCTGCCCACAGTCCTCCTGGCAGCCAGACTTTGCATACGAAGTTTCCCCGTCTGCCCCTGTCATCGGTCCCGCATCGGGTGTTTCTCCCTCGGAGCCGCCGTCTGACGCGATACCTTCTATCTCCCCTGCATCGACCTCCTCCATTATCCAGTGGAAATGGACGCCCTCAAAGTCTCCGCCCGCCTTTCTTTCACATTCCTCTTCGCACAAAAGCCAGCTATTTGCCAGGCGGATATTTTCTGCCTGCGCCGCCTCAATCTCATCCTCATTGATGACTTCTCCCTCTTCATCCTCCTCTTCCTCTGGAACAGGTACAAAGACCGGTGCCGGATGACCGTCACAGAACGTCTTATCATAGTGATAACCGTGTTCCACCGTCTGGGAGGCGTAGCCATCGCCATCTGTTACCGCCGAACCCACTTGTCTGAAACCATCCCAGAGAACCGGCTCATCCTGATAATGACTGGCATATGGTTCTCCGCCCTCATACAATTCGGCAGCTCCGTCCCGCTCAGTATTTACCCTGTTCTTATCGTCAAAGCGCTCAAAGAAGCCAAACCGCGCCCCTTCCAGCGCTTTCCCTGTCTCATGATCGTATTTATACATCTGTAGATTATAGGTGGAAGTAAAATCCTCTTCATGCCTAAATACCTCAAACTGAATGCCTCCCTGCTCCGGTACCGGGGTTGGATCGCCCGCCAATGCAGCAAAATAATTGACCGGAACCATTCCGAGCTCCATCCATGCCATCCGCTGATGAATCCACGGATCACTTTTGGCAGGCGTTCCGCCTCCGTGTGTCCCCGAACAGGTCACACACTCCCAGATTTGAAGCGACTGGTCAATCGCCTCCTCCGCCGAAGCATATCCCCCGCCGCCCGAAGCGTATGGGGTTCCTTCCACCCGGAAACGAATCAGGGCTTTCGACGGTTTTGGATTTGGATTTTTAAATACAATCTGCGAGTCGGTTTTTATATATGTCCATCCATCGGTCGGAACCGGACTGAATGAAACACCGTCATTGTTTGAAAATTCAAGCGGTACAGAACGGATAAAATCCCAATCCGAGCCATCCGGCGCAAACGACAGCGTCAGAGTCGCCGCATCTACCTGTTTTGCCGTTCCCAGCGAGGTGCTGGAAGCTATCACATTTGGAATCTTTCCGCCGCCGACACCGGTATTTTCCTTTCCGCTGCCTCCGCCAGACAGCATTCCTCCCATTTGCATGTACGCCTCACTATTTGACGCAGCTGCCTCCAGCCACGGATATTTTGCCCGCACAGCTGGAACATAGAGGATTGTTTTCAGATCTTCCTCGGACACCATCTTGATAATTTCCGGTTTTCCCTGTGCTTTTGCTGCCACATTGATCGCCCGGATAAATGTATTTGCCTTTTCATCCCCCAGCGCGGCTTTGAGCGAGAGCATCGCCCAAAATACATATTTCTGTTCCTGACTGCTCAGCGGAACGGATGCCTGGGAGGGACGGTGTGCTTCATAGAGATCCCCTTTTTCTGCAATTCCCCAGATCGCATAACCGCCCTTATCGATACAATAAAGCTTGTGTCCCAGCAGCGTATCGCCATGGGCTGTCGTCAGTGTTGTCTGCTGACCACTCGCAGGTGCCGCTTTCGCCGGAAAAACCGGGAATCCTGGCAAAAAAGCCATTCCTCCCAATATAATTGCCAGTACAAACGCCATCCCCCGTTTCACATTCTCTCTGTACCGATACTCCCCCATAAACTTCCTCCTCGTTTTTACTGCCCCGCGCCCCTTAACACCGGCAGTCCCTCGTTTTCTTTATTTTTCAGTTCCCCAAACTGATTTCAGCAGCGAGATAATCCCCTTTTCATACTCCTGTCTTGATATTTCCTGTCGTCCCCACTGTTCTTCTATCTGCCCCATCGGTGCCTGTATTTTCTCCCAGGCAGACTCGGAAATCGTCCCTTCTCCCCGCATACTCAAGGTCAGCGCCAGCACATTGGCAAGACTGTCTGGATCCGCTTCATAGTCCTTTCTTCTCTGCTCCCGCTCCTTATTCTCATAGCGGTAAAACTCCGTCTCAAAGTCAACCGGATATGTTTTCGCATTTGAAAATAGCGGCAGGCTGGAGGTCGGATCCGTCGCATACCACTGCGTGCCGATCCGCACCAGGCACGCATCATGGAGATACTCCGGCGTGTAGGTCACACACTCCAGCCCTACGATCTGGCATAGGAACTGAAATTCTTCCGCGAAATCCCGGCAGACGCCAACGCCTCCTTCCAAAACCGGGAAATCCTTTGCCTCTTCCGGCGAACCGTAATGATTCTGGTTAAAACCTCCCTCTCCGTTTGCAATCCGGTTATGCACATACAGAAGACGCGTTTTTTCATCCAAATGAATCCAGTCAAAACTATTGACAAATTTCTGCAGTTCTTCGACCGAAGCCCAGCTATAATTTGCTTTCGGTTCTCCCTTCGTATTCCACCCTGGATTTGCTTCCCCCGGATAACGGACTGCCTCTTTCAGGTAATATTCTGGATCGCTGATCTCTGGGTGCTGCTCTGAAAAAATACTTCCATTTCCATAAAAACTCATCTCTCCATTCTGCCACTCCCATCTCAGACTCTCTGTGTCCTTCCATTCACCGCCATGCGTCCCCTGATTGCCCGCATAAGCGCTGAAACCTCCGGCTGCGATCATGGCTGCTGCCAGTACGGCTGTACATCCCGATTTATTGGTTGTTTTCTTATCCTGTTTCATTTTTTTTACCCCCATTTTTTATTCTTTCCGTGTCATTCCACTTCATTTTCCTGTTTACCTCTGTTTTCTTCTCTCCTCCTCTCTCAGCTTCTCGTCTGTACTATTCCGTCCAGCACCCAGGCACCATCCGCATTGACTAAATTTCCATCGGGGGTGTGCGTATTTTGATACAAACGTCCCCTCATTCCATCGGATTTTTCCTGAAAATAGTAGCAATGAAACACTCCATCGCTTCCCGGCAGCCAGTTCCAGCCAGTCAGCATACGCCCCTGTGTTCCATCCATTTCTGTCCAGAGATAATACGTGTTTCCATCCACATCCGTATACCAGCCGTTCACCATCCTGCCATCTGCATCAAATCGGAACCAGTCAAACGTACTCTGCCCCTTTGCCGGATCGGCATATGGATTGTAGACAGCCGCCCACTCAGAAGCATAGCTTCTACCGCCCGCTTCAAACTGCCAGGTTCCATCTGCATTCTTCCGCCAGTTTCCAGCTACTACATATTCCGGTATGGCTGCCGCATCCGCATTCTGCCCGGGGCCTGCCTGTCCTTCTGTCAGATTTCCAATACCCGCTCCTGTCAAATCACTGAACCCCGATGCCGGTCCAGTTGCATTCGCTGCACTGCTTCCTGCCGCTGCCCCCTTTCCAGAAGAAGAGCCTCCACCTGAGCCGCTGCCCGAATGGGAACCTCCGCTGTATGTCTGATCGACTGCCTCATACTGAATTGTGACTGCCGCCCGGTCCGTGAAGCCACCATCCTCGGTTTTCACGGTCACATATGCCGTATGGCTGCCTGATTTTAAGTATTGACGGTCAAGCTCCTGTATCCAGGAAGCCGTCGTATTGACCGTCACGGTTCCATCCGATGATACATACAGCGAATCATCACTTGCCTGATATGTCACTTTCTGGTTAAACGCCTGCGCCGGAAATACCGACGCTGCCAGCTTTTTCGCACCGGTTCCCGTCCATGCCTCCACCGAACGATAACCCGCCCCCGTCCGGGTGCGTTTGATCTCGTATTGCAGCGTTTTCGGTATAAGGCTGATGCCTTCCACACAAATCTTCGATTCGTCCACTGTCCGGAAATCCACCTGTACTCTGCACGATGCCGTCTGCCGGTTTCCAAGCATATCATCGCCGATCACTGTCACCTTCGTCGTGCGGCTGCCGGAAGCTGTCTGTATTTCATATGGTGTATTCACATGTCTGCCCTGATCTGCCGCGATCAGATCCCGGATCCATTTTGCATCCTTTTTCGCCTGCACACTGGCAGACTTGTCCTCGCCATCCACCGAAATCAGTGCTGCATCACCGACAGTCCACGATATCTCTTTCCGGTCAAAATAATCCGGTGTAAAAGACGCACTCAGCGCCTGCGGTGCCGTGACCTGAATCGTTTCATCTGGATGTTTCCGATTTCCGGTTAATGTCCGCACCACCTCAAATTTCAACTGTTCCTGATCCAGTGCCGCCTCCTCATTGGCTACATAGGTCTGATCCTTGATCTGGAACGTAACCTCAATCCGCGCATTTCCCCGGCACGGCTTTCCATCAAAGCTCGCCGCCGGTTTCGTCTCTGCCGTCAGCACCGCCACGCCGCCGTTCTGATGCCCCGCTCCGTATATGTCGCTTCCGATCGCATACTGGTATCCGCGGTCTGCCTGCTCTTTTTCCAGTTTCCGGACTATATCAGTGATAAACGAACTATTTAAATTTACCTGGACTGACGCGCTCTTTTTCGTATAACCACTTTCCTCATCGTCATTTGGAAGTAACGTAATCAAATCTGAATCGTCGATACTCCAGCGCACCGATGCATCCGCCACATCATTATTCCGATCCACAATCGCCTGCACCGTCACCGGCTGCACCTGTGTTCCCGCCTGCAGATTTCCATGGATGTACGTCGCAATTAATTTTCCATTTCCATCCATCACGCGTGTGACTTTCGTCGGATGTTTCCGGTTTCCGGTCCGCTCCTGCACCACCTGGAATTTCGTCACGCCCGGCGTCAGACCGACCGAAACTGCCACCTTTTTATAAACCGCCGACACCTGCGTATTTTCCTCCGGCATCGTAAAACAATACTCGCCGCCATTTACATAAGTAGTATCTTTCCGGCTCTTCCCACGCGTGTACGTCGGAACTCCCTCCATCTGAAAGCGCGCTTTTTCCGCCTGCTTTGCCGAGGTGCTGACCGTCACCGTCTTTCCCGGTGCCACCGCACCGCGGCGTTTTTTATCGAGTGTCCGGTAATACGCGCCATTTCCCCGTGCTTCCAGCACTGCCACATCGTAATAATTCGTTCCATTGGAGACGGTATCGATCTGCGGAATCGTAATCAGATAACCACGGACCGGGCGTCCCGCATCATTTGGTGCAAAATGGTCAAGATCATACCCCACCGACTCCGCATCCATCTCCCCGCCCAGCTCTTCATCCACAATCGAGAGAATCCCCTGTTCCAGTTCTTCATAAAAATATCGCTCGTCCACATCCCGCGTGACACCGCCGGATACCAGCGTGAAGAAATTGTCCCTCGCGTGGGAATATCCGATGTGCGCCGCGTATGTATACTGGTTATCATCTGAAATGCCGCTTCCACAGACATTGTTTGCGATTTTCGCCTCCGTATCCGCAAACAGGTACGCGATGTCATCCCCATATTTAAAATAATTAGCTGGTGCGCGGTATCCGATGAAGGTTCCTCTGTGTCCGGCAGCCCCAGTTCCCGACTGACCGATCGTTCCCTCAAACCGCCCCACTTTCAAGTCTCCGCTGATTCGTTCTCCAACGAGTCCTCCGACATTCTGGCTGCCAGAACCGCCGATCGTGCCATTTACATAGGTATTGTAGAGAGCCGCCCCATTCTGAAGCCCTACGATTCCGCCGACAGTCGCATCCGTTCCCTGAATCCGCGAGGTGCTGTTATCCCCGGTGCGGACCTGGCAGTCAATGATACGAGAATCATCCGCCGCTTCCCCGGCGATTCCGCCCGCAAGCGCCTGCGCTCCGGCTGCACGTCCCGTCGTTCGGACGGTTACCTGTGCCATTCCGTTTTCCACCGTGCTGCCTTCCATGCGCCCGATCATTCCACCGACCGCTCCGGTTCCTTCCACATCGCCTTTTACCTGACAATTAAAAATCTTGGAATTCTTCGCATTTCCTGCCAAAATTCCCACCTGACGCACTCCTTTGACCGGCTTTCCTGGTTCCAGCGTCAGATTTCGGATCTCCGCCCCATCCAGCGCACCAAAGAATCCAACATTCGGCGAACTGCCTCCTGCAAACCGGAAATTTGAAATCTTATAACCGTTTCCATCCAGATTTGCCGTAAACGGGTGCGTCACCTCCCCTGAAAATTCCGAATCATCCCGGTAATAACCGATCGGATTCCAGTCCATTCCTCCCAGATCGATGTTCGCCGTCAGCTCAAACCATGCGCCCCGGTAATCCCCCACGATCTCTTCTTCCACCTCGCCGTAATCCGGCTGCATGCCAAACGCCGCCAGGAAGCTAAGTCCCATCAGCTGATGTTTCGTGCGTATCTGATACGGTTTTTGTTTCGTTCCAAGTCCATGTGTTCCATCCAGAAAGCTCAAATCCGCCACATCCCAGTTTTCCCAGAGATTTCCGAGGCTGGCGCTGACGCTAACGCGCGACATGATTAATTGTGAAGGAGTTGCCTCTATGACTTTGGAAGAACGTAATTCAGAGGAAGTTGCCCTCACATCCGCATTCATAAGCTCACTGGACGATGCAGCCAGTTTCTGCCATTCTTTCCGCCTTTTTATGGCATCGTCTGTATCATCCAACTTTTCCTTTCTTTCCGAAACAATCCCCAAATCCCAATCCTCAAACACAAACCCGCTCGCCGCAAACGCCGGCAGCGTCGCCGACAAAAGCATCGTCGTCATCACCGCAAATGGAATCACTTTTTTCATCTTCTTTTTCCCCATACACGTTCCCCTCTTTCCCCAAACATTAGATTGATTTCCCCTTGTCCAATCTTTTCTCCTAATCAAACTGCCAAACAGCTTCACTCCCGCTTTCCAAGCTCAACAAGTATTCTTTTTTACATCTGTGACAGTGCAAATGCCGGACGTACTCCATATGTCTCACTGTCCGTCCTCACCGGACGCAGACAGCCATTTACCAGATCAACGCCATAAATCTGCTGATTATAAATGAATTTCCCGTTTTCATCCTGCAAATAAAAAGGCGTCCGCAGATAATATCCCTGTGAATAGGTACTGATCTGACTTTGTGGGTTATCATCCCCGGAATCAAACCGCCATAGATATTCCCGGTACGCAAGTGCCTCTTCCAATGACAGGCAGAAAAGCTGGTCGTTCATAAACTGAAAACCAATATCCTGACGCACCAGTTCCCGCCCGGACGTCTGCGAAAATGCACCAGCCGCCGTGCTTCCCGTGTACGCGGTCTGGATTCCCGTATGGATCGGTTCCAGACAGAAACTGCTGTTCTGACTGTTTTTCTGCAGCCATGCGCGCACCTGCGAAGTTTTATAATTATTGTCTTTGCCAAACGAGAAAATCTTCATCTTTTTTCCCGGTGCCGTGTCCACATCCGCCCGGATCACGCGGTCACAGAGAAACAGCGCTGCTTTCCGGTGTTCATTCTGCCAGTCATGGTAATCGTCGTCGATACAGGTAAATGACAAAATCTCTCCGCCCACCTCGCGCAGCTGGACATCGCCCTCCTTCCAGATCACTTTTTCGGGCATTTCACTTTCACTCCAATCCACGCTTCCACAGCGGTCACAGATTTGATCCCCGTTTTCATCCAGGTGCCCCAGCGCCGGAAGGCGCTCTATCTTTTCTTTCTGACATCGTCCGCAGACATACACTGCCCGCCCATTCTTTAAGCAATCATTTTCCTCCCACTCCCATTGGCTCCACTGATGCGTACAAGTACGGTCATCCCAGTTTCTCCGCACCCGGATGCGCGTGATGATATATTCCTTTCCATCCACCGAAAAGGAATCCTCTTCCACCTCAGAATAAACCGCGTCGTATTCCACCCCGATTGTTTTTGCCGATGGTGTAAAATCCTGACCAATCAGATAAAATTCATGCCACGCTGCATCCCCGATCGCAGATACCAGATTCCGGATCCTGGCATCATTTTCCGACTGATTTTGAACGGTCAGACCGGAATCGCTGCCCGATACCGCCGCATCCTCGCGCCCAAATATGGCGCACTCTGCCTCCCATGCCCTCTGTTTCCATCGTTCCAGGCGTTTCCGAAGCGCCAGCATGGCGGCATCCTCCTCTGCTCCCATTTCTGGGACCTTGCCGCCTCTTTCATATTTGATATAAATTTTTTCAGTTCCTGTTCCATACAGTTCAAATATTTGCGGTGACTGTACCGCTGATTTCCAGATATGCCCGTCGCTCCCTATGATTTGCTCTGGGAAAGATACATTCAGGGAAGTTCCTTCCAAAACTTTGCCCGTTTGCGTATGAAATATAAGATGATTTGCATTCTCAGCATCTATAAATGAGACGCTGTAGCCGACTATGACAGCTGTTTCTGCCTGTTTCACTGCATTTTCAGCTGCCAGCGCCATTCTACCGGATGAAAATATCAATATCAGTGATATTCCCAAAATGGTACCATTCCGGCAGCGACGCCCTTTATGAGCCCCCATGTTTATTTTTAACAACTCAAACCTCCCCCCTCAAACCTTTTTCACATCCCTTTTCTTATCCTCTTTCGCAAGTTATATAAGGTTACTGTTCACGCATACGTGCCCAGTAACGGAATTTGCCGTGGCTTCGCATTT
>ERZ835541.2504-NODE-2504-length-14586-cov-2.960842_pt1 | contig 14586 bp, 13 predicted proteins | sample MGYA00519945_ERZ835541 | MGnify/ENA primary metagenome ERZ835541 (study PRJEB31850, sample SAMEA3708780) | human gut metagenome | biome: human gut; feature: human-associated habitat; material: faeces | place: China | collected 2014 ...
CGGCGGAGGAACACTATTCTCTGAACGATGACCGCCGTGTGAAGGTGCTGTCCCCCGGTATGCTGGTGGCCAAGCGCTTCTTCCGGAACCGTCTGGCGGTGACCGGTATGGCGATCCTCGTGTTCATGTTTGTTTTCTCCTTTATCGGCGGACTGATCTCCCCCTATGAGCAGGATAAGTTCTTCTACGCCGATAAGACCATCCGCCGGGAGTTTGCGGCGGTCATCAAGAATACGGAGTTCCGCTATTCTTCGGCGGACGATTCCGTGTTCGGCCTGCCTGCTCAGGCGCAGGCTATGCTGGCCATCCAACAGCAGAAGGACGGCTTTACCTACCGTGACAACAGATTCACCCTGACCAAGGAGGCGGAGGACTTTTACAGCGTCTCCGTAAATGGTCAGGTGGTGGGTCTTGCCTACAAGAGCGTGGTGAGTCCCTCCGCTTCGGACGCCACCCTGTCCTTCGAGTTCACCTATCAGGCCCTGAAGGCCTATCTCACCGACGGTGCGGATACCTTCACGGCGGACGGAAAGACCTACACCGTGGATGAAAGCGGCAGCGTCATGGACGGCGCCACCGAGGTGGCCTATGTCAGCCCCTACGTGGTGCAGGCTCTGATGCCAGACGTGTTCCTGTCCCGTGACTTCAAGGATAAGCTCATCGACACCATCAACGCCGGCGGCGAAAAGTTCACCTACACCGACGAGTCCCTCATCGTGGATGAGGAACCCGCCACCGATGAGGAGAACGGTACCAGCAGCGCCATCACCCCCGACGACAGTCAGGTGCCTGATGACACGCCCCAGAGCGCTACGGCGGAGTATGATATCTCCTTCGACGCTGCCACCAACAGCTGGTCCGTTCTGCAGGAGCAGACCAGCCGCCAGTACGATAAGTATTCCGCTCCCAGCAAAGAGCACCTGATGGGTACCGACGGCTACGGCATGGATATGCTGACCCGCCTGATGTACGGCGGCCGTGTGTCTCTGATGATCGGCTTCATCGTGATCGTCATTGAGACGGTCATCGGCGTTATCTTCGGCGGCATTGCCGGTTATTTCGGCGGCTGGGTGGATAACCTCATCATGCGTGTGGTGGATATCTTCTACTGCATCCCCTCCATGCCCATCATCATCATTCTGGGTGCCGCCATGGACGCTCAGCGTGTGGATGGCTGGCTGCGAATGATATACCTGATGCTGATTCTGGGCTTCCTGGGCTGGGCCGGTATCGCCCGTCTGGTCCGTGGCCAGATCCTGTCCCTGCGTGAGCAGGAGTTCATGACGGCCACCGAGGCCTGCGGTATCAGCGTCTCCCGCCGGATCTTCAAGCACCTGATCCCCAACGTCATTCCCCAGTTGATCGTCAACTGCACCATGGGTCTTGGCTCCGTGATCATCACCGAGGCCACCCTGTCCTTCCTTGGCTTGGGCGTGAAGTTCCCCTTCGCTTCCTGGGGCAACATCATCAGCGACGTGAACAACACCCACGTGCTGACCAACTACTGGTGGGTGTGGATCCCCGCCGGTCTGCTGCTGCTGCTGACGGTTCTGGCCTTCAATCTGGCCGGCGACGGTCTGCGGGATGCGTTCGACCCGAAGATGAAGCGCTGAGAAAGGAGGAGCCTGTATGTCTAAGAAGAATGAGACCGGCTATCTGTCCGCTAAGGAATCCCGGCGCATCTCCCGTGAGAACCGCCGCATCACAGATCAGCTGGAAAAGCGCCATAAGCGCAAGAATGTGCCGGAGTCCGAGTATCTGACTCAGATGAAGGATCCCAACAACGCACTGGAAATCGAGAATCTGCATACCTACTTCTTCTCGGATGTGGGTACCGTCCGTGCTGTGGACGGCGTCTCCTTCGACGTCCCCATCGGCAAGACCGTGGGCGTGGTGGGCGAGTCCGGCTGCGGTAAGTCCGTTACCAGCCTCTCCATCATGCAGCTGCTGCAGCGGCCGCAGGGCCAGATCGTGGACGGCGAAATTCGTCTGAACCTCGGCAACGGCAAGTGCTACGACATCACCAAGACCCCCACGGAGCGGATGCAGAATCTGCGGGGCAACTATATGTCCATGATCTTTCAGGAGCCCATGACCAGCCTGAACCCGGTGTTCCGCATCGGCGCTCAGCTGGACGAGGTCATTGCCCTCCACGACGGCGAGGGCAAGAGCAAGGAGGAGATCAAGGAACGCTCCATCCACCTGCTGGAGATGGCCGGTATCGCCAACTGCGAGGGTGTGTACAATATGTTCCCCCACGAGTTGTCCGGCGGTATGCGCCAGCGTGTCATGATCGCCATGGCCCTGTCCTGCAACCCCAAGCTGATCATCGCCGATGAGCCGACCACGGCTCTGGACGTGACCATTCAGGCCCAGATCCTGGATCTGCTGCGGAATCTGAAAAACAAGATCAATTCCTCCATCATGCTCATCACCCACGACTTGGGTGTTATCGCAGAGATGGCGGACTACGTGGTGGTCATGTACGCCGGTCGTGTGGTGGAGAAGGGTACGGTGGAGGAAATCTTCGCCAATCCCGCCCATCCCTATACCATCGGTCTGATGGCCTCTAAGCCCGTGGTGGGCAAGAAGGTGGATAAGCTGTACTCCATCCCCGGCAAGGTGCCTAACCCCATCAATATGCCGGACTACTGCTACTTCAAGGATCGCTGTGAGATGCAGGTGGAGAAGTGCAGCGGCGAGTATCCCCACATGATCCAGCTCTCCCCCACGCATATGGTCAGCTGCTATCGTTACTTTGACGGAAAGGTGGGTGAATAACCATGGCACACGAGAAGAAAGTCGTTGAAACGCCGGTGGAGTATGATCCCCAGTACATTCTGCAGGTCAAGGATCTGAAGAAGCACTTCCCCATCAAGGGCGGTATGATCAGCAAGACCGTAGGCCATGTGAAGGCCGTGGACGGCGTCACCTTTAACCTCAAGCGTGGTACTACCATGGGTCTGGTGGGCGAGTCCGGCTGTGGCAAGACCACCACCGGCCGCACCATCCTGCGTCTGGCCGGCGAAAAGACCGGCGGTCAGGTGCTGTTTAACGGTAAGGACGTGTATGCCCTCTCTGACAAGGAAATGCGGGATATGCGCACGAAGATGCAGATCATCTTTCAGGATCCCTTCTCCTCTCTGCAGCCCCGTATGCCCGTGGGCGAGATCATCGGCGAGGCAGTGCGTGAGCACGGTCTGGTGAGCAAGGAGGAGTTCGATGATTACATCGATCAGGTCATGGATAACTGTGGCCTGCAGCCCTTCCACAAGGACCGCTATCCTCACGAGTTTTCCGGCGGCCAGCGGCAGCGTATCTGCATTGCCCGTGCGCTGGCCCTGAACCCGGAGTTCATCGTCTGCGACGAGCCTGTGTCGGCTCTGGACGTGTCCATTCAGGCTCAGATCATCAACCTGCTGAAGAATCTACAGGAAAAGTACAACCTGACGTATCTCTTCATCTCCCACGATCTGTCCGTGGTGGAGTACATCTCCGAGACGGTGGGTGTCATGTATCTGGGCAATCTGGTGGAGTACGGCGCTACGGAGGACATCTTCCGCAACCCGCTGCACCCCTACACCAAGGCCCTGTTTTCTGCCATCCCGGTGCCGGATCCCACGGTGAAGATGGATCGTATCGTGCTGGAGGGCTCCATTCCCTCCCCGGCGAATCCGCCGGCTGGCTGCAAGTTCCATACCCGCTGCGCCAACTGCATGGAGAAGTGCAAGACCGAGGTGCCTCAGCAGCGTGAGATCGAGCCGGGCCACTATGTGGTCTGCCATCTGTACGACGAGGCATGAGCGACCAGCACAAGGAGTGGGAGGACGACGGCCGCACGGTAGCGGATATGTCCGGTTTGGACCGACCGACCCTGTTCGGCCATAAAGAGGGGACCTCCCGGAAGAAGCAGCAGGAGCCGTCCGACGGCGAATATGTGCCGCCCATGTCCAGAGGCGACCGATGGGCGTTCCTGCTGGGCACCATGAAGGCGTCCCTGCTGATCGCACTGGCGTTTCTGGGCGGCCTCGGCCTGTGTATCTGGCTGTTGACGCTGCTTCTGCACTGAACCACACCGTCCGAAAGGGTGTGCTGCTTCCGGCAGCGCACCCTTTTTCCATACCATACGCTGCGGCTGCTCTCCGGGAGAGCAGCCACCCATGATGAGAAAGGAAGAATAAGATGATCTCTGCAATGCTGCAATACATCCAGCGCAGCCCCGACTGCTTCCACGCCGTGGAGGAGCTGCGCCAGCGTCTGCTGCGGGAGGGCTACACGGAGCTGCGGCCCGGTCAATGGCAGCTGACGGCAGGGGGGAAGTACTTCACCACCAAGAACGGTTCCTCTCTGATGGCTTTCCGCCTCCCGCAGGAGGCCCCCGCCGGCTTCCTGCTGACCGCCAGCCATTCCGACTCTCCCTGCTTCCGTCTGCGGGATCATGCGGAGCTGACGGGGGAGTATATCCGCCTGTCCGCCGAGCGCTACGGCGGCATGATCAACGACAGTTGGCTGGATCGGCCCCTCAGTGTGGCGGGTCGGGTACTGGTCCGCCGGGAGGGCGGACTGGAGGCCCGTCTGGTGGATCTGAAGCGGGATGTGGCCCTGATCCCCCGTGTGGCCATCCACCTGAACCGGGAGACCAACAATGGAGTCAAGTACGACCCGGCCCGTGATCTGGTGGCCCTGTACGCTGCCGGAACCGGCAGCGGCAGCTTCTATCGGGAGGTGGCCAGAACGGCGGACTGCGCCCCGGAGGACGTGGTAGCCGGGGATCTGGTGCTGTACAACAACCAGCCGGGGACCGTCTGGGGACCGGAGGGCGAGTTCGTGTCGGCCCCCCGGCTGGACGATCTGGCCTGTGTGTTTGCCTGCACCGAGGGCTTTCTGACGGCGCAGGAGCGGGACATGGTGCCGGTGCTGTGCGTGTTTGACAACGAGGAGATCGGCTCCGAGACCAAGCAGGGGGCGGCCTCCGTATTCCTGCCGGAGACGCTGGCGGCCATCTCGGAGGCGCTGGGCCTCTCCGCCGCCGACCACCGGGCGCTGCTGGCGGACAGCATGATGCTCTCCTGCGACAATGGCCATGCCCGCCACCCCAACCACCCGGAGCTGGCGGACACCAACGAGGCCCCGGTGCCCAACGGCGGCGTGGTGGTGAAGCACTCCCCCCGCTACGCCACAGACGGCGTGTCTGCCGCCGTGTTTACGGAGCTCTGCCGCCGGGCAGAGGTGCCGGTGCAGCACTACGCCAACCGTCCCGATCAGATGGGCGGGGCCACGCTGGGGAACATCGCCGACACCAAGCTGCCCATCCCCACGGTGGACATTGGCATGGCCCAGCTGGCCATGCACTCCTGCTTCGAGACCATGGGCAGCCGGGACGTGGAGACCTTTGTCCGGGCCGTGCGGGCCTGCTATGAGAGCAGCCTGCGCTTCATGCCGGAGGGTGTGGCGCTGCGGTAACGGGGCAGGGAAGCCCACACACCCCATGAGAAAACCATAAAACCCACAGGGCGGCGTAGAAAAACTCTGCGCCGCCCTGTCGTTTATGGGAAATTTTGCAGGTTTTCATGGTAAAACATTCCTGTTATATGGATATTGCTACCGAGCAGTAGATGGGAAAGCATTCGTTTGCACATCGTCAGGTCTTAGAAGATGTGTATGCGGGTGCTGTTTTTTTGGAGGTGGATCTTATGCGGAGAAAGCTGCTTCAATACTTTTCCAGAGCCGAGAGGCTCCTGTGGGGCCTGTCGGTGGTATTCATCGTCGGATCCTTCTGCGCCTTTGATCGGGAGAATTATCTGACGCTGGCCGCCTCGCTGATAGGCGTCACGTCGCTGATCTTCAACGCCAAGGGAAACCCCATCGGACAGGTGCTGATGGTGCTCTTTAGCCTGCTGTACGGCTTCATCAACTGGAGACGGATGAAGGAGCGCCAGCGAGCATAAGGCCCCACGACACGGTGCAGCCAACAAAAACCGGCAGACGCCATGCGTCTGCCGGCTTTTTGAAAGCTATATCCTGAAAAAGCTGCCCATCAGGGCGTGACGGCGCAGGTGTGTCCCAGCGCCTCATAGCTGTCGCCGCAGACCTGCCACGAGCCGTCCGTCTGCCGCCGGAGGGTCAGGGTATGATCCACGGAGGTCCGTGTGGCGGCGATGACGCCCTGCCGCAGGTGATCCACCCGTAGGATCTCCCGAAGGGTCACCTGCACCGTCTCGCCGCTCTGCTGTATGGGGGCAAAGTAGGCGGGGCGGCACTGTACATCGTAAATGACGGCGTACTCGTCCACGGCGGCCTCCGCCAGAGTCTGTGCATCCTCCCGCAGGGGAGCGGTGCAGCGATCCGGGGTAGCGGGGGTTCGCCCGGCCATGACGGCGGCCCGCAGGTCCAGATAATTCTGGATGGCGGCGAGGATATCCTCCGACGGGAGGGAGGCGGTGCCGCAGCCGCTGAGATAGCCGCACAGATCGGACTCCTCGCAGTCGTCGCCCACCACCTGCCAGCCTTGGGCGGTACGGTTCAGGGTCAGATGGTGCAGAGAGCCGTAGCCGAAGGTATCGCCGGTGGTCTGGGTGAGGTCGCTGGAATAATTGGCCTCCACCCGGAGAGAGGCCCACACCTCCACCGCATCCTCGCTGCGGTAAATAGGGTTCATGGGATACACCTGTACCCGCTGCTCCCCCCAGATATAGCTGGACCACAGGAAGCCACGGGTCAGTGCCTCCTGACGCAGGGTGTCCGTGGTATAGGGCTCCTCCGGCAGAGGATCATCGGGTCGGGCCAGAGCGGTGCAAAGCATGGTGGTATAGGAGAGGATGGCCTGCTGCTGTTCCTCCGTCAGGGTCTCCGCCTCCCCGGCCAGCTCACAGGTGATGACCGGCTGGAAGGGCGCACGGCGCAGGGCCTCGTCCTCCGCCGTGGGGGCCTGAGGTGTGGAGGGGCCAGAGGGAGCGGCAGGGGATGTACCGCAGCCGCTGAGAGCCGTTATCAGCAGCAGTAGGACGCACAGAAGAAGTGATAGGCGGCGGAACAAACGGTTCATGGGATACCTCCTTTTTTACACCAGATGACGACAAATTATGACTATAATGTATAATATAGAGTGCAATATGTCAAGAAAAAAACAGAGAATTTCACAAAAAGTGGGCGCTGCAACGCAGCGCCCACCGGCAGAAAAATTTTCGGCAGCCTCACGCCTCCCGGCGAAAGACATGGATATCGAAGCTGATGGTGACCGCCAGCTCCTCCAGCGCCGCCAGACGCTGACAGCCGGACTTGGGAGTTTTCCAGTAGTAGGGGGTCATCTGGAACAGGGCGTGGATGTCCTCCTGCCCCAGCACCCGGATGCGGTCCTCCACATGGCGAATTTCGGCGTAGGCGAAGCCCTCGTAGGGAGTCTCCTTCACCTCGTTGGGATAGGGGTGGTCATAGAGCACCTGCTTTAGCTCCCACAGGTGCTTTTCCGACGGCACCACATAGAGAAACGTGCCGCCGGGCCGGAGCGCCCGCCGAAATTCCTCCAGCGCCAGCGGGGAGAAGCAGTTGAGCAGCAGGTCGATAGATCGGTCCGCCACTGGCAGGTGATAGGAGGAGGCCACGGCGAACTCCACATCCTTTTCCCGCTTGGCGGCCCGGCGGAGGATGGCCTTGGAGATGTCCGTCCCCGCCATGCAGGGGGCCTTCCCGGCGTCCCGCAGCGCCCGGTAGACGGCGCTGGTGTAGTATCCCTCGCCGCAGCCGGTGTCCAGCACCGCCGGATGCTCCGGAGCATAGTCCAGTGCCAGACGGCACAGGGCATCCCGCAGGGAGGCGTAGTAGTCCTTGCTGAGAAAGACACTGCGGGCGGCGGCCATGCCCTTGTCGTCACCGGGCATTTTGGAGTGCTTGCGGTTGGCGGGCAGCAGATGGGTGTAGCCCTCACGGGCCACGTCATAGCTGTGGCCCGCCGGACAGCGGTAGCGCCCCGGCTCCCGCTCCAGCGCCGCCCCGCAGATGGGGCAGACGAACAGGCTCATTGCCCACGCTCCTTTCGGACGGTGACGTCGTGGATCCACTGTCCCGTGCGGATACGCAGGGCGCACAGCGGTACCTTCAGCAGGCTCTCCGACTGGATGGCGGCGGCGATCCACCAGTAGTCCGCCTTCAGCACCAGCGCCAGCAGCGCCGTCAGGGGCAGGGCCATGCACCACTGGGGCCCCACGTCCAGCAGGGTGGACCAGAATACGTCGCCGCCCGCCCGCAGCACGCCGGTGACGGCGGAGATAGAGTAGGCGTGGAGGGGGATGGACAGAAAGCCCGTCACCGCCAGCGCCGTGGCGATGGCGGCGGACTCGCCGTAGAGCTTGAACAGCGGGAACACCACCGGCACGAACAGCGTCGGCACCAGCAGCAGAGACAGGGCCGTCAGCCCCGCACCCACCAGCGCCGTGAACACCAACAGCGTCCGGCTCAGGTCCATGACCTCCTGATGGCTGCGGCCCTCACCGATGGATTTGCCGATTATCACGGCGGTGGCGGCACCCAGACCGAAGCACACCACCAGGAACAGGCGGTTGAGGTTGCCCATGACGGCGTTGGCCGCCAGCATCTCCACGGAGTTGTCGGTGTAGCCCAGGATCACCGTCAGCATACTGTTGCCGAGGCCCCATGCCGTCTCATTGAGGATCACGGGGGAGGAGTACTTCACGAACCGCCGGAGCATCTCCCAGCCGGGGCGGAAGAAGGCCCGCCACTGGATGGGCAGGAGCCTGCTGCGGACGGCACAGAAGCTGCACACGGCGAACTCTGTGATGCGGGCCAGCAGGGTAGCCACGGCGGCACCCTGAATGCCCAGCGCAGGCAGGCCGCACTTGCCGAAGATCAGCAGGTAGTTCAGCCCCGTGTTCAGCACCGTAGACATGGCGAACAGCTTCATGCCGAAGCCGGCGTCCTCAGCGCTGCGCCGGGCGCTGACATACAGGGAAGAGAGCATATTGAACACATAGGAGATGCCGATGAGCTTCAGATACGGCGCACCCAGCACCGACAGCTCATGGTTGTTGGACAGCAGATCCATGATCTCCACCGGCCACAGGTACAGCACCGCCGCCAGCACCACCGTCAGGCCGGTACCCAGCATGGCCGCCACGCCGATGGCACGGCTGATATGCTCCATATCCCGCTTGCCCCAGTACTGGCTCACCAAAATGCTCAGGCCGCTCTGCACGCCGAACACAATGGAGATCAGCAGGAACACCGGCACGTTGGCGGTGGTGACGGCGGCCATCTGGGTGTTGCCCAGCCAGCTGACCATCAGCGTGTCCATCAGGCCCAGCGTAAAGGTGATGAGATTTTGCAGAGCGATGGGGCCGGTCAGACCCCACAGATACCGGTAAAAGCCCGGTTCACGTTTCAGACATTGCAGCATGGTATTCCTCACAGCATGGAAAATCTCGTATTTTTGTGGCGCAGCAGCGCCTCGTACAGGGCGTCGATGTCGCCCTCCGTGGTTTCCGGCCCGAAGCTGAGCCGCAGCACCCCGGCGGCGGTCCTTTTATCCAGCCCCAGAGCGGCATAGCCCCGGCTGGCCTTGCCCCGGTGACAGGCGGAGCCTGCGGACAGGCAGATGCCCTGACTGCCCAGATCGTTGATGACGTTGGCACTGGGATAGCCCACCAGAGATACCGCCAGAATGTGGGGGGCCTCGCCGCCGCCCACCGGCACCACGCCGGGGATGCTCAGCAGCCGCTCCCGGCAGTAGGCCTTGATGCGGGCCATGTGGGCAAGCTTTTCCTCCAGCCCCTCCTGCCGCAGCGCCACGGCCTTGGCAAAGCCCGCTATCTGGGCGGTGGCCTCCGTGCCGGAGCGCAGCCCCTCCTCCTGCCCGCCGCCGGCCAGCAGGGGCCGCAGGTTCCGCAGGTCCGGACGGACGTACAGAGCGCCGATGCCCTTGGGGCCGCCGATCTTGTGGGCGGACAGGCTCATCAGATCCACGCCCCACCCCGCCGGAGCGCAGGGAACCTTCAGAAAGCCCTGCACGGCGTCGCAGTGGAGGAGCGCACGGCTCCCCCGCTCCTTCAGCAGCCGGGCGATATCCGCCACGGGGAAGGTGCATCCCGTCTCGTTGTTCACCAGCATCACGGACACCAGTACCGTGTCCTCCCGCAGGGCCTCCGCCACCTGTTCGGTGGAGATATGCCCCGTGCGGTCGGGCTTGAGGTAGGTGACCTCATACCCCTCCTGTTCCAGCTGGCGGCAGGGCTCCAGCACGGCGCTGTGCTCCACGGCGGTGGTGATGATGTGCCGCCCCGTGTGCCGGCCCTGCCATGCGGCGGCCCGGATGGCCCAGTTGTCCGACTCCGTGCCGCAGGAGGTGAAGTGCAGGGCCGATGGCTGGCACCCCAGCGCCCCGGCGATGGTGCGGCGTGCCTCCTCCACCAGCTCCTTGGCCTCCCGGCCCAGAGGATACTGGGCGGAGGGATTGCCGAACTGATGGCGCAGCACATCGTACATGGTATCCGCCACAGCCTCCGGCAGGGGCGTGGTGGCGGCGTGGTCCAGATAGATCATAGCGCAGACCTCCCGTTTTTTCAGAAAAACCGGCGCCGGACAGGGGGGAGGGGCAAAGACCCTCTTGCCACCGGCGGCCGGATACCGTATAATGTAGACAAATTCTTATTATATCGGAGAAAACCGCAAAGTGCAAGGAGAATCCCCATGCGAGTTGCTATTTACACCCTCGGCTGCAAGGTCAACCAATACGAGACGCAGGCCATGGAGCAGGAGCTTCAGCGGCGCGGCCACACGCTGGTGGACTTTGAGTCCCCGGCGGACGCCTACATCATCAACACCTGCTCCGTCACCGCCGTCAGCGATAAAAAATCCCGGCAGATGATCCGCAGGGCCAAGAGCCGCAATCCCCAGGCCGTGGTGGCTGCCTGCGGCTGCTATGTGCAGACCCATACCCCGGAGGCTCAGGAGCTGGGCATCGACCTCATCGGCGGCACCGGCGACCGGATGGAGTTTCTGACCCTGCTGGAGCAGGCGGCGGAGGACCACCGCAGCCGTGTGGCGGTGGACGAAGCCCTACGCCGCCGCAACTTCGAGGTGCTGCCTGCCGGGGGCATGGCGGCCCGGACACGGGCCATGCTGAAGGTGGAGGACGGCTGCGTCAACTTCTGTACCTACTGTATCATCCCCTATGCACGGGGGCCGGTGCGGTCCCTGCCGCTGGAGGAGGCGGTGCGCCAGACGGAGCAGCTGCGGCGGGAGGGCTACCGGGAGGTGGTCTTTACCGGCATTGAGATCTCCTCCTGGGGTCAGGACTTCAAGGACGGCCGCAGCCTCATCGACCTGCTGGAGGCGGTGTCGCAGGCGGCGGGAGAGATGCGCCTGCGGCTGGGCAGTCTGGAGCCCCGCACCGTGACGGAGGATTTCTGCCGTCGGGCGGCCCGGCTCCCCAACCTCTGCCCCCAGTTCCACCTGTCCATGCAATCCGGCTGCGACGCCACCCTGCGGCGCATGAATCGCCGGTACGACACCGCCCGGTTCCTCCGGTCTGTGACTCTGCTGCGGCAGTACTTTCCCCGGCCCGCCATCACCACGGACCTGATCTGCGGCTTCCCCGGCGAGACGGAGGAGGAATTCTCCCAGACGCTGGCTTTCCTGCGCCGCTGCGACTTTGCCCAGATGCACATCTTCCCCTACTCCATCCGCCCCGGCACAAAGGCGGCGGAGATGGAGCAGGTCCCCGGACCGGTGAAGGAGGAGCGTGCCGCCCGTGCGGCGGCGGTGGCGGCGGAGCTGCACCGTGCCTATCTGCAGGGCTGTGTAGGCCAGACTTATCCCGTGCTCTTCGAGCAGCGCAAGGACGGCTGCGCCGCCGGTCATGCCCCCAACTATATGCCGGTGGAGGTGCAGACACAGGAGGATTACCATAACACCGTTCGCCATGTGAAGATCACAGGCGTAGTAAACGATATCCTGATGGGAGAGGTGACATAACATGGAACACTTTTTTGCCTATACGTCCCGGATGCGGTTCATCTCCCGCTGGGCGCTGATGCGTAACAGCCAGCCGGAGAACATTCAGGAGCACAGCCATCAGGTGGCGGTGCTGGCCCATGCGCTGGCGGTGATCCGCAACCGCTGCTTCGGCGGTCAGGTGGACCCCGGCACGGTGGCGGTGGCGGCCCTGTACCACGACGCCAGCGAGATCCTCACCGGGGATCTGCCTACCCCCATCAAGTACTACAATCCCGCCATCCGGGATGCCTACAAGCAGGTGGAGCACATCGCCTGCGGCAAGCTGGTGGGGATGCTGCCGCCGGAGCTGCAGCCGGACTTTGCCGAGGCCCTGACCCCCACAGACCCGGAGGTGGAGGAGTTGGTGAAGGCGGCGGACAAGCTGTCTGCCCACATCAAATGTCTGGAGGAGCTGAAGGCCGGGAATCTGGAGTTCCGCCGGGCGGCGGAGCAGACGGAGCAGGCGTTGGATGATTTTCATCTGCCGGAGCTGACCTATTTCCGGGAGCATTTCCTCCCCAGCTTCCGGCTGACGCTGGATGAGATGGAGTAAAATAAAGCGCAGGGGAGACGGCCTGTCTCCCCTGCGCTTGATTCGTTATGAGCCTTGTTCGCCTTGCGTTCTGCGTATGGCGGCAGGCTTTTCGCAACTGTGTCCTCCGACCACCCCGCAGCGATCTTCTGCCGTGGCACGGCATCGCCCATGCTGCGGCACCGACCATGATATCCCGCCGAAGCAGGCACCACACATACAGCCCTCCGCCAAAAAGAAAAGCAGGCGGAAAGCCACGCTTCCCGCCTGTCAAGGACACACGATCATTATTTGCCAGCGGCCACGGACTTGACCTGCTTGACCTCACGGCCATTGTAGGTACCGCACTCCGGGCACATTCTGTGAGGCAGATGCAGCGCACCGCACTTGGTGCAGGCCACCAGACCGGGAGTCGCCAGCTTCCACACGGAGCTGCGTCTCTTGTTGCGTCTTTGCTTGGATACTTTTCCCTTGGGTACTGCCATGTTGACACCTCCTTGGTCTTAACTGCCTGAGCAGTAATTGATAGTATAGAGAAGCGCTTTACTCCTTCTCCTGCAGGAGACTGGCCAGCTTGGCAAGCCTCGGATCCACCTGCTTTTTACAGCGGCAGGGCTCCCGGTTGAGGTTCACGCCGCAGCCGGGGCAAAGACCCTTACAGTCCTCGGAGCAAAGAGTTTTCGTGTCCATGTCGAGAATGAACGCATCTCTGGCCAATTCCGCCAGATCCACCTCGTCGTGCTCCAGCAGGATGATCTCGTCGCTGTCCTCCTCCTGCTTCTCCTCGGCCAGAACGCACGAGTAAGAAACGGACTTGGGCGCATCGAACTCCTCCATGCACCGGTCACACACGCAGTGCAGCGTCGTATGCATCTCCAGCTGGCACAGCAGAACCCCGGCCTGATTCCGAATACGGCCTTCCACAGTGACCGGACGGATAATGGGCGCAGCGCCGCCGAAATCCAGCTGAGACAGATCCATCTCAAACCGGACCTCCTGACTGGCGTCGGGGGTATGCAGCAGTCGGTTTACATTCAATCGCATAGTACACCTCTTAATGACACGAATAGTATTATAGAGGATTGCACCCGGCTTGTCAAACATTTTCTGCGAAATATTTTGACAATTTCCGAAAATCAGGTACAATAGCCTTAAACAGCATCCATCAAAGGAGGAAACACGCCATGCGGGAGCTGACCATCGGGAAAAATGACGCCGGACAGCGGGTGGATCGCTTCGTCTCCAAGGCTCTGCCGCTGCTGCCGCCGGCCCTGCTGCAAAAGTATATCCGCCTCAAGCGCATCAAGGTCAACGGAGGCCGGGCCCAGCGGGATCAGCGTCTGCGGGAGGGGGACGTGCTGCAATTATACATCAACGACGAGTTCTTCGACAAGCCCAGGGAGGATAATCTGTTCCTCACCCTGTTCCGCCCCAGCCTGGATATCGTCTACGAGGACGAGAATCTGATGCTGCTGAACAAGCGCCCCGGTCTGGTGGTTCACGCCGACGAGACGGAGAAGGTCAACACCCTCATCAACCACATTCAGGCCTACCTGTACCAGAAAAAAGAGTGGAATCCCAAATGGGAGAACGCCTTTGCGCCCGCCCTGTGCAACCGGATCGACCGGAACACCGGCGGCATTGTCATTGCCGCCAAGAACGCGGAGACCCTGCGGATCATAAATGAGAAGATCAAAAACCATGAGGTGGAGAAGTCTTATCTCTGCATCACCGTAGGCCGCCCCAAGCCAGTGGAGGGGAAGATTGCGGGCTTTCTTTTAAAAGATGAGGCGAAAAAGCAGGTGGCTTTCTACCGCCGTCCCATTCCCGGCGGAAAGACTGCCGTGACCCTGTACCGGACTCTGGAGACCCGGGGCCCGCTGTCTTTGGTAGAGTGTCGGCTGCTCACCGGCCGGACCCACCAGATCCGGGTGTCCATGGCGGAGCTGGGCTGCCCTTTGCTGGGGGATGGGAAGTATGGAAACGGCGCCGTGAACCGCCGCTACCATGAGACACGCCAGGCCCTGTACTCCTACAAGCTCTCCTTC
>ERZ835541.2506-NODE-2506-length-14563-cov-2.611456_pt1 | contig 14563 bp, 7 predicted proteins | sample MGYA00519945_ERZ835541 | MGnify/ENA primary metagenome ERZ835541 (study PRJEB31850, sample SAMEA3708780) | human gut metagenome | biome: human gut; feature: human-associated habitat; material: faeces | place: China | collected 2014 ...
AACACCAATGTCAAATATGCCGTACGTAATAAAAAAATAATATTATCTACGCAAATAGTGGAAGCGCCTGCCGCGAAACAAACCGTGCAGATAAAGGGAAAAGTGACGGATATGTTTGGCGATCCGGTCATTGGCGCTACCGTAATGGAAGATGGCACCCAGAATGGTACAATTACAGACCTGGATGGGAATTTCATATTGAATACAGCATCTGCCAATGTGACGATTACGGTTTCTTACGTAGGCTATATGTCCCAGACCGTGAAGGCACAGCCCGGCAAAAGTCTGTCGGTCATCCTGAAAGAGGATACCAAGACACTGGACGAAATCGTTGTCGTAGGTTTTGGTACACAAAAGAAAGTCAACCTGACCGGTTCGGTATCTACGGTAAATGCCGAGGATTTACTGTCACGTCCGGTTTCTAATGTAAGCCAAGCATTACAAGGATTAGTTCCGGGAATGAATTTTTCTTATGCTTCGGATGGCAACGGTGGTGAAATTGGTGCAGACATGAAAGTGAATATCCGTGGAGCCGGTACGATCGGTGACGGTTCCAATGCATCTCCGCTGATTCTGATCGACGGCATGGAAGGAAACATGAATATGCTGAACCCCAATGATATTGAAAGTATTTCGGTGTTGAAGGATGCGGCTGCCTCTTCCATCTATGGTTCCCGTGCGCCATTCGGCGTAGTGTTGATAACGACTAAAAAAGGAAAAGCGGGGAAAGTCAACATTAATTATAATAATAGTTTCCGCTGGTCAGAAGCCATTAATCTGCCGGATGTAGCAGATGCCTACACTTATGCCATGTACTTCAACAAAATGCAGTTGAATGATGGTAAAACAGCGGTACAGTTTGACGATACCCGTCTTCAGGCTATCAAAGATTACGCATCAGGCACAATTACCACTACTACCCAACCGAACAGAAATACTCCCACTATCTGGGACTGGATCGGTAATACGAATACAGACTGGTATGACGTAGTTTTCGGAGGTACGGCATTCTCGCAGGAGCATTCTCTCAGCGTCAGCGGAGGAACAGAAAAAATACAGTATTATTTCTCCGGCAACTATATGGGACAGGAAGGAATGATGGCTATCCGCCGTGATAAATTACAGCGTTATTCGGTGAGCAGCAAGATTAACGCACAGCTTTATCCGTGGCTGAACATGAATTACAGCATGAAATATATGCGGAAAGATTATAGCAAGCCTACCGCGATGACTGATAATACCTTATATCAGAATATAGCCAAACGCTGGCCGATGGAACCAACTGTAGACCCCAACGGTTATCCGATGGGTAATACGATTATCCGGCCGATTCTCTATGGAGGCGATAACAATTCGCAGACTGACTGGCTATACCAACAGTTCCAGGTGGTGATAGAACCGATCAAAGACTGGAAAATCTTCGGAGAAATCAATTATAAAGTGATAGATGCCTTCACCCATACGGATTATTTAAAGGTGCCGCAGATGAATGTAGCCGGCGAACCTTATTCCGGTGATACATGGAAAACGTCGAAAGTTACCGAAGGTGCCGAGCGTACCAATTATTTCAATGCCAACGTCTACAGTGAATATTACAGATCATTTGCCGACGCACACCATCTGAAAGCAATGGTCGGTTTTCAGGCCGAAATAAATGGCGGCAGTTGCAGGCGTCCAAGCTGGACTTGATCTCAGAATCCGTGCCCAGTATTAATGCCGCTACGGGTGAATCGACTATCGATAAGTCCAAACTGACACATTGGGCAACAGCCGGTTTCTTCGGCCGACTCAATTATGATTATAAAGAACGGTATCTGCTGGAAGTCAATCTCCGGTATGACGGTACTTCACGTTTTGCAAAAGACAAACGCTGGAATTTGTTCCCTTCCTTCTCTGCCGGATGGAACGTAGCCCGTGAGGCATTCATGGAACCTACCAGCCATATCATTAATACGTTAAAGATCCGCGGTTCCTGGGGAGAGCTGGGCAATCAGAATACAGAAAACCTATATCCGTATATCCAGTTAATGAAGTTTGTCGCCCAAGATCCCGACTCCCACTGGCTGATTAACAACAGCCGTCCCAACACAGCGAATGCACCGGATTTGATTTCAGCGCTATTAGGATGGGAAACCATGCGGTCATGGAACATCGGTTTTGACCTGGGTATGCTGAACAATCGTCTGACCGTAAGTTTTGACTGGTTCAACCGGAAGACTATCAATATGGTAGGACCAGCTCCCGAACTTCCTGTAACTTTAGGGGCAAATGTACCCAAAATGAACAATGCGGATATGCAGTCTACCGGTTTTGAATTGGATCTAGGATGGCGGGACCGCATTAAAGATTTTGACTACGGAGTGCACCTGTTGCTTTCGGACGACCGTCAGAAAATCCTCAAATACCCAAACACGACCGGTAAAATAAACACGTGGTATGTCGGTAAATATAATGGAGATATATGGGGATTCGAAACCATTGGCATAGCCAAAAGCCAGGAAGAAATGGATGCTCATCTTGCTTCACTGCCCAACGGCGGACAAGATGCATTAGGAGTCAAATGGGGCGCAGGTGACATCATGTATCGGGACCTGAATGGTGATGGCAAGATTTCCGATGGAGCTACGCTTAATGACCCAGGTGACAAAAAAGTGATTGGCAATACTTCCCCACGATTCCGTTTTGGTCTGGATCTGAATGCATCCTGGAAGGGCATTGATGTACGCTTATTCTTCCAAGGAGTGGCAAAACGCGATGCCTGGTTGAACGACAACATGTTCTGGGGAGCTACAGGAGGGATCTGGCAATCGGCCTGCTTTACTTCTCATCTTGATTTCTTCCGCGAAGAAGGGGATGATTTCTGGAGCGCTAACAAGGACGCTTATTTCCCGCGTATCTTGGTTGATAACTTCGCAAAAAATCAAAAGACGCAAACCCGCTATCTTCAGAATGCCGCCTATGTACGGTTGAAGAATTTGCAGATCGGGTATACCATCCCCGCCCAGATCACACGCAAAATAGGTGTTTCCAACCTGAGAGTCTTCTTCTCGGGAGAAAACTTATTCACCCTTACGGGATTGCCCGGAGGATTCGACCCGGAAACAATTAATACCGGTTATGGAGCGAAAGACGGATCGAACAGTTCAGGAAAAACTTATCCGTTGTCCCGTACTTTTTCCACAGGATTTAGTGTTAACTTTTAATTGATGACGTATGAAAAAGATAATTAAATATTTATTTTTGCTGACAGGGGGAAGCTTTATACTCGCTTCTTGCAATGATTTTTTGGACAGGGAACCTTTAGACAGTGTGACCCCGGACAACTTTTTCTTTACTGAAAATGACTTGGCTGCCTATGCTGTGAAGCATTACAACTTCACGACGCATGAGGGATTTAATGCCGGAATCTGGAAAAACGACAATGCTACAGATAATCAAGCTGCCACTGACTATGATAAGAAATGGATTCCCGGTCAATGGAAAGTTCCGGAAGCTTATGATAATCCAGCAAGTAATGATCCGTGGTATTTCTCTACCATTCGTGAAGCTAATTACTTCCTCGAAACAGTAGTGCCCCGCTTCGAAAAGGGAGAGATAGAAGGTTCGGAAACAAACATAAAGCATTATATAGGTGAAATGTATTTCCTGCGCGCTAAGAATTATTTGTCAAAACTAGAGACCTTCGGTGACTTCCCGATTATAAAAAACACATTGCCGGATGAAAGTGAATCTCTGATTCAGGCCAGCAAACGGGCCCCCCGCTATAAAGTAGCACATTTTATTCTGGAAGATCTGGATCAGGCAATCAGTTTGCTAACCAATAATATATCCGGTGGGAAGAACCGAATTACCAAAAATGCTGCTCTGTTATTGAAATCCAGAGCAGCTCTGTTTGAAGCTTCCTGGCTGACTTATCACAAAGGCACTGCTCTAGTACCGGGTGGTCCGGGATGGCCGGGAAAGGCAGAAGACATTGCGGACTTTAATATCGATACGGAAATCGCATTTTTTCTGAAGGAGGCCAAAGCGGCAGCCAAAGAAGTGATAGGCAATGCAGCCTTGGTACAGAATACAGCAAAAGACTGCATGGATGAAACAGTTAAAACAGACGAAGACAAATATAAAATGAGCAACCCCTATTTTGCTCAGTTCTCAGCGAACAGCCTGGAAGGATATTCAGAAATATTAATGTGGCGTGCGTATAATCTGCTTGACTATAAGATTGTGCACTCAGCTCCTTTCTATATTCGCGTAGGTGGAAATACCGGATTTACCCGGCAATATGTAGAAAGTTTCCTTTGCCGTGACGGTAAGCCGATCTATGCAACCGACCAGTATAAAGGTGACGAATCATTATTGAATGTACGCAAAAACAGAGATCTACGTCTACAACTATTCCTGATGACACCGGGTGAGACTCTCAGCCCGAATGTGATGAATGGTACTCCCGATTTGCTGCCGGAGGTTCCACAACTTCTGGATATAACGGAAAAGAGATGCGTAACAGGCTATCAGGTACGTAAAGGATTATCAGGAAACTGGTATCGGGATGGCAACACAGCGATTGAAGGGTGTCCGGTATACCGTGCAGCCGAAGCTTATCTCAATTACATCGAGGCTGACTGTATGGAACATAATGGAACTTCCATTGGTTCGGAGGCAGCAGGATATTGGGGAGATCTCCGCGAAAGAGCCGGATTACCAAGAGACTATACAGTGACCGTGAACAATACCGATCTGTCCAAAGAACTGGACTGGGCCATATATTCGGCAGGTAAACTAGTCTCTCCTCTACTATATAACATCCGCCGTGAACGGCGTTGTGAGCTACTTGCAGAAGGTTTACGCATGTTAGACTTAAAACGCTGGAGAGCACTGGACCAGGTTAAACAATTTGTAATCGAAGGAGTTAACTTGTGGGAATCCGATTTAAAGGATAAATACATGCAGGACGGAAAAAATCTTCTGATACAGGAAGGAACGGAAGGACAAACCTCCAATGTATCAAGCTATGTTAATAGCGGTAAATATCTTTGTCCTTACCGTTCTGTGAAGACAAATAATCTGATGTATGATGCAGGATACACATGGTGTGAAGCGCATTATCTGAATCCTATCGCTATCACGCACTTCAGAATTACGGCCTCAAATCCTAACGATCTGAGTACTTCTATTATTTACCAGAATCCAGGATGGCCAATTCAAGCCAATGAAGGCCCGATAGGTATTAAATAAAGATATAGGTCATTTCGGATATGGTAAAAAGTGTAGGACGCACCGGGCTAATGTTTAAGAAAAAATAAAGCTCAGCGTCCTATGCTTCAAACTATTGGAAAATTTGTACCTTGGCGGGACGAAGTTCTAATGCAAAACAAAACAGTCTGACATTAATATATTAAAGATAGATCAATCAAGCAAATCTAAGAATTATGAAAAGTACTTCAACATGGTGGAAAATCTTACTCAGTGGTCTGTTATTGGCTGGAACACTGGTAGCTAACGCCGACACTTACCAGCCATCTTACTCCACAGCAGGCTTTTATCAGCTTTCCAACACAGGCCGCACAGTGTATAACATGAATCCTGCCTGGCGATTTTATAAAGGCAATATCGAAGGAGCGGAATGGCCGAGATTCAATGATAAAGACTGGAACATCGTATCATTACCCGATGGCATAGAATATCTCCCCACCGAGGCAAGCGGATGCATCAATTATCAGGGTGAAATCTGGTATCGCAAGCATTTCACTCCCGAGGAAAACTGGAAAGGAAAACAACAATTCCTCCACTTCGAAGCCATTATGGGAAAATCAAAAATATGGGTGAATGGAAAGTTGCTGAAAGAGCATTTCGGTGGTTTTCTACCTGTCATCGTAGATGTCACTTCCAGTCTGAAGTATGGAGAAGACAATGTTATCACCGTATGGGCAGACAACAGTGACGATCCCTCCTACCCTCCCGGCAAACCGCAAGATGCACTGGACTTTGCATATTTTGGAGGAATTTACCGAGATTGCTGGATGATAGTTCACAACAAAGTATTCATTACCGATCCAAATTATGAGAACGAGACAGCCGGAGGCGGATTGTTTGTCTCTTTCGACAAAGTTTCCGAGCAATCCGCACAGTTGAAACTGGATGCACATATACGTAACACTTCCGGAAAATCCTTCAGTGGTAAAATAATCTATGAACTCTATGACCGCGACGACAAACGTGTTCTCTCTAAGGAGACCGGTTTGTCGGTAAGCAAGGATCTTGCGAAACAAATTTCTTGCAAAGTGACCGTAGAAACACCTCATTTATGGTCACCCGACAGCCCCTATCTTTACAAACTACACATTTATATAAAAGACAAAGCCGGTAACACCATCGACGGATATTACCGCCGTATCGGCATTCGCAGCATTGAATTTAAAGGAAAAGACGGATTCTGGCTAAATGGCAAACCTTACCCCTATCCTCTGATGGGAGCCAACCGTCATCAAGATTTTGCAGTGATTGGCAACGCCTTACCCAACAGCCTTCATTGGCGGGATGCGAAGAAGTTGCGTGATGCCGGAATGCGTGTTATCCGTAACGCCCATTATCCGCAAGATCCGGCGTTTATGGATGCTTGTGATGAATTAGGACTGTTTGTTATTGTCAACACACCGGGATGGCAATTCTGGAATGATCAGCCGATATTTGCTCAGAGAGTATATAGTGATATCCGCAATATGGTTCGCCGCGACCGCAATCACCCCAGTGTATGGATGTGGGAACCGATTCTGAACGAAACATGGTATCCGGCTGACTTTGCTAAAAATGTAGTGGACATTCTCAATGAAGAATATCCGTATCCTTATTGCTATGCCGGATGTGATGTAACCGCACGTGGACACGAATACTTTCCGATACACTTCACCCATCCGATGAACGGAGGTGGAGGAGCCTTTAATACCGAAAATCTGGATCCGAAAATCAGTTATTTCACCCGCGAATGGGGAGATAATGTGGATGACTGGAACTCTCACAACTCACCAAGCCGGGTCAATCGTGGCTGGGGAGAAGTACCGATGCTGATTCAGGCACAGGGATATGCCAAAAACGATTACCAACTCACCAGTTATGATGGACTATACAGAACTTCAAGACAACATATGGGCGGTTGCCTGTGGCACTCGTTCGATCACCAGAGAGGATATCATCCTGACCCGTTTTACGGAGGTATCATGGATGCCTTCCGACAACCTAAACTATCTTATTATATGTTCTGTTCCCAGCGTCCTGCCGAACCCAACAAAGAATTGATCGCAGATAATGGACCGATGATTTACATAGCCAATGCCATGACCCCATTCTCTCCGAAAGATGTAACGATATATAGCAACTGTGACGAAGTTCGCCTCACGTATTGCAAGGGAGGCAAAGAATATACTTATCATAAGCCGGCAAATGAAAGCGGAATGCCCTCACCCGTCATCACATTCAAGGATGTATTTGATGTCATGTATGATAAAAAGCTGTCACGCCAAAAGAAACAGGCAGATTCTTACCTTCTGGCAGAAGGATTAATGGACGGAAAAGTGGTTGCGACACATAAAGTAACACCCACACGCCGCCCGTCAAAACTGTTGCTTTGGGCAGATGACGAGAAAATACAGATGAAAGCGGACGGATCGGACATCGTGACGGTCATTGCAGCCATCGCAGATGAAAACGGAAACATCAAGCGTTTGAATAATTATGAAGTAAAGTTCGAAATCGAAGGCCAGGGCCAACTGGTTGCCAATGAAGAAACATTCACCAATCCACGTCCGGTACTTTGGGGAACTGCTCCGGTGCTGGTAAGGTCCACCACTACACCGGGAGAAATTAAAATCCGTGCATCAGTGGTATGGCAAGGCAAACATACGCCGGTTCCGGCAGAACTGATTATTCCTACTTTTCCATCAGAACATACGCTGGTAGCAGACAAAGATGAACTGACACAAGCACAATCCGCAAGCAAAGATGCCGGAAATAAAATAAATACCGCTCCATCCGATTGTGAGAAACGTGTACTTGAATTACAACAGGAACTGAACCGCCTGAAACTGAAAGAAGTCGAAAAACAACAGAGTGACTTTGAATAATGCGCATAGTTCTATCTATAAACAGAAAAAACACAAACTTATTAAAATACAGTTATGATAAATAGAATAGTATATACTTCATTTTTATTAGGAGCGAGTTTCGCCAGTACAGAAGCACAGGTAAGTACTCCTCCCAATATTGTATTGATTTTATGTGACGACATGGGATTCTCCGATCTGGGTTGCTACGGAAGTGAAATCCAGACTCCCAACATAGACCGTCTGGCAGAAAACGGGGTACGCTTCAGCCTGTTCAAAAATACAGGAAGAAGCTGCCCTAGCCGTGCTGCTTTGCTGACAGGACATTATCAGCACGAAGCCGGCATGGGATGGATGACGGCAGTAGATGAACACCGCCCCGGATACAGAGGACAAATTACAAAAAACATCCCCACCATTGCCGAGGTGATGAAAGCGAATGGCTACAGCACATATATGAGCGGTAAATGGCACGTCACAGTGGACGGAGCTTTTGATACTCCCAATGGCAGCTATCCGGCCCAACGGGGATTTGACAAATATTACGGTTGCCTGAGCGGAGGAGGCAGTTATTATAAACCAACACCGGTATACAGCAATCTGACCCGAATCAAAGAATTCCCCGATGACTATTACTATACCACTGCCATCACCGATTCCGCCGTCAGTTTTGTCAAGCAACACCCTACAGACAAACCGATGTTTATGTACGTAGCTCATTATGCCCCTCACTTACCCCTCCAAGCTCCTGCCGATCGTGTAGAGAAATGCAGAGACCGATATAAAGTGGGATATGACATGTTGCGTAAACAACGTTTCGACAGGTTAAAGGAGCTGAAGTTCATTTTGGACGAAATGGATTATCCTGTCTACCAAAAAGAATTTGACGGAAAACGTCCCTCTTGGGAAACACTCACACCAAAGCAACAGGAGCAATGGATTACCGATATGGCAACCTATGCCGCCATGATCGAAATTGTGGATAGCGGAATCGGTGAACTGGTGGAAACCATCAAGGAGAAAGGGATGCTGGACAATACCGTATTTATCTTCTTAAGCGATAACGGTGCAACCAAAGAAGGCGGATACCTGGGCCAGCTTATGGCTGATTTGAGCAATACTCCTTATAGAAGCTATAAGTCACAATGTTTTCAGGGAGGCACAAGTACCCCTTTTATCTTATCTTATGGCGATGCCGAAAAAAACAAGATGAAAGGTCAGATTTGCAGGCAACCTGCCCACATTATAGACATACTGCCTACCTGCATGGATATTGCCACAGCTACTTATCCGTCAGAATTCAAAGAGAATTTGTCCGGCAAGAGCTTACTCCCTCCAATCCATGGAAAAAAGATAAAGCCCAGAGAATTATACTTTGAGCATCAAAGTTCCTGCGCCATTATTTCCAATCATTGGAAACTGGTACGCGGCAGCCGGAATGAACCATGGGAGCTAATCGACTTATCGGCAGATCCGTTCGAAACCAAGGATTTGTCCGCCCAATATCCGAAGCTAGTGAAAAAACTAGAGGCTAAATGGAATAAATGGGCGAAACAATGTAATGTCTTTCCACTCGAAAACAAACCTTGGACCGAAAGAATTAACTACTATCTGAAACAAAATCCGGATCAAAGCGGAATAGAATAAAATCCGGGAACAATAGCCTTCTTAATACTAGGTTTAGAAAAAAGACTGTTCCTTTTAGACGAACAGTCTTTTTTCTGTTTACAAGACATATTGTTTGTATATAGCTGTTTTTTTATTACTTTTGTGCTTTCAGCCCCAAAGAGCTGTAACACACTTAAATTCATGAAATATACTTTTATCTAATAATAAACACGCTACGACAATGAGAAAGAAACATTCGCTCCTATTTTGTGCCTTATTTACGATTTTTACGGGACATGCAGAAGATACGGATTATACCAAAGGACTTTCTATCTGGTTTGATTCTCCCAATACATTACAAGGAAAAGAAGTCTGGCATAGTTCCAAACAGGATGCCAGTTGGGAATCACAGTCATTGCCTATAGGTAATGGAAGTATCGGTGCTAATATTTTGGGTTCAATAGAGGCGGAACGCATAACTTTTAATGAGAAAACGCTTTGGCGTGGCGGTCCTAATACAGCCAAAGGAGCAGATTACTATTGGAATGTGAACAAACAGTCCGCGTACATCCTGGACGAAATACGTAAAGCGTTCGTAGAAGGAGACCAGAAAAAAGCGGAAAAACTGACACGCGAGAATTTCAACAGTGAAGTCCCTTATGAATTTTCCAGAGAAAAGCCTTTCCGGTTTGGTAACTTCACTACAATGGGAGAATTCTATGTAGAAACAGGATTAAGCACAATAGGTATGAGTGACTACAAACGTATCTTATCATTGGATTCGGCAATGGCGGTGGTTCAGTTCAAAAAAGATGACGTAGCATATCAGCGTAACTATTTTATTTCTTACCCTGCCAATGTGATGGTGATGCGTTTCAGTGCCGACCAACCGGGCAAACAGAATCTCACTTTCAGATATGCCCCCAATCCGGTATCTACAGGACAGTTCTCTGCCGACGGTAATAATGGTCTTGTTTATACGGCTTCTCTGGATAATAATGGAATGAAATATGCAGTCCGTATTCAGGCAACAGTAAAAGGCGGTACCTTAAACAACACAGATGGACGGATTACAGTGAAAGAAGCTGATGAAGTCGTATTCTATGTGACTGCAGATACCGATTATAAAATGAATTTCGCACCGGACTTTACCGATCCTAAAACATATGTCGGTGTTAATCCGCTTGAAACAACCCAGCAATGGATGAAGGATGCCGTAGCCAAAGGATATGCCAACTTACTGGACGAACACTACAAAGACTACGCTTCTTTGTTCAACCGGGTGAAACTGGAGTTGAATCCTACAGTGAAAACATCCAATCTGCCCACTGCTCAACGACTGAAAAACTATCGGAAAGGACAACCTGACTACTACTTGGAGAAACTCTATTACCAGTTCGGACGCTATCTGTTGATAGCCAGTTCCCGACCGGGAAATATGCCTGCCAATCTGCAAGGCATCTGGCATAACAACATAGACGGTCCTTGGCGTGTGGATTATCATAATAACATTAATATCCAAATGAACTACTGGCCGGCCTGCTCTACAAACCTGGATGAATGTATGCTTCCGTTAATCGATTTCATCCGTACCTTAGTGAAACCGGGAGAAAAGACCGCTCAGTCTTATTTTGGCGCAAGAGGATGGACAGCATCTATTTCCGCCAACATCTTCGGCTTTACCACCCCATTAGAAAGTCAGGACATGTCCTGGAACTTTAATCCGATGGCAGGCCCCTGGCTGGCAACTCACGTCTGGGAATATTATGACTATACCAAAGACCTGAAATTCCTGAAAGAAACAGGATATGAACTGATTAAGAGCAGTGCCAACTTTACTGTTGACTATCTCTGGCATAAACCGGACGGAACGTATACGGCTGCCCCCTCTACTTCACCGGAACACGGCCCTATCGATCAGGGAGCTACATTTGTGCATGCAGTTGTCCGTGAAATCCTGCTGGATGCCATCCAAGCGAGCAAAGAGTTGGGAATAGACAAAAAAGAACGCAAACAATGGGAACATGTGCTTGCCAATCTCGTTCCTTATAAAATAGGTCGTTATGGTCAGTTACTGGAATGGTCAACCGATATCGACGATCCGAAAGACGAACATCGCCATGTAAATCATCTCTTCGGTCTGCATCCCGGACACACTGTTTCTCCTATCACTACTCCCGAACTGGCAGAAGCTGCCAAAGTTGTATTGGTGCATCGTGGCGACGGTGCTACCGGCTGGAGTATGGGATGGAAGTTGAACCAATGGGCACGCCTGCAGGATGGAAATCACGCCTATACCCTCTTTGGTAATCTGTTGAAAAACGGAACAGTAGATAACCTTTGGGATACACACCCGCCTTTTCAAATAGATGGAAACTTCGGTGGCACAGCAGGTATCACAGAAATGCTGTTGCAGAGCCACATGGGATTCATCCAACTGCTGCCTGCATTGCCGGATGCCTGGAAAGACGGTTCGATTCAAGGTGTATGCGCCAAAGGAAATTTCGAGATAGATATGATATGGAAAGACGGGCTCTTGCAAGAAGCCACCCTTCTATCCAAGGCGGGAGAAAATTGTACCGTAAAATATGCCGGTAAAACAATCTCTTTCAAGACTGCAAAAGGACGTAGCTATCAACTTAAATATGACAAAGAGAATGGATTAACCCAAATCAGACAATAGCACTGAATCTATTTCATTCAGATGAACACATTTACCCCCAATATCGACCATGAAAATTTATACTTGCCTTTGTTTGCTTTTCTTAGCCGGATATCTGGTTGCCCAGAATAATACTTCGGCTTTGTTGCCCATGCCCAATCAGATCACACCGGTAAAAGGGAAACCTTTTACCGTCCGTTCCGGAAAGACGGCTATCTATTTGAATCAGCCGGAATTGCAGTTTACAGCAAAGACGCTGCAAACGATATTACAAGACAGGATGCAGGCAAAGGTTCCACTTGCATCCGAATCCGGCCGTGCGGACATCCGTTTGCTGGTTGATCCTGCAATGGAAGGAAAAGAGCATTATCGTATCAAAATAACCTCCAAAGGGATCACTATCAGCGGAGCTACCGCAGGAGCGGTCTATTATGGAGTCATGACGATGGATCAGCTTCTATTAGGTGACGCGTGCGCCACTGCACACAAGGAGATTTCTCCAATCCGCATTGATGATGCACCCCGCTTCCCTCATCGGGCATTGATGCTCGACCCTGCCCGTCATTTCCTTCCGGTAAATGATGTGAAGTTCTTCATTGACCAGATGGCACGTTACAAATACAACATACTCCAGTTGCACTTGACAGACGACCAGGGATGGAGAGTCGAAATAAAAAAACATCCTAAATTAGTCGGCAAAGATTATTATACGCAAGAGCAGCTTGCCGAAATCATTCAATATGCCGCCCAACGGAATATCGAAGTCATTCCCGAACTGGATATCCCCGGACATACAGTAGCTATACTAGCCGCCTATCCCGAATTGGGATGTACACACACCGATACGCTACCTAAGATAGTAGGCAAAACTACAGATCTAATGCTTTGCGCGAACAATGAGAAAGTGTATTCCGTATATCAGGATATCATCAAAGAAATATCTTCCTTGTTCCCATCCGATTACATACATTTAGGAGGCGACGAAGCTGTGATAGAAAAGAACTGGACCCAATGTAGCCGTTGTCAGGCCATGATGAAAAAGCTAGGTTATCAGAAAGCTTCACAGCTCATGATTCCTTTTTTCAGCCGTATGCTTTCTTTCGTCCAAGAGAACAATAAGACTCCTATACTTTGGTGCGAACTGGACAATATTTATCCGCCTGCCAACGACTATCTCTTTCCTTATCCCAAGAACGTAACTTTAGTAAGCTGGCGTGGAGGATTGACACCTACCTGTCTTGAACTTACCCGAAAACACGGTAATCCGCTTATCATGGCACCAGGTGAGTACGCTTATCTGGATTATCCGCAACTGAAAGGAGATTTTCCCGAGTTCAACAATTGGGGTATGCCCGTTACTACTTTGGAAAAGTCGTATCAATTCGACCCGGGATATGGCGTGCCTGCCGAAGATCAGGCTCATATCACCGGAGTTATGGGAACTTTATGGGGAGAAGCGATACGAGACATTAACCGGGCAACTTATATGGCATATCCCCGCGCTTTCGCATTGGCAGAAGCCGGATGGACACAAATGAAATTCCGTAATTGGGAATCATTCAAACAACGTCTCTACCCCAACCTAACTAATCTGATGAAGAAAGGGGTTTCGGTACGCGTTCCCTTTGAAATAGCTGACAAGAAATAGATTCAAATTAGTTTTTGACAAGTATCCTTTTTGCCATTTCTATTCGTTCTTTAAAATATGCGCAAACGGTTTCCCAGGGATAATAGGGAAAACGAGAAGTTGCAATGGGGAGTTTCGCTTCTTTTTCATTCAAAAGAATCTTAACCCATACCCCACGGGCTTTATCATGGTAGAAAATCCATTGTACATTAGCAGCCATTGGAGATATCTCATAATCTTTCCAATATCGGGAAACTGAATCAGGATTGGAAATTTGAACATCCGTATTCTCTATGCCCATCAATGCCACAAAAGGGATCACCGTTTCCGCATGAGCAAAACGAAAGTTCGCAGCATTATCAGACTTGCCTTTTATTACTTCATCAGTAGTATAAATGAAATCTGATAACAAAGGCCATGAAATGGCAACAGGCAACATCCTTCCGACAGGTGCGGAGCTTTTACTCATATATTGTCTCAAATTCTGAGTTTGCCAATAGCTACGCCATTCTTCCATTGTGAAAAGGTCGTCTAAATTCGTCAATAGACCTGTATCAGGAAGTATGGCAG
>ERZ835541.2515-NODE-2515-length-14490-cov-8.479044_pt1 | contig 14490 bp, 12 predicted proteins | sample MGYA00519945_ERZ835541 | MGnify/ENA primary metagenome ERZ835541 (study PRJEB31850, sample SAMEA3708780) | human gut metagenome | biome: human gut; feature: human-associated habitat; material: faeces | place: China | collected 2014 ...
CTGAGGAGGTCTCCTACGAGGCCACCAACGCCCCCACCTCCATTACCGAAAAGGCGCAGGAAGCCGCCCGCAATGTGGTATCGATCTTCAATAACTCTGCCAATGCCCTGAAGGTCATCCTCCGTAACCTGAAGGTGGATGCAGGGGATACGGAGAAGAGCGCTGTGACCGTTTCCGGTTATGGCGATGTGACTCTGGAGCTGGACGGCAAAAATGAGCTGAAGGGCGGCAGCAAGTGTAGCCAGGATGAGAGGCTCGATCGCTATCTCAGTGGAGGTCATGGCCTGCACGCTCAAGGTAACGGTACGCTGACCATCCAGGACGAAGATAAAAACGGCAGCCTCACCGCTGTGGGTGGAAATGTTCAGGACTTAAACTCTGGATTGCGCGATCAATATAAAACTTTTTATGGTGGTGATGGCATCCGTGCCAAGAATCTCACGGTGTCCGGTGCCGAGATCAAGGCCGAGGGCGGCAATTCCAATGTGGAAACAGCATCCGAGGTGAGCGCCGCTGGTGGAACTGGCATCCAAGTGTTGCACCCAAATGATGAAGAAGCTGGAACAGCCAAATTCCTTGATGGTGCCCATATTACCGCAAAGGGCGGCAATGCATACGCAGGAAATGGGGAAGCTGCAACAGGCGGTACCGGAATTGCGATAAATGCAAATGCAGAGATCGAGGGAGTTTCGATCTCCGCTGCAGGTGGAAATGCAGATGGAAACATGTATTCAAGCTCCGGTGTCGCAATGTCTTTTTACGGAGACTATATGAAGTGTACTCTGAACATGAAGGATTCTGCGCTGGAACTCACCGGAGGGAATGGAGGGAAATTTGGGGGTTCGGCGCTCGACGTAACGTATGGTAACATAGGTACATTAGAGAACTTGACGCTTACGGCTGTGGCAAAGAGTGGTAACAAGATTTTGAGTTTTTATGGCGGCCCCATGAGCAGCATCGATGTAGGCGGTGACAGCACCATTACCCTTGTGGGAACAACGACAGACAATGTCGATGCAAAAGACAACACCGTAGTCAACCTGTATGTTCCTAAGGGCGAGACGCTGAAGAACGCTGATTCCGTAGACAAGATCGATGTCGGCAAAACGGGAAAGGTCAATATCTACGAAAATGCCACTACCACCAAAAACGAGGACGGCAGCATTACCGTCACAGGTGACCTGACTGGCATCAAGAAGGGCGAGCTCCAGTATAAGCCGACGGACAGGGTAGAGCCCACCTGCACCACCCCGGGCAAACAGACCTATACCTGCACTACTGAGGGCCATGTGGGCGAGACCTACGAGGAGACCATCGATGCGCTGGGCCACCACTTTACCGCAGTTGAGGTAGTGGCACCCACCTACACCTCCGAGGGCTACACCATCTACAAGTGCGAGACTTGTGGCGAGACCGAGAAGCGGGGCGTTGTGCCTATGCTGGTACCCGAGAGCAACGGCGGCTCCTCCGCTGTCACCCTGACCGTTACCGGGGCAGGGGCCTACGAGACCTCCATTGCCGACGGCCGGTATATTATTGCAGTGCCTGCTGAGACTGCCGTCCTTTCCGGCTGCCTGAGCAACCTGAAGGAGCTGAAGGCGCAGGGCGTGAACACCCTCGTGTTCCGCACCCAGCTCCGTGAGACCGCCCTGAACATCGACAGCATGCTGTCTCTGGGCGTGGACGGCACCCTCTTTACCCTCACCCACTCCGGTGAGAGCGCAGAGCTGACGGTGGGCGGCTTTGCACACAACGAGCTGCTCCACTAAGCTTAGCCTCCCCCGCAGGCGGAGTTTACCGCAAAGCTCCGCTTTCCTATAAGAAGGCCCCCGGCACTTCCGCATGGTGCCGGGGGCTTTTTGTGCCTATCTTATTGTAAGTCGCCCAGGATCCCCGGCCAGAGGGCTTCCTCCTGCCGCATGGCGACGAAGCAGCAGTCGAGGTACATCTTGTTTACGGCGGCGACGATGGTGCCGCGCAGCAGACGCTTTTCGTCGGCGGCATCCGGGTCGAGGTCGCGGATGGCGCGGCTGGCCCCGAAGATGTAGGGCAGGCAGTTCTCCACCTCGTCGCAGAAGTAGTCGTAGGCTTCGGCGGCGGTGCAGTGAGCCCTCTGCATCTGGAACAGGGCGTCGATGTTTTCCAGCGAGAGGACATTTTTGGACAATACGATATAGATGAGAGAAGCCAGCTGTTCGCGGGAATACTTCTTTTTGACGGGGTGGGAGATGACTCCTTTCTTGACGTAGTTGCTCACCATGGAGGGGGTGAGCTCCACCCCGGGGAAGCCCCGGAAGCAGCTGTTGACAAGCTGCACGGTCTGGTCGAGATACAGCCCCACGGAGGGCAGCTCCCGGTAGCGCGGCAGGGAAAACCCGGCGGCGCAGGCCGTGACACGGCGTTTCATTTCCTGATTCATGGTGGTAGTATATCGCATTTTTGAGTCGGGGTCAACCGTTTATGAAAACGATATTAAGAATTTTACAAATCGCTTGACAGGTTTTTGAAAAACTGATATAGTGGACTCGCAGAACGTAAAAAATGCGGCGGACACCCGCCGGAATGGAGATAGATGAGATGAAACGAATCGTTGTGGACTCTTCTGCCAGCCTGTATCAGATGGACGGCATTGATTTTGCCGCTGTGCCTCTGAAGATCGTGACCGACGAGAGGGAATACCTCGACGACGGCACGCTGGACGCCGTGGAGATGGCGACTACCCTGCGCACCTATAAGGGCAAGACCAGCACCTCCTGCCCCAACATCGGCGACTGGCTGGAGGCTTATGAGGGCGCAGATGAAATTTATGCCATCACCATCACCGGCACCCTGTCGGGCAGCTGCAACGCCGCCCAGCTGGCCGCAGAAGAGTATCAGGCAGAGCACCCGGGTGCTCAGGTCTTTGTGCTGGACAGCCTGTCTGCCGGCCCGGAGCTGGTGCTGCTGGCAGAGCATATCCGTGCGCTCATCCAAGAGGGCAGGGAGTTTGACGACGTCTGCGAAGAGATGCTGCGCTACCGTCACCACACCCATCTGCTGTTCTCGCTGGAATCGCTGGCGAATCTGGCCCGGAATGGCCGGGTGAAGCCCGCTGTGGCCGCTGTGGCGCGGATGCTCAACATCCGGGTCATCGGCAAGGCCAGCGATGTGGGCGAACTGGACGTTCTCTGCAAGACCCGCGGCGAGCACGGCGCTCTCGAGCGCCTCGTGCTGGAGCTCAAAGGCCACGGCTACACCAGCGGCAAGGTCATCATTGCCCACTGCGGCAACCCCGCCGCCGCCGAGCGCCTGATGCACATGGTGAAAGCTGTCTTCGAGGGCGCACAGGTGCGGGTGACCGAGTGCGGCGGCCTGTGCAGCTACTACGCCGAGCTGGGCGGCCTCATGGTGGGCTTCGAGGACGCGGACGCCTGAGCTTGAATTATTCCATCCGCTGCGCTATACTATTCCCATAAAATTGCTGCCGAAAGGCAGCGGGGGAGGCGCAGATGTTCTTTCGGCTGCCGGTCGTTCGGTTCTTCAATCGTGTCATCAACAGAGCCACGGTCACAGTGGCCCTTGTTTTGCTGCAGATCGGCTGGCTGCTCTGGGCCTTCTTCTCCCTCACCGCCGGAAAGGTGTGGGTGAATGCGGGGCTGAACGTCCTCAGCCTCTTCATCACCCTCTACCTCGTGCGGAAGGACGAAAACAGCGACTATAAGATCATCTGGCTCGTCCTCATCGGCATGATGCCGCTGCTGGGCGGTGCGCTCTATCTGGCCTTCGGCAACAAGGCCCCCGCCAAGCGGATGCGCCAGCGGATGCAGGCGGTGGAGCGCCAGCACACCGCCGACCTCGCCCAGCAGCCGGGCCAGACCGACGCCCTCGACCCCGCCAGCAGGGGACTGAGCCGGTATATTTCGGAGTACGGGCCGTACCCCGCATGGAAAAACTCCACGGCAAAATATTACCCCTGCGGTGAGGCCATGTACCCTGACCTGCTGGCCGACCTCGAAAAGGCAGAGCGGTTCATCTTCCTCGAGTTCTTCATCGTCCGCACCGGCAGGATGTGGAAGGGGGTAGAGGACATCCTTGTCCGCAAGGCGGCGCAGGGGGTGGATGTCCGGCTCATCTACGACGATTTCGGCAGTCTGCTGGGTCTGCCGTCCGATTTCGTGGTGAAGATGGAGCGGGCGCATATCCGCTGCATCCCGTTCAACCCGGTGGTGCCGCTGGTGTCGCTGGTCATGAATCACCGCGACCACCGGAAGATCGTGGTCGTGGACGGAAATACAGCCTATACGGGCGGCATCAATCTGGCCGACGAGTATATCAATGAAGAAGAGCGGTTCGGCTACTGGAAGGACGCAGCTCTCCGCACCGAGGGTGCGGCGGTCTGGAACTTCACGGTGATGTTCCTTGACCACTGGAACGCCTTCCGCCCCAGCGAGGAGGATTATGCGCCCTTTATGCCTCAGGCTGAGGCCCTGTCTGCCCAGTCGGACGGAGTGATCCAGCCCTACGGGGACAGCCCGCTGGACGAAGAGGCTCTGGCCGAGACGGTCTACCTGAATATCATCAATCAGGCCCAGCGGTACGTCTATATCTATACGCCCTACTTCGCGGTGGGCGAGACCATGCTGGAAGCGCTGAAAGCGGCGGCAAAGCGGGGCGTGGACGTCCGGCTGGTGCTGCCGGGCATCCCGGACAAGAAGCTGGTCTTCCGGCTGACCCGCTCCTATTATGTGCCGCTGCTCCGGGCGGGGGTGCGCATCTACGAGTTCACGCCCGGCTTCCTCCATGCCAAGTGCTACGTCAGCGATGACCGCGCCGCCGTGGTGGGCAGCATCAACATGGATTACCGCAGCCTCTTCCTCCACTTTGAGTGCGGGGCGCTGCTGCTCTATAACAGTCAGGTCATTGCTCTGCGGGACGATGTGCTCCGCACCCTGCCGGAGTGCCGGGAAGTGCAGCTGGCCGACTGCCGCACCTCGCTGGCCGGGACGCTGCTGGACAGTGTGCTCCGCCTGCTGAGCCCGCTGATGTGAGCGATACTGTGGTGGAATAAGTGGCAAAGTTCCATAAATTAAATGATATATCGTTCAATATTGATTGTTTGCCAACCTGGCAAAGTTCTCCTGATTGGCAAACTACCTACTTTGCCAGCAAGCCTTAAGTTTGCCAACGTGGCAAAGTTTGATTTGTGACGATAACACGCTGGTATTTTGGAACTTTGCCAGATAACACGTCGGTCTCAGAGCACAGTTGTAAATTTTCTGTGCGGTGCTTGACTTTTGCAGGGAATCGCATATAATAAAGATGATAAATGTGGAAGCCGATATGTCATTGGCACACCCAAAAGGAAAAGACCCCCTCCCGGAGCGGCAATCTCCGAAAGGGGGTCCTTTTTAGTGCTTACGGCCCTTCAGCCATCCGTCAAGCCACTTACAAATGTAGTAAGAAGCTACATTTGCTCCGACGGACAGGATAAATGTGGAAATATACGCCATTGGACAACACCTCCCTTCCCATAAAACTGGGCGGGGTAGGCCGCAGGACAAGTATAACACAGTTTCCAACAAAAAGATACATAAATAAATAGACTCCTGTCGGGCTATACTACTCCCAAAGAGATGAAAGGGAGCGTAACGCTTATGACACAGAGACAAAAAGCTCTTCTGAGCTGTGCCGTGGCGGCGGCACTGCTGCTGTCCGGCTGCCGCAAAGGCAGCAGCAATTCCGGCAGCATGAGCAGTTCGAACGCCATGTCCGGCTCGTCCGGCAGCGCCAGCACCACCCAGACCGGCGGCTGGAAGACCGGCCTCGGCATCCTGACCGAGGCCTCCGACGAGGCCCGCACCGGCACCATCCATACCATCGCTGCCGCCGTCCTGCTGGACGGAGACGGCAAGCTGGCCGACGTGATGCTGGATGAGCTGGAAGTGGAAGTTACCGCCGACGGCAAAGGCGTCGTCACCATGCCCACCGACTACCGCACCAAGCGCCAGAAAGGGGACGACTACCCGCTGGCAGCGGCATCTTCGCTGAAAAAGGGCTGGGCCGAGCAGGCCGATGATTTCGCCGACTACCTCACCGGCATGACGCCCGAGCAGGCATCCATGCTGGAAACCGATAAGGACGGCAAGGCTGTGGACGCCGACCTGCTGTCCGGCTGCACCATCCGGGTGGATCAGTACCGCGACGCCGTGGCGAAAGCCTGCGCGAATGCGTCCGCCCTCGGCGCGGCGAAGGGCGACCGGGTGAGCCTCGGCGTGGAGGCGGAGAATGCCTCTTCGGACATCACCGCCACCGACGACAAGGATGTGAACGCAGAAGTTGACCTTACCGTCGTGGCCCTGACGCTGGATGCCGATGGCCGTGTGACCAGCGCCATCGGCGACATGGCAGAGCCTGCGCTGACCATCGCGGCAGACGGCGGCGTCACCGCCCCGGACACCGTCCGCTCCAAGCTTGAGCTGGGCGACAGCTACGGGATGCGGAACGCATCCAGCCTCGGCAAGGAGTGGTACGAGCACAGCGAGGGCTATTGCAGCTACCTCAAGGGCAAGACGGAGAAAGAGGTGGCGGACATCCCCGCCGACGGCTCGGACGCCGACCTCGCGGCCCTCTGCACCATCTCCATCGACGCTTTGCAAAAGGCCGCAGGGGATGCGTTTGAGAATGCGTCATTATAAATTGAACGGAAAGTCTGACCGTCACCGTGAGGTGGCGGTTTTTTTGCGCCTGCGGGGCAGGCCAGTGCCTCTCCCTTTGGGAGAGGTGTCTGCGAAGCAGACGGAGAGGGCAAGCCCGTCTCCCGAGAGCCGCCGCGCAGCGATAAGCAGGCCCTTTGTCAGAGCGATGCTATCGCCGCGCTTGTATATCTCCGTCAGCGTCCTTGCCCTCTCAGTCTCGCTCCGCTCGCCAGCTCTCCCATAGGGAGAGCCTTTTCACCCCCAAACCTGCGCGAAAAGGCCTGAAATCTGCATGAATCGCACTTGCGGGGGGGGGGGGGGGGGGGGGGGGGGGGGGTATGGTATAATAAAATCACCGAGACACACCCCACGATTGGAGGTAGCGACGATGAAAACTGCAAAACGACTCCTTGCCTTTGCCCTTGCAGGCGTGATGGCGCTGGCCCTGCTCACCGGCTGCTCGGACAGCAGCTCCAAAGCCAAGCAGGTAGAAGAGTGCTTCCGCTCTCTAATGAAAACGAGACAAAATGTTGACTATCAGAAGGACGAGACGCTGGACAAAAAGCTCGAGGTCATCGCACAGAAGTTCCGGCCGGACTGGCTGGATGATAGAAATGGTGGGCTGACCAATGAGGCATACCACATCATTAAAAATGATTTAAAGGACTATCTGGGGACAGGCAGCGTTTGGCTTTGGTATGGAGAAGTGAAGCCGGGCCAGAGCGCGCTGGCGCAGGCGGAGAGTATGAAGTACAGCCAGGGGATAGAGATTGCTCTGCTAGCTTCCGGCATACCGACTCTGCAAGCCATAGCCTTTACAATGACGGGCAAGAAGAGTGACGGCCACCGCTATTACCTTGCACTGCGAACAAACGCCACCATCAAGACCCCGCAGACTTGACACAGGAGGAAACGACCATGAAATTGAAAAAGCCTTGGGCCTTGCGGGATGCGAAAGCCTCTCCCCTTGGGAGAGGTGGCATTGCAAAGCAATGACGGAGAGGGCAAGCCCGTTTCCCAAAAGTATCTGCACAGCGATAAGCATTGGCTTTTGTCAGAGCGATGCTATCGCTGTGCTTTTTGTTTTATGATAGCATCCTTGCCCTCTCAGTCACCTTCGGTGACAGCTCTCCCATGGGGAGAGCCTTTGGCATGGCGGGCAGTTTTGTGCTGGACGCCTGAAGCCTGATATAACGTAAAAGATAGTGCCCTGCTACAGAGATCCACAGCAGCTTGACAAGGGATATTGTCCCGAAGCTGCTGCCCTCTGCAGCAGGGCACTACTGTTTTCGATAAAATCAAACTTTGCTCGTCCCGCGTGGGCCTGACCGGCCTGCCAATGGCTCCCCCTTTGGGGGAGCTGGCGAGCGGAGCGAGACTGAGAGGGCTAGGATGTTCATGGCGAAGCAGCTGCGCGGCGATAGTATCGCTCTGACGGAGGGTCTGCTTATCGCTGAGTGGTGGCTCTTGGGAGACGGGCTTGCCCTCTCAGGCGCTTCGCGCCAGCTCTCCCAAAGGGAGAGCCTTGCGGAGCCCCCTGTCCTTTGTACAAATACACCGAAAACCCCATCGGAAAGGGGCGGTCTGCGGGCAAAACGCAAAAAAATCGGTTTTCCTCTTGCCAAACGGGGCAAAACGCGCTATTCTATAGTCACAGTTTAACAATTTAGCATGGTAAAGCGGTAAAACGAAGCGCCGCTTCTGCTGAATCTCTTCTGCTGAATCTGAGGGAGGAATTTGTATATGAAACGTCTGGTATCTGCTTTTCTGGCCGGTGCGATGGCACTGAGCCTTGCCGCCTGCGGCGGTTCTGCATCCACTTCCACGGCTGCTTCTTCTGCTGCCGCCTCTGCCGCCCCGGCAAGCTCCGCGGCCGCTGACAGCGACCTGGCTTATATCCAGTCCAACGGCAAGATGGTCATTGGTTACACCGTGTATGAGCCGATGAACTACACCGACGCCGACGGCAGCTTCACCGGTTTCGATACCGAGCTGGCCACCGCCGTCTGTGAGAAGCTGGGTGTCGAGCCGGAGTTCGTGGAGATCAACTGGGACACCAAGGAGACCGAGCTGGCTGCAAAGAGCATCGACTGCATCTGGAACGGCCTGACCCTGACCGATGACCGCGAGGAGAACATGGCCTGCACCAAGCCCTACGTCAAGAACGCCCAGGTCGTGGTCGTGAAGGACGGCACCGACTACACCTCCACCGCCGACCTCATCGGCAAGACCGTAGTGGCCGAGGCCGGCTCTGCCGGTGAGACCACCATCACCGAGAACGCCGACCTGTCTCAGGCGGATTTCATCTCCAAGGCTGTTCAGACCGACTGCCTGATGGAAGTCGCCGCCGGTACCGCTGACGCCGCCGTCCTCGACCTGACTCTGGCTTCTGCCATGATCGGCGAGGGGACCGACTACGCAAACCTCAAGATGGTGGATGAGCTGAACGTCGAGGAGTACGGCGTGGCCTTCCGCAAGGGCAGCGATGTGGCCGAGGCTGTGGACAACGCATTCGACGAGCTGAAGGCTGACGGCACCATGCAGACTCTGGCCGACAAGTACGGCCTGACTCTGGCTGAGTAACTTACATTATAAACGGATAGGTGTAGTGATTCTGTGACTGTGATTTTGGAGCGTCTGACCGGCGCATTCGCGCTCAACTGTGAGCTGTTCTTTCTGACCTTGCTGTTCTCGCTGCCGCTGGGCCTTGTGGTGGCCTTTGGCTCCATGAGCCGGTGCGCACCGCTGCGGGGCGTCGTCAAGACCTTCGTGTGGGTCATCCGCGGCACGCCGCTGATGCTCCAGATCATCGTCATCTACCTTGGCCCCGGCCTGCTGGGCATGACCAACCCCTGGCCCTCCGGCTCTTCGGGCCGTCTGGTGGCGGCGGTGGTGGCTTTCGCCATCAACTACGCCTGCTACTTCTCTGAGATCTACCGCGGCGGCATCGAGGATGTGCCGAAAGGCCAGACCGAGGCCGGTCAGGTGCTGGGCATGACCAGGAGCCAGATCTTCTTCAAGGTCACGCTCCTGCAGGTCGTCAAGCGCATCCTGCCCCCGATGGGCAACGAGGTCATCACGCTGGTGAAGGATACCTCGCTGGCGAACGTCATCGCCAACAAGGAGATCATCATGATGGCGAAGGAGTACAGCGCCAAGGGCCTTATCTGGCCGCTGTTCTCCACCGCGATCTTCTTCCTCGTCTTTGTCGGCGCACTCACCCTGCTGCTGGACTGGGCCGAGAAAAAGATGGACTATTTCCGCTGCTAAGGAGGATATGAACTATGGCATTACTCGAAGCCTCTGGCATCGGGAAGAATTTCGGCGAGACGAAAGTTCTCAAGGACATCTCGCTCACACTGGAACAGGGCGAGGCGCTGGCCATCATCGGCTCGTCCGGCTCGGGCAAGACGACGCTGCTGCGCTGCCTGAACTTTTTGGAGCGTCCCGACACCGGCGTCATCAAGGTGAACGGCGAGACCATGTGGGACGCCGCCGACCCTGCCACCCAGCGGGAGAGCGAGGTGCGGAAAAAGCGCCTCCACTTCGGCCTCGTGTTCCAGAACTTCAACCTCTTCCCCCAGTACACCGCGCTGGAAAACGTGATGCTGGCGGGGGAGCTTCTGGCGAAGGAGCAGCCCGGCTACAAGGCCAACAAAAAGGCCATCCACGCCCAGCTGGAAGCACAGGCCCGTGACCTGCTGGCCCAGATGGGCCTGTCGGAGCGGGCGGGCCACTACCCCCACCAGCTCTCCGGCGGTCAGCAGCAGCGGGTGGCCATCGCCCGCGCACTGGCGCTCCACCCGGACATCCTCTGCTTCGATGAGCCCACCAGCGCCCTTGACCCGGAGCTGACCGGCGAAGTCCTCCGCGTCCTGCGGGACCTCGCCGACCGAAAGACCACCATGATCATCGTCACCCATGAGATGCACTTCGCCCGGGACGTGGCCGACCGCATCCTATTCATGGACGGCGGCGTCGTGGTGGAGGAAGGCCCGGCCCGCCAGCTCATCGACCACCCCCAGGAGGAGCGCACCAAGCAGTTTTTGGCGCACTACGCGGAATAAGACAGGCTATGGCCCTCCCCGCTCGGGAGGGCTTTTTTGCGCCATTCACGCCGAAAACACCACGATTCGCGCAGATTTTATTTACATTCTCTGAATTTTTTGGTAAGCTTGTGTCAGAAAAGGCTGGCTCTTCAAAAGACGAACAGACCAAAGGAGGACAGACTATGAGACTGAAAAGCGCACTCCGGCGGGGCGTGGCCGCCGCCGTCATCGCGGGCATCGTGGTGAGTTCCGGCATCCCGGCCTATGCGGCCCGGTGGGACATCGCCAGGGGAGACATCACCGTGGAAGCGGGCGGCGCCGGAGGGACGAACAAGGTCACACAGGGCGAGACCACCAAGGAGGACACCGACACCGTCATCACCGGCGAGTCGGATAAGAGCACAGTCACCATCGACACCTCCAAGGGCGACGTGGACGTCACCTTCGACGACCTGAAAATTGACGTCAGCGGCAAGACCGAGGTGGATGGCAGCGGTGACGGCTCTACCCGGGAGAGCAATGCCGCCGTCACCGTGCAGGGCGACCACGATGCCACCATCGAGCTGGACGGCAAAAACGAGCTGAAGAGCGGCGGCTATCATGCGGGTCTTGAGAAGAACGATGAAATGTCTGAAGATGGCGAAACCATCTCTGGCAAGCTGACCATCAAGGACGACAACGACACCAAAGGCTCCCTCACCGCTGAGGGCGGCGACGGCGGCGCAGGCATCGGCGGCGGAAAGGAGAGTACCGGCAGCGGCATCACCATCCAGGGCGGCGCGGTCAAGGCTGTGGGCGGGAGCAACGCGGCAGGCATCGGCGACGGTGCAGGCCGCGCGTCGGGCGACACCGACGACCCGAATCCGGGAGACCTCTACATCTGCGGCGACGCCGAGGTGACGGCCAAGGCGGGGAGCCAGACGACGGACGCCAAGGCCCCGGCCATCGGCGGAAAGTACGGCGAAGTACCCACGGAGAACCTTTCTGATGAGGAACATAAGGTGACGGGAGGACGGCTGACCCGTCTGAACGCGGACGGCACCGTGATGGAAGGGATGGGCTACGACTACACCTCCACCCCCACGCCCCAGCCGGACGACGACGATGACGCCCCGCCCCCGGCACAGGAGAATGCCCCCGAACCCCTGCCCGGCGGCATGGTGGTGGGCGGCTTCTTTTCCAGCCGGGTCACCATCCGGCGGCTGGACCCTGCGGGGGTCGCGGAGAGCGGCATCGTCCCCGTGTTCGGCAGCGTAAAGGCCGCCGACGCCAGAGCGGATCTCACCCCGGGGGATGTGGTGCTTATTGAGAGCGCCGCTCCCCGCTCCACCATCACCACCGACATCCCCAGCCTCCGGGAGGACGGCGTGGAGGACATCTTCTTCCGGTATGAGGACACCCTGACCCACTATAGCGTGGACAAGATAGCCGACGCGGCGGGCGAGGACGCTGACGTGGAGCTGAAGCAGAACAGGGAGGACATCAGCCTCCGGCTGGACGGCGAAACGCGGGATGACCTGTCGGAGCGCTATCAGGAGTGGGTGCCGGTGCAGACGCCAGAGCCGCAGGAGCGGCTGATATTGACCCACAAAGAGGTAGAGCAAAAAACGAGTGAAGAGCTCAGACGTGAACGCGAAGAGGCTATACGTGAACTGGACGAGTCCCTGAGGCAGCGGACGGTCTTCCTAATCGAGAAAAGGGACGACCTCCCGAGTTTGGATTGGTGGCTCGAGCCTGCGAGAGCGGAAACGGTAGAGCAAAAAACGAGTGAAGAGCTCAGACGTGAACTTGACGAGTCCCTGAAACAGCTGACTGCCCGATTTGAGGACATCGCTCCCGAGGAGGATAAGAAGCCACTGCTCTTTCTGGTCGAACCCCCCCACACGGAGCGCAAAAAGTATACCAATCCGTTGGAGAGTGACCTGCGGCGCTATACCGACCTTAGTGACGACTGGGACGACCAGCCGGATACCCAGGGGGAGATAAAGATCTGGATACCGGAGGACTTGGGGCATCTCATAAGCCCCTCAAAGGAGAGCCTGAGCGGCATCGACGGCATTGCATGATACACAAAACGAAAGGATAAGACCGGCGAACCCCGCGGCCCTCGGGGCCGACACGCGGGACGCGGAAACTGACCTGCGCACAATCACCAAAAACCACCGATAGAAAATAGCAATGTTGTACGAAGAAATCTGAGAAAAACCCCTTGCAAAATCACGATGAGCTGAGTATAATACCACTCATGAAACGCAAAACGTCCTGCCCCTCGTCCGGCAGGGCGTTTTTGTCGGGAAAAATTTGGCAAAGAAATGTTAAGTGACCGCCCGGGGAGGGGCTTTGTATGACAAAAGACATGACACAGGGCAGCCCGCTCAAGCTCATCCTTGCCTTTGCGGTGCCGCTGATGCTGGGCAGTCTGTTCCAGCAGTTCTACAATCTGGCCGATACCATCATCGTGGGCCGTTTCGTGGGCGTGGATGCGCTGGCAGCGGTGGGCAGCGTGGGCGGCCTGAACTATCTGGTGCTGGGCTTCGTCAACGGCATCGCCTGCGGCTTCTCCATCCCCATCTCGTGGACCTTCGGCGCGAAGGACTACCGCGAGATGCGGCGCTACACCGCCAATACCGTCTGGCTGAGCCTCTTTTTCGCCGTCGTGCTCACGGTGGTGACGGTGGCCCTGACCCGGGCGGTGCTGGTCTGGACCAACACCCCCGACAACATCATCGACATCGCGGACATCTACATCCGCACCATCTTCTGGGGCATCCCCTTCACCCTGCTGTACAACGTCACCAGCGCACTCATGCGCGCGCTGGGCGACAGCAAGCGGCCGCTCTATTTCCTGCTGGTGGCCAGTGTTCTGAACATCGGCCTCGACCTGCTCTGCATCCTCACCTTCCGGATGGGGGCGTTCGGTGCGGCCTTCGCCACCGTGTTCAGTCAGGCGGTGGCGGGCATCGGCAGTCTCATCTACATCGGCCGCCACTACCCGGAGCTGAAATGGAGCAGGGAAGAGGGCCGTCTGAGCGCCAGCCACTGCCTCAAGCTCTGCAACATGGGCATCCCTATGGGCCTGCAGTGCAGCATCACCGCCATCGGCAGCGTCGTGCTGCAGGGCGCGGTGAACGGTCTGGGCAGCAGCATCGTGGCCGCGCAGACCGCAGGCAGCAAGGCCGCCCAGTTCCTCAGCGTGCCGCTGGAGAGCATCGGCACCGCCATGACCACCTACGCCAGCCAGAATATGGGCGCTCACGACCTCAAGCGTGTGGACCGGGGCGTCAATACCGCGCTGGGAATTGGCTGCGTCTACAGTGTGGCATCCTTCCTCATCCTGCGTGTGCTGGATGTGCCGCTCATCAGCCTCTTCCTCGAGAGCAGCGAGGTGGAGATCATGGCGAATGCCCGCAGCTTCATCTTCTGGAACAGCGTGTTCTACATCCCGCTGGCTGTCCTCATCATCTACCGCTACACCATCCAGGGCCTGGGCTATTCCGGCCTTGCCATGTTCGCGGGCGTGGCCGAGATGGTCGCCCGTGCCATGGTGGGCTTCTGGTTCGTGCCGCTCTGGGGCTACTTTGCGGCCTGCATCGCCAACCCTGTGGCATGGTTCTTCGCCTGCTTCTTCCTCATCCCGGCGTACTTTGCAGTGCGCAAGCGGCTGACGAAAGAGCTTGCCGCAGCGCGGATGGAGGACTGAGGGGAACTTCGCTCAAGCCTCTCCCTTTGGGAGAGGTGGCATTGCGAAGCAATGACGGAGAGGGCAA
>ERZ835541.2517-NODE-2517-length-14489-cov-3.439449_pt1 | contig 14489 bp, 8 predicted proteins | sample MGYA00519945_ERZ835541 | MGnify/ENA primary metagenome ERZ835541 (study PRJEB31850, sample SAMEA3708780) | human gut metagenome | biome: human gut; feature: human-associated habitat; material: faeces | place: China | collected 2014 ...
CCACGCGGCCGTCGTCGCCCGCGGCATGGGCACGTGCTGCGTCTCCGGCTGCGGCGCGATCAAGATGGACGAAGCCAACAAGAAGTTTGAACTCGGCGGCAAGACCTACAAAGAGGGCGACTGGATCTCCATCGACGGCTCGACCGGCAACATCTACGGCGAAAAGATCAAGACCGCCGCGGCTGCCATCTCCGGCGACTTCAACCGCATCATGAACTGGGCGGATCAGTTCCGCGTTCTCGATGTGCGCACGAACGCCGACACCCCGAACGACGCTGCGCAGGCCTTCGCTTTCGGCGCGCAGGGCATCGGTCTGTGCCGTACCGAGCATATGTTCTTTGAAGCTGACCGCATCAAGGCGATGCGCGAAATGATCGTCTCCGAGACCTCTGAGCAGCGCGAAAAGGCGCTTGCCAAACTCGAGCCGATCCAGCAGAGCGACTTTGAGGCCATCTACGAGGCTATGAAGGGCCGTCCTGTTACCATTCGTCTTCTGGACCCGCCCCTGCACGAGTTCGTCCCGACCGACCCGAAGGACATTGAAGAGCTCGCCAAGGAAATGAACATCTCCGTCGAGCATCTGAAGCAGGTCATTTCCGGCCTCCATGAGTTTAACCCGATGATGGGTCACCGCGGCTGCCGTCTGGACGTCACGTTCCCGGAGATCGCAAAGATGCAGACTGCTGCGATCATCAAGGCAGCGCTGGCTGTCCGCAGCCGCAGACCTGCATGGAAGATCGTCCCGGAAATCATGGTTCCGCTGGTAGGCGAAGAGAAGGAGCTTGCGTTCGTCAAGTCCGTCATCGACCAGACCGCAAAGAAGATCATCAAGGCTGCCGGTTCCGACATGACCTACAAGGTCGGCACGATGATCGAGATTCCGCGCGCTGCGCTGACTGCTGACGCAATCGCAAATCAGGCTGAGTTCTTCTCGTTCGGCACGAACGACCTGACCCAGATGACCTTTGGCTTCTCCCGTGACGATGCGGGCAAGTTCCTCGCGTCCTACTACGACAACAAGATCTACGAATCCGATCCGTTCTCCAAGCTCGACCAGGCTGGCGTCGGCCGCCTCGTCAAGATGGCAGCGGAGCTCGGCCGTCAGACCCGCCCGGACATCAAGCTCGGCATCTGCGGCGAACAGGGCGGCGATCCCTCGACCGTCGAATTCTGCCACAACATCGGTCTGAGCTACGTCTCCTGCAGCCCGTTCCGTGTTCCCATCGCAAGACTCGCTGCCGCGCAGGCTGCGATCAAGGCGAAGAAGAAGTAATTCCTTTCCCCAAAAGATACGGATCCCCCAGCCGGCTTGCCGGCTGGGGGATTTTGACGCAATCCGGCAGGCAAACGGCACTTCCACTTACGCAAAACGCAGGACTCCGCCAGAGGGCGAAGTCCTGCGTTCGTTGTTTCTATTTGAGCAAACCTCACTTGTAAAAGCCGGGGTTCTGATAGCCTTTTCCGTTGGGTTCGCTCTCCATCATGGTCAGAATCGCGTCGCGGCAGCCGCGAACCATCACGTCCTGCTCCTCGGGCGCGCGGTTTACCATCTGGTTGGTGGAGCTTGTGTAGAACCACAGTCCTTCGCCCTCTGCAAGGCCCACGCCGTCACTGTCCGTGATCGTGTCCGGGTCCAGTCCGAGCGTGTCGCGGATCTCGTCGGGGGAGTAGAAGACCCACTTTGCTTCGGGCATCGTGTTTTCCCACTTGCAGCTGCTGATATCGCCGTCTTCCGACTTGCCGGGGCTGTATACCTCGATCGTATAGGCGTGGATGTTGTAACGGCCATACGCATAGTCGATCAGCGCATCAACGGTATCTCGGTAGGCGAATTCGGCATGAGCGTTTTTATGGGCGTTGTCATGGGCATCCAGCCCATTTTTGGCAGCGGGGATCTGGCATTTTGCAAGGAAGCCGCGGCGCTTTGCCCGGAAATGATCACCGTCAGCGTCAAAGAGGGCGTGATTCCCGGAAGCGGCAGTGAATGCCTGACAGAGGAATATCGGGGTCGCAACACAGCGGCGATCCATTTGCACCCGTTGGAGGCGCGCCGCCGCATTTACGAAGGTGCCTGCGAGGCAGCGCGCAGGTTTGTATCCGCACCTGAAGTCTTTTCCGTCCGTCCGCCGGAAGCGCCCTACACCGTTGAAATGGACTATCGGACGGACGCGCGTTTCGTCTATGATCACCGTTGCTATCAGCATCCGAGTGACCTGATTGCCGCTCTGAATCAGTCTTGGGAGGATCGTCCGCAGTAACCGTAGGTTCTCTTTTCAAATACGCAAGCGCTCCGTTACCAACCTCGGTAACGGAGCGCTTTTTCGGTTCCTGTGTTCGGACAGGCAAAAGGGGCGGCTTTCGCCGCCCCTTGGGGTATGCTGTTTTCTGTCAGACGCTTTTGATTACAGAAGCTTCTTCCAGGTCTCATGGGTACCGGACTTGGTGTAGGTGTGGTCGTTGGTGGCCTCCTGCACGTCGAGGTAGTACCATGCGTTCACGTTCGCGTTGTCGCGCCAGGTCTTCATGCCGGACAGCAGATCGTCCGCAGACTTCGGCGTGCGGCCGAGCGCACGGTTCACCATTGCCATCAGTTCGGCGCGGGTGACGTTGCGGTCCGGACGGAAGCTGCCGTCAGGATAGCCGTTGATCCAGCCCATCTTCGCAGCGATCGCAATTTCCTCGGCTGCCCAGTAGCGCGAGCCAACATCGTTGAACTTCGCAGCGGAAGCGCTCTCCAGACCGGCAAACTGCGCGATCATAGAAGCGAGCTCGGCGCGGGTGATCGCGTCATTCGGACGGAACTTGCCGTTCGTTCTGGTGTCAACGATCACGCCGGCATTTTCGAGCGTAGCAACGTAGGTGTTGTACCAGTCGCCGCGGGCAACGTCCGAATAGGAGCTGCTGTTGGTCTTGTAGTAGGACTGGCACGCATCGCCCATGATGCGGTACAGGATCGCTGCGGTCTCCGCACGGGTGACATTGCCTTCGGGCTGCACGGAGCCGTCGGGATAACCGTTGATAAATGCGAAGTGGTCATCGGTGTTGAGCGTCAGCGCCGGTGCTTTCGTCGTAGGCTTATTCGGGGAGTCGATCGTGCCTGAACTGCCTCCGGTGCTCTTCTTGATGTAGACGACCTCGATGGTCAGATTATTACCGGGCATCGTACCTTCGATCACCGCGTCTTCCTTGTCCTTGAGCTTGTAGCCCTTGATCTTCGGAGAGTCTACTTTGTACGCTTCGCCCTTGGCCAGGAGATCCATATGGCTCTCGGCCAGTTCCTTGCCCTTCTTATCGACGTACTGGATCGTCAGGCTGTAGTGGATCAGTTTCGTCTCCCAGATGCCTTCAAAGTGCAGACCGCCGGAAACCATCGGAACCTGCGTGTTCGGTGCAACCTCGACGCCATCAAGCTTCCACGTCTTGAACGTCCAGATATATTCGCCAACTCTCACAGAATCGGGCTTGGCTGCCGTTGTGACCATCTGGCCCACCGTGTAGGTGTGCGGGTTCTTAGGAATCGTTGCCTGAACCTCAGCCGGGAGGTTGGGATCATAGCTGTACTTCACGCCGTATTCTTTCTGTGTGCGCTCCCAGATACCGACGAAGGTAAGGCCACCGGCAACCATCTCAACCTGCGTGTTCGGTGCGACCTCTGTATCGCCGAGCTTCCATGTGATGAACTTCCAGATATATTCGCCGTCTTCCACATCGTCAGGCTTGGCTGCCGTTGTGACCTTCTGACCTACAGTGTAGGTGTCCTTGTTCTCAGGAAGCGTTGCCCACACCTTCGGGTTCGGCACAAGTGCCGGGTCTGTGCATGCGTAGTCATAGGTCACGCCGTATTCTTTCTGCGTGCGCTCCCAGATACCGACGAAGGTAAGGCCGCCTTCGACCATCGGAACCTGTGCGTTGGGAACAACGTCAACGCCGTTCAGTTTCCACGTAACGAACTTCCAGATATATTCGCCGTCTTCCACATCGTCAGGCATCATGGCCACACGAACCGATTCGCCGGGCGCGTAAGTGTACGGATTCTCAGGAAGCGTTTCCCACACCTTCCAGTGCGGCACAAGTGCCGGGTCTGTGCATGCGTAGTCATAGGTCACGGGGAACTCGTTCTTTGTGTACTTGATGACAACGTTCGTCCAGCCGTTGATGGTATCCGTGTCGCCAAACTTGACGTCCAGCGCCGGAACATCCTTATTGAACCACTCGTCGTGCGAGTAGCCGGGCATATCAAGATTTTGCACATTCGCGTTGAGATGCTCGACCACATTTGCGCCGAACGGAGCGGTGGAGTGATGGTACTCAGTCGGCTCCATCTTGCCGTCGATCATTCTGTAGACGTAGACGTGCTGCGTGGTGTTGACGTGGACGTTTACATAATGCTTGTCCAGGTCTGGCTGATGCTCGCCGAAGGTCGTGCAAGTCGCATTGCCAGCCCAGTCTTCGATGACGGACGCATCATAGGAAGCGGAGTCAGGACGGTCTTTTTCTGCCTGCGCGATGGCCTGCGCCTTGATATCCGTAAAGTCGATGGGATCGCCGTACAGACCAGTGACTTGATACGTATAGAAGTCCGTGTTCTGGCGGTAGTGCGGCGCACCGTCGAGATACATATTCGCAACAACGGTGTACTCCTTGCGGGCGTACTTCACCAGAACGTTCGTCCAGCCGTTGACGGTGTCGTTCTCGCCGAACTTCCACTTGGGCGAATCGTACTTATACCACTCATCATGCGTATGGCCGACCTTCTCCAGCTCGATGTTCTGTGCTGCGAGATAGTCCAGCAGGTTGCTGCCTCTGCGAGCCATGCCGGAGAAAAGCTGCGTCTCGGTGGTCTTGTCATCGTCGGTGATCGCTTTGACGATGACCTTCTCATAGTCATAGACCATGCAGATGATGTTCGTCCAGCCGTTGACCGTGATCGTATCAAGACCTGCGGGCGGGTTTTCGGGGTTCGCCTTGTACTCGTTCCACTTGCCGTCGTTGTACCAGCCGTAGAAGTCGTATTTGCCGGTGCTGTTTGCAGTGTAGTAGTTGGCAATGTCGAGCGTAGTCAGATCAATGACTGTACCCTTCGGCTGTTTTTTGAGCGCAACTGTCTTGAATGACTTGGTCATGTCGCCGTTGCGGTAGATCACAACGTTGACGGTCTGCAAGTTGAGCTCCCACTTCGCCGTCAGTTCAGTCTTCTGTGTGATTGGGGTATCAAAATCGAACGCAGTATTCTCGCCGTCCTTGAACCAGCCGAGGAACTTGTAGCCTTCCTTGGTGGGTGCAGTCGGCTCGTTCGCGGTTGCATTGCACTTGACCGTCTGCGTGGCGACCGGCGTCACGCCTTCCATGTCGACGTTGAACGTTACGTCGTAGTAGGTGTCAACGTAAGCCCATGCATAGGCGACAATCCACTTTTTGGTCGGGTTGTTTTCCGGCCACTGCATATTGCGCCAGTTGTAGCCTTCCTGACCATAGGTTGCCGCGTCAAACGGCTTGCCGCTCTTGTCGTTCAGGCAGATGTTGATGTCTACATAGTCCGGATTCGGCTCGTTGGCCGCGTCAGCCGCAAGCGCCGCTTCCTTCAGCTGCGCATTCAGACCGTTTTCGCCATCATAATTGATGGGATCGCCATACAGGCCCTTGACGCTTCTGGAGATAACCACGCCTCTGGCATCCTTGGTGGCCTCCTCGCTGCCATTCAGGAAAAGCGCTGCGGTAACGGTGTACTCCTTGCGGGTCAGCTTGCCGACCAGTTCATACTTCTTGGCCATATTGAGCTTGGTGACGCGCTTGTTCGTGTTGCCAAAGTCCTTTGTGGTCTGATACCAGCCGTCGAAGTCGTGGCCGGTCTGTTCGCCGCTTTTGAGGTTATAGTCCGCAAAATCGTCCTCGTTGTACCAGTCGGTGACGGAGAGATTGTCGACCTTCTGGCCGTTTTCGTCATAGACCGTGTACCGCACGGGGAACTGATAGTACGCGTACAGCTCCACGTTGCCGGGCTCGGTGATTTGCGTGACAACATTGCCTGCCGCATCGCGCCAGTTGAGGAACTTCTGCGGCCATTCGTTGTTCTTGAAATCCGGAGTCTGGAGGGTGATCGGAAGCTCATCCGCAGTAAAGGTCCCGGGGTTATTGACGTTCTTAACGTCCGCGGGCTTGACCACACCGCGCCAGTTGTAGGTGATGGTGTATACAGGCTCACACTTGACGTTGATCGTCGGCTTCGTCCAGAACCAGCCCTTCTCGTTATCATAGTGCGCTTCAACCTTGACCGCTGCCGGGTTGACCGGGTCGTGCGCGCCGTTGTTGTGCTGGCTATAATACGCTGCAAAAGCGGTCGGTTTGAGCGTGATGTACGCAACAGCAGTATTCAGCTCCCACTGCACTTCGACGCTGCTGGCAACCTCTGTCAGCGGCACTTCGATCGGGTCGTGGCCGGAATTTTCCGTGTCGCAGACGACATTGACAAGCAGCTTGTCAAAAGCGTTCTTCGGGCTCGGGATCTCCTGCGCCGGCTTGCACGTGACATGGACCTCCGGGATCGCTGCGCTGAGACTCCACGCGTCATTTGCATAGGTCAGCGGAACTTCGACGTCGGCCGGATTGACCGCAGTATGCGCGTCGTAGGACTTGCCATAATGTTCAGCAATTTTTTCCGGCTTCAGGACAAGCTTCGCGGTCTTAGCCGCTCCGTCCCACTGCACGTCCACGCTGCCGGCGGGCAGATTCTTCAGCTGATACTGAATGTTTTGATGCGCCGTCTGATCATCGCACACCACCGTCACGTACTGCTCTTTCACGGAATCCGTCGGGTCGGGAATTTCCGGTGCGGCGCAAGTAACATAGATAACCGGGATTGCCCCGTCGATTTTCCAGTTGCCGTTATACGTCAGCGTAACAGTAACGACACTGGTGCTGACCGCAGTGTGCGTACCTTTAAGGGCGGAAAAACGTTTTGCAATCTTCTCCGGATACAGCTTGAGCGTGGCCTCCTTGCTGCCGGTCGACCAAACGAGTTCCGCACACTTCTTTTCAATCAAGCCATCAATCGCATACTCCATATAATGGCCGGCCTTATTGTCGCATTGCACAGGTACAGTCTTTATGCCTATAAACTCCGTCGGGTCGGTGATATCGGGCTGAGGCTGCTGCGTGTCCTTCAGGTCGTTATCGTCCGGTTCTGTGGGTGCTGTGGGTTCTTCATACGTGTCGCTGAATTCGTCTCCGGTTTCGAGATCTACCGCGAAAACCGACATCGGCAGCGCGCCAAAGAGCATGACCAGCGCCAGAAGCGCCGCTAAAACGCGTTTTTTCATCGTTCTTTCCTCCAAATTCTGAAATATTTATATAAAATCCGGTTTTCCGAATAGGATTTTCCAGTTTCGCCGCGCGGCGAAGGAGCCGCAACAAATGTTGCATATCCCCGTACAACCGTTGACCGCAAGCCCGGCGCACACCGCGAAGGGCAGAATACGCCTTATGGACTTTTACATAGAATAACATAATCTTCCGCCCTTTTCAAGTTAATTTTGCTGTTTCCGGAAAGAAAAACCGGCGCTTTTTTCCTCCCAGACCGAAAAAAGTTTTCCAGTTCGGTAAAAAATTTTTTTAGCCCCGTCCATCCGCCGCCCATCCCGCAAAATGTTGCATCCGCACCTTCTTTTTCTACCATATCTGGGTTTCTCCGCCAGCCGCGACAAAAAACGGTTGCATTTTTCCCGCTCCCGTGCTATAGTAGCAGCACAACTGAACGCGGGGTTAGTTCATCGGTAGAACGGTCGCTTCCCAAGCCACAGAGGCGGGTTCGATTCCCGTACCCCGCTCCAAAAATCAGCACCCATCTCAAAGATGGGTGCTGATTTTTGCTGCAAGGGTCCCGCAACGAACCCGTGGTTCGACCGTCCGGCAATTCCGGGCGCAAGACCGGCGGCGGTATGAAATACCGACGGTTTTGGCCGAAGGTCAAAACAATTGCCGAGACGGCACGGAGGCGGCAAAGCCGCCGGAGTATTCCCGTACCCCGCTCCATGAAAAAACGCCATCCATCCGGATGACGTTTTTGTGTGCCGCAATCGTGTCCGTAGGGGCAGACGCGGCTTTGTTGCGTTTTTTGCCGGTTTGTGGTATGATAGATAGTACGACACCAACCGGAAAGAAGGCGCGCGCATGCAGCTTGGAACATTTCAGATCGAAAATCCCATCGTGCTGGCCCCGATGGCGGGCGTGACCGACTGGGCGTACCGCTGCATTGCAGCTTCGCTCGGCGCGGACATCACCGTAACGGAGATGGTCTCCTCGCGCGCGCTGGTCTACCATGACAAAAAGAGCCTGTCTCTTCTCCGGAAGACCGACGCGGGTATCTGCGGCGCGCAGATTTTTGGAAACGACCCGTCTGTGATGGCGGAGGGTGCGGCGCTGGCGCTGGAACACTCCGGCGCGGACTTCATCGATATCAACATGGGCTGTCCCATGCCGAAAATCGCCGGAAACGGCGACGGAAGCGCCTTGATGCGGGCCCCTGAAAAAGCGGCCAGAATTGTCGAGGCGGTCAAAAAAGCCGTCCCGGTTCCCGTTACAGTCAAGATGCGAAAGGGCTGGGACAAGGGGAGCGTCAATGCGGTCGAGCTCGCCGTCATGTTGGAGCAGGCGGGAGCAAGCGCCATCGCGGTGCATGGCCGGACGAAGACAATGCTCTATTCCGGCGTTGCCGACTGGGACATCATCCACGATGTAAAAGCCGCCGTCCATATCCCCGTGATTGCCAACGGCGACATTTTTTCGCCTGAGGATGCGGTACGCTGCATGGCGCGGACGAAGGCAGACGGGCTGATGCTTGGCCGGGGCGTGTTCGGCGACCCGTGGCTGCTACTACAGTGCAAGGCGGCGATCAAAGGAAAGCCTGTCCCCGAGCGACCGCCGTTATCCGAACGCGTGGATACGGCGCTTCATCAGTTCGAGCTCGCGAAAGAGGACAAGGGCGAGCACATCGCGTGCTTAGAGGCGCGCAAGCATTTTGCGTGGTATCTGCGCGGCGTTTCTCACAGCGGGTATTATAAGGAACAAATTTCGAAGATTTCCACCATGGACGATATTTCTGCCATCGCCGCCGGCATCAAGCACGATTTGAGGTGAACCTATGTTAGAAGAACAACTCATCCGCCGCGCGCAGCAGGGCGACAACGGCGCGTTTGAAGAGCTTTTGCTCCTGCACCAGAAAAAGGTCTATAACCTCTGTCTGCGCATGAGCGCGAACCCGGACGACGCGCTGGACTTATCGCAGGAGGCCTTTCTGCGCGCGTGGCGCTCTTTGGGGCAGTATCAGTTTGAGGCGAGCTTTTCCACGTGGCTGTTCCGCCTGACGAGCAACATTTGCATCGATTTTCTGCGCCGGAAAAAGCGGCGGCAGGAAACCTCTCTCACCGAGAGCTACGACGACAGCGACGAGGGAGCCGAGCTCTCCGTTCCCGACGCGCAGCCGGGGCCCGAGCAGCAGGCGATGACGAACGAAACGAAAATCGAGCTTGCCCGCGCGATGGAGCAGCTTTCGCCGGAGCACCGGGAGATTTTGCAGCTGCGCGTGATCGAGGATCTGCAATACGAGCAGATCGCGGATATTTTAGGCGTGCGCGTGGGGACGGTAAAATCCCGGCTGGCCCGAGCGCGTTTGTCTTTCAGAAAAATTTTAAAAGCCGGGAACTATTTTGATTCCGCTTCGTCTGAACCAGTAGAAGGCGAGGTGCGTCTATGATCACATGCAACGAGGCGCTGGAGCTGCTGAGCGCGCAGCTCGATGGCGCGATGACAATAGAAGAACAAACCGCTTTGCAGGAGCACCTAGCCGCGTGCCCGGAGTGCCGCAGAATCCAAAGCGAGCTCAAGATGGCAGAGGAAGCGCTGCCTGAGCTACAGCAGGAGCCGCCGAAGCTCCTGCATGATGCGGTCATGCAGGAGATCCGCCGCGAGACGAGACGGAAAAAGGAGCGAAAGCCGCTTCTGCGCTTTGTCGGTGCGATGGCCGCGGCCGCGGCGCTGCTTGCCGTATTGGCGGGGTTCAAGCTTGTAAGCCTCCCCGGCTTTGACCACGGCGAGGCTGCCGTCTCAATGGGAGATTCCCTCTTCCCGAAGACGGACAGCGCGAGAAAGTACGCGGAGGAGCTCTCCAAGCAGACCGGCTGCCGCGTCATTCTGGTTGAGCACTGCACGCCGGAAGCACTTGGCGGCGGTTTTGCGAAGCTCGATAACGGCATTTACCGCCGGGAGCTCAGCGAGGCGGAGCTGGATGAGCTGGAAGCGAATTTAGACAGCAGCTACGCCATGATCATCTGCGGCGCAAAAGGCGAAGCGGAGGATTCTGCGTACCTTCTGTGCACCGATTGACTTGACATCCCGCGCATTTTATGAAAAAATAGACCTACGCCGCACAACCTACCATTGCCGGTTGTGCGGCGCGAATTTTACATGAAAGCAGGTATCTTCATGAGTGAACAGGAATTTTTGAGCGGGTTTTGCCCCAAGTGTGGCGAGAGCCTGAAGGTACCGGCGAAGCTTTCGCAGTTTTCCTGCATGTACTGCGGCGCGCGGCTGACGGCAGACGAGCTGCTGGACAAGCCCGCGGGCTCCGGTTCGATTGCGCCGGAAGAGGCGCTTCAGAGGCTGGATGCGGCAAAAAAGCAGCTGCCCGGCTGCGTGCGGAGCTTCCGGGGCTATCAGAAGAAAATTACGAAGGGCGAATTTGAGGCCGCTTTTTCCGACGTGTATGCGATGACGGAGCCGGTCTTCCGCATGCTCGACGAGGCGGTTTCCTCCATGCCGGACGAGACGGACGCGCGGCTTTTGGAGAGCGCAAACGCGTTTTTGGACGAGCTGGAGCTCGATTGGGCGGCCAACCGGAACCGAAACGGTGCGCGGGACGACGATAAGATGGTCATCGCCATCTTCCTGGTGCCTGCCATCCGGAAGCTGGAGCTTCCGACAAGCGAAGCGTTCTGCAAAGCCTTGCAGGCTGAGTGGGTGCGCCGGTACCCCAAAACGCCGTTCTACCTGGGAGACTACGAGGCGATCTCCACAGGCTTCCGCAAAAAGCTCTTCGGTCTGTGCTTTATCACGACCGCCGTCTGCGAGGAGCTGGGGAAACCGGACGACTGCGAGGAGCTCACCGCCTTCCGCGCCTTCCGCGACGGGTATTTAAAGACTTGCCCGGACGGCGAAGCGCTGATTCGCGAATACTATGACATTGCCCCCGGTATCGTCACGTGCATCAATCTGGCCTCCGACCGGCACGAAACATACCGCGAGATTCGCGACACATGGCTCGCTCCCTGCTATGACGATCTGCAAAACGGGCGCATGGCTGATTGTAAGGAGCGCTATACGCAGATGGTGCGCACATTGGAATCACGCTTTCTTTCGTAACATCTGATTTTTTCGGAAAACCTTCAAATCTCGCATAAAATCTCCGAATTTTGCGTCGGGGCGATGCCCACATCGCCCCGGCGGAACGATCCGTTTTTACGGAAATCTCCGGCGAATCCGATGATACCCTTGGGTCGATGTGGGCATCGACCCCTACGAATTCTACTGATGCAACTTGAAAAATCCGGCCTGTAGATGCTTTTCTACAGGCCGGATTTCTATTTTCAATAGCCGTATTTTTTCTGCTTGCCGATAAGAAACAGCGCCGTAACCAGAACAGACATGACCTCCGCCGCGACGATCGACAGCCAGATCCCGTTGAGTTCCCAGATGCGCGGGAAAAGGAGCACGGCCGCGATCTGGAACACCAGCGTCCGCAAGAACGAAATGAGCGCCGAGGTGAGCCCGTCTCCGAGCGCGGTAAAAAACGACGAGCCGAAAATCGAAAATCCCGAAAGCAGGAACGAGAACGAGAAGATCGAAAATGCGTGCGCTGTCATATCCAAAAGCCCTTCGTCATAGCCCACAAAGAGCTTCGCCAATGGCCTTGCCGCGAGCTCTCCCGCCGCAAACATCAGAACTGCCGTCACGGACAGAACGGTCAAGCCCTTTTTGAGAAGGCCATGGAGCTCCTTTTTGTTTTCCGCGCCGTAGTGGTAGCTTACGATCGGGCTCGAGCCCACGCAGTAGCCGATGAAAATCGCAATGAAGATCATGCTCACGTACATGAGAACACCATAGGCCGACACGCCGTCTTCGCCCGCGCAGCGCATGAGCTGGGCGTTGTAGAGCATGCTGACAAGGCTCATGGAAATGTTGCTCATGAGCTCCGACGAGCCGTTGGTGCAGGTTCTGGCAAGTGCCCGTCCGTCAAAGCGGAAGCGCGTGAAGACGAGAAGACTGCCGCTGCGCTGCTTCGCGAAATAGACGAGCGGAACCACGCCGCCGACAAACTGGCTGAACGCCGTCGCGAGCGCCGCGCCCGTAAGTCCCCAGCGGAACGCACCTACAAACAGCGCGTCGAGCGCCATATTGCACACGCCGGCGGCGACCGTCACATAGAGCCCCAGCTTCGGCTTCTGCGCCGTGGCAAACAGGCACTGGAAGTAATATTGCAGCAGATAAAACGGCGTGGCCAGCAAAACGATCCTTCCGTAGAGCACACAGTTTCTCAGCATTTCGCCCTCTGCGCCGAGAAGCTGGGCGATCACAGGCAAAAGCGCAATGCCGAGCGCGCCGAGACCGAGGCCCAGCACGGCCGCGCAGACGGTCAGCATTGTGAAGATGCCGTTCGCTGCTTCCGGCTGCTTTTCGCCGAGCTTTTTCGCGATCAGCGCGCTGCCGCCGGTTCCGAACATGAAGCCCGGACAGCCGAGGATCATCAGGACCGGCATGATGAAGTTGACAGCGGCAAAGGGCGTTTTGCCCGCGAAGTTCGAGACAAAGAAGCCGTCTACCACGCCATAGATCGACGTGAAGACCATCATGATGATCGACGGCGCAGTAAAGCGCAGCAGCCGCCGGATGGTAAAATGATCGGATAATTGTATCATAACGCGTCCTTTCCCAATTGCTTTGCTTTTTCGCGCAGCTCCTTGAGATATTTCTCCGTCAGTCGGAGATAGGCCTCGAGGTCTTCCTTCGGCCACGCGCCGTAGATTTCGTTCTCGGCCGCCAGAAGCCTTCCGGCTGTCCGCGCAGCATAGATCTTCCCGGATTCTGTCAGGCAGACGATCTTGCGCTTTCCGTCGGCCATGCGAAGAAGAATGTGGCCGTCTGTCTCCAGTTTCCGAAGCGCGGAGTTGATGGTCTGCTTGCTTGCGCCGGTCTGGCGGTAGATAGTTGTAAGCGGAATCTGACCGCCCGCGTCCTCGAGTGCGTATAAAATCAGCATGACGCTGTCCGACAGGCCGAGACGTACCGCGATTTCGTGGTAGACCGCGTCGGTTTCCTCGATCAGATAGTTGATGCGCCGGTTAAATTGCGTGACATTGCCGTCCAAAGGGAAGCCCTCCTCTGTAAAACGCGCGGCTGCGCAGTGAAAGGCATTATAGTACGAATTCGTACTAAAGTCAAGTTAAAAAATTCCCCATCCGGGACGCGCCCGGACGGGGAACTGGGGGTAGAGGCGGTTAAAATTACTTTGCGAAAACCTTCTTCAGGCGCGCGAAGCGGGGCAGACCGTCTTCTTTTTCGAGCTTCGTCTCGCCCTGGATGAGCGGCAGGCAGTAATTTGCGAAGTCGGCGGTGACGTTATTGCCCGAAGCATTGATCCACTCGCGCGGGAACTTCTTCTCGAAGTTCGCAACGTCGGAAAGATCAAAGAGCTTGGCCTCGCACTTGTAGCCGTTCGTGCGGTCGCAGGCGAAGCCGACCATCTTGTCGGTCGTGCCCTTGAGCATTTCCTCGACGGCAGTCTTGCCGGACAGATAGGCCTCGTCAATATCGGTCTGGGACGCGCAGTGCGCGGCGCAGCGCTGCAGAAGCGAGAGCTCAATGCCGCGGACCTTCGCGCCGGTCTTTTCTTTCAGAATGTTGGCAAGCAGCGCCGCAAGGCCGCCCAGCTGTGCATGGCCGAAGCCGTCGGTTGCCGCGGTCTTCGCCTCGGAGACGAAGCGGCCGTCGGCATAGTGGATACCCTCGGAGACGGCGACGATGCAGTTGCCGTTCTTCTTGTAGCATTCGGACACGTCGGCGATGAACTTGTCCATGTCGAAATCGACCTCGGGGAGGTAAATAAAGTCGCAGCAGGGCTCTTTCGTGTTGGGAAGCGAAGCCGCAGCCGTCAGCCAGCCTGCGTGGCGGCCCATGCACTCGATGACGGTGATCTGGCCGATGTTGTAGACGCGGGAGTCGCGCGCAACTTCCATGACAGAGGTCGCAATATACTTGGCAGCAGAGGCAAAGCCCGGGCAGTGGTCGGTGCCGAAAAGGTCGTTGTCAATGGTCTTGGGAACGCCCATGACGCGGCAGTCGTAGCCGACCTTCTTCATATACTTGGAGATCTTGTTGCAGGTATCCATGGAGTCGTTGCCGCCGTTGTAGCAGAAGTAGCGCACATCATACTTCTTGAAGAT
>ERZ835541.2531-NODE-2531-length-14442-cov-37.712518_pt1 | contig 14442 bp, 6 predicted proteins | sample MGYA00519945_ERZ835541 | MGnify/ENA primary metagenome ERZ835541 (study PRJEB31850, sample SAMEA3708780) | human gut metagenome | biome: human gut; feature: human-associated habitat; material: faeces | place: China | collected 2014 ...
CAAGTCTTATTTCATACAATTTATAACGAACCAGTTGCCGGAGACAGGGCGCATTATGCCTTGGCTTCGGCTTTTTGCGTTTGCCGGAAGGATGGTGGTTTGATATTGAAGTCCTAACCACCACCCGTAAACACATCTTTTCTCCGGCGTGTCCGCTGTCGGAGAAAGTAAATAGCGGATAGAATTATTATGGAGGAATGAAAATGAAGAAGAAAATTCTAAGCCTTCTGCTTGCGTTGTGCCTTGTGATGGCGCTTGTCCCCATGACAGCATTTGCGGCAGAAACCATGGACACTTGGGATGGAACAGCCGATACAAGCTGGTATGATGAAGAAAAAACAGAATTTTATCTGCAAACAGCCGAGCAGTTGGCAGGCATGGCAAAGCTTATCAATGATGATATGGCAAATTTTAAAGATAAAACCGTTTATCTTGAGAATGACTTGGATTTAGGCGGGCATGAATGGATCTCTATCGGTGACGGAGCAAATACGGCTGGGGGATCATTTCAGGGTGTTTTTGACGGACAAAGCCATGTAGTTTATAACCTGTATTCTCATGAGGGCCTAAAATCTGAAAACAAAGACAATAACAATAACTTGTATAGAAATGGTTTGTTCGGTGCTATCTACAATGCAACTGTGCAAAATCTCGGCATTGAAAATGCTGATATCGTGATACCGATGAATGATACCTCCACTTACGGAAAAGGCATTTTGGTGGACTGGATGACCCATTCCACTATTAAAAACTGTTATACTACCGGTTCCATTACCGGCGGTTCTTATATAGAAAAATACATAGGCGGTCTTGCAGGATTTTTAAATGGGGACAACAGTATCAGCCAGTGTTATTCTACCGCTGCAATTACGGGTAACTATGACGGCGAGTACTATGCAGAACAAGAAGGCGGGTTAGAGCCGATGGATTGTTGGGATTCGCTGGGTGGCATTGTTGGAGCCTCATATACTGGTCAGGTGACAATAAGCGACTGTTGGTTTGGCGGAGAAATCGTTGTAAACTCCATTCAGGCTCCCGTTGGCGGTATTATCGGATATGGCAAAGGTGTAAGCATGGTCAACTGCCTTGTCGCTACAAAAGAAATCGGCAACGATGGCTGGGAAAATACTTACTGGCTTGGTTATGTCGTAGATAAAGATGCAAAGAATTGTTTCTGGCCAAATGATGCTAAATATAATTCTAATGTTGCCAATGCACAAAGCGGAAATTCGGCAGGCACAGCAGTTGATGATTTTATGGATGAAGGCGTTTTGACGGGACTTAACGCCAATGCCGCGGAAGGTGTGAGATGGGTACCGGGTATAAAACATCCCACCTTTGATTGGGATAGCAAAAATATTCCGGCGAACTACTCTAAAGTAGATGAAGCCATTGCAAAAGCGGAAGCCCTGAACAAGGACAACTACAAGGACTTTACCGGCGTGGAAGCCGCCGTCAATGCTGTTGTCCGTGACAAGAATATCACTGAACAGAGCGAAGTGGATGCAATGGCAAAGGCTATTGAAGATGCCATTGCTGCCCTACAATACAAGGATGCAGATTACACAAAAGTAGATGCAGCCATTGCCAAAGCAAATGCACTGAACAAGGATAACTACAAGGACTTCACCGGCGTGGAAGCCGCTGTCAAAGCTGTTGTCCGTGGTAAAAATATTACGGAGCAGACCGAGGTTGATGCAATGGCTAAGGCTATTGAAGATGCCATTGCTGCCCTGCAATACAAGGATGCAGATTACACAAAGGTAGATGCAGCCATTGCCAAAGCAAATGCACTAAACAAGAATGACTACAAGGATTTCTCCGGTGTGGAAGCTGCTGTCAAGGCAGTTGTCCGTGGTAAAAATATTACGGAGCAATCTGAAGTAGACAAGATGGCAAAGGCTATCGAAGACGCGATTGCTGCTCTTGAGAAAAAGCCTGCCAGTACTAAACCGGGAACATCAGATAAGAGTCCGCTGACTGGCAATACAAGCAACCTTGCACTGTGGATTTCCCTACTGTTAGCCAGCGGCGGCGCAACCCTTGCTACAACGGTTGCCAGCAGAAAGAAAAAGTACAACAGATAATTGAATAACATTCCCTTGCTCCATCTTCTGAGCAAGACAAAAGCGTCGTAGAAATACGGCGCTTTTTTATTACCTAATTATTGAATAGAATATACGAGACTTGAGTTTGGATTAAATCTGATTGAATAATTAGCTTTTATATTCTTCGTCATTAAATTGCACAGTACCGTGCTGTAAAAGATAATGCGGATTTAGAGTTTCTTTCGACACCTCATTGTAAGGTTCACAATTCCTCATACGAATTTGCGGTTATAAGCAAAAATAAAATTCCGAGAGATTTTTGAGAGACGCAAAGTCTGAAAAACGGCTTAGATAGGCGGTTTTGAAAAAAGATTGCAAGCCTCTGACTCCGCCATTTTAGGTTCGAATCCCTATTACGGGTTTATAATGCAATTAAACCCGTAAAAACGTTCTGTCAAGTCTTTAAGGTGGAGATTTGCAAAGCAAAGACTACCGTGACTTGACAGGTTGATATAATCTGCCGTTACCTCGGAACATTCGTGTTCCGAGGTTTTTTATGCCCGAATACTGCTTTTTACGGCGGCATTCGGGCATTTTTTCTTTGCTTCAAAATATCGTGAGAGTCTTTGAGAGATTTTAAGAGACAGCTAATTTCAAAATTCCAAATCCGTTTTGGTGTGATTTAGGGCATTTATGACTGAGACTTTTGAGAGACATCGCTCAAATCAAAATCGTAACACGAATTGAAATGAGCAAAAAATTTGAGAGACTTTCGTCCTTGCGTGAGCTTGATTTTTATTCGTTGCTATTGTGTGAGTTCTAATATATAATTATCTTTGTGACACTATGCAAAAAATATCGTTACAAAAAAGGACTTGGAGTAACGACACTTCAAGTCCTTTTTGCTTAATAAGATTAAATTTATACATTTCAGATTATTTTACCGATTACAAATCCGAAATCTCAAGATTATGCGTCAACACATCCGTGTATTGAAGTGTGTGCCGTTTTGCAACTCCTGACGAAGTTTCTTCGATTTGAAAAATGTGCTTATATACTCCCGTTATCTTCACCGAAACATTGCTCAATATCAGTTTTGGCTGCCGCCAACGCCTACTGCACCGGATGCACTCTCGTGATACCTTTGTACAGTTATATTTTTTCATTTTTTAGGTCAAAATAATTCGGTAATAATGTCCACGCACTTATCAATTCCGAGGACTCCGCTGTCCAAAGTCAGATGATAATTTTGAGCGTGTCCCCACTTCATATTGGTGTAGAAACGGTGATATGCCGCACGGCGCTTATCCTTATCTCTCAATCGCTCCTCGGGAGATTGCTCTCGCTCGCCGTACACTTCAACAATCCGCTTTGCTCGAAAATCTATATCAGCGTGAACAAACACTTTCAAGCAATCTGCATTGTCCTGCAAAATATAATCCGCACAACGACCGACAATTACGCACGGCTCTTTTTCTGCAAGCTGTGTGATGATTTTATACTGATATTCCCACAGAATATCCTCATTTGTCGGTCCGAACATTCGATTAGAAAAAGCATTAGAGAGAAAGCCCCCGGGTGCGTATTCTCCTGCCTCTTTTACATAATCGGGTGCAAAGCCCGTTTCTTTAACCATTTCTTGAATAATTTTTGCATCATAGCACGGAATTTCGAGCTTTTCTGCAACCTTTTTGCCGATTGTGCGTCCGCCGCTGCCAAACTCACGGCTGATGGTTATAACTCTGTTTTTCATATGCTCTGCGCTCCTTTAGTATTCAATTCTTTATATGTTTTCACGATGATAATTGCCGAGATGATAAAGGTTAAAATATCGGACACAGGCATTGAATAAAGCACTCCGTCCAAGCCGAAGAACACAGGCAAGAGCAATGCAAAACCCACACCGAACACAACCTCTTTGAACATTGACAACATAGTTGAAGACAATGCCTTGCCGACTGCCTGCAGGAAGATGAAGCAAGCTTTGTTGACGCAAGCCAAAATCATCATACAAAGATAAATTCTGAATGCCTTGATTGCGAATTCGGTATAATAAACACTCTCATTTTTTGCACCAAAAATGGCGATAAGCTGATGAGGGAAGCACTCTGCCAACACAAGTGCAACAGCACCCACCAACGCTTCGGCAACGAGCAATTTGGTAAACAGTTCCTTTACACGCAATTTTTTCTCTGCACCCATATTGTATCCTATAATAGGTATACAGCCTGCCGCCATACCGACTACTATTGAAATGACAATCTGGAAGAATTTCATAACAATTCCAACTACCGCCATTGGGATTTGCGCATACTGTTCCTGCTTGAAAACAGGGTCTTGCGCACCGTATTTGCGAAGCATATTGTTGATTGCAGCCATTGCCGCAACAAGACTGATTTGAGACAAAAAACTTGTAATTCCGAGCAACAACATTCTTCCGCAAATGTTCCATTGCAAAGCAAAATCTTTGCGTGAAGGCTTGACTGTTTTCATATGCACAATATACCAAACGGCAAGAATTGCAGTCACTACCTGACCGATTACCGTGGCAACAGCCGCACCCATCATTCCCCATTTGAAGCAGAAAATAAAAATAGGGTCAAGAATGATATTGATGACCGCACCTGCCAAAGTTGAAGCCATAGCAAATTTTGGATTTCCGTCTGCACGAATTACAGGATTCATAGCCTGACCGAACATATAAAACGGAATACCCAAAGTGATGTAGAAAAAATATTCCTGCGAATGGCGAAATGTTTCCTCATTGACCGTTCCGCCAAACATAGCAATGATTTGGTTTGCAAAAATCAAATACAGTGCCGTCAAAATAACACTGCCTGCAACGGTCAGCACAACAGCATTGCCCACGCTACGCTTTGCTTTGTCTGATTCTTTTCTGCCAAGCGCCATACTTACAAAAGCACAGCAACCGTCACCCACCATTACGGCGATAGCGAGAGCCACGACCGTCAACGGAAAAACGACTGTGTTGGCAGCGTTTCCGTAAGAGCCGAGGTAACTTGCATTTGCAATAAAAATTTGGTCAACAATGTTATAAAGCGCACCAACCAACAATGATATGATGCAAGGGATTGCGTACTGACGCATAAGTTTGCCGATACGCTCCGTCCCTAAAAATTGATTTCCTGTTTCCATATTAAATCACCTTTCTTTCAAAAAATAAAAACACGCAAGCCCTAAAATCCGGACTTACGCATTTCTGCTACTCGATTTTTAATGTAATTGTGCTTTGTTTATCGTTTCTCACACGATTTCATAAAAAAAGCGTGTGACTTCTGCAACTGGATTTACGCAGAAATGACACACATTATATTTTTATTATAGCAGGAAAAAATCGCAATTTCAAGTGATTTTATTTCAACCTTTTAATCCATATGCTATCCCGTGATTAAAACCAACAATAGACATCAATAAAAAACTAAAGCGATCCGTAATGAACAGATCGCTTTTTTACTTACATTTCATATTAGGTCAACTAATATAAATGTTTTAGTTTTTCCTATCAAATACAGTTAATTTATCTCAAAACAATTATGTGAAATTTGTTCTTATTTTAAAGTGAAATGAGTAAACAAAATGTCCGAATACGGAAGCAGTATTTATAAAAGAAAAGACGGCAGATGGGAAGGTAGTGATGTTGTAGGTTATAAAAACAATCGTTCGATTTATAAATCAGTTTATGCAAAAAGCGTAAATGAATTGGAACAAAAAATGCAATTTGTTTTGACTTGTGATATAAAAAAACCTACCACATTAAATGAGCTGATTTACTCCTGGCTGAGTTACGGTAAAATCAAAAATAAGAAATCGACTTATGATAAATATAGTTACATTATGGAAAAGCATATAAAAAACGGGATTGGTGAAATACGACTTAAAAATCTTACTTCAGTTCAGGTTAATCAATTTTTAAATGATAAGTTTAAAAATTATTCTGCGTCATATGTTAAAACAATGGCTATAATCATTAAATCAGCAATTGATTTTGGACATAAAGAACAGTTGCCCGAGTTGCCTAATATTCAAGTTAATATGCCTTTTTCACCAAAAAAAGAAGTAAATATCTTGGAACTTGATGAGCAAAGACAATTAGAATTATACATCAAAAACAATCAGAGTCTTACAGCATTAGGCATAATGTTATCTCTTTATGCAGGATTAAGAATCGGCGAAGTTTGTGCTTTGAGATGGAATAACATAGATTTTAAAAATCGTATTATCACTGTTGACTCAACTATTGTTCGTATTAAAAATGAAAATAATAAATGGATATACAAAGTTGGTCCGCCTAAAACTACGCATTCGAAAAGAGATATTCCGATCACAAATAATCTTTAACAACTGCTAACTGCAGAATTTAGAAATAATAAATCGCCATATATTATTTCCAATCAAGAAAGTTTTTTGAATATAAGAACTATCGAATATAGGTATCACAAGTTACTGAAAGATGCAGATTTGTATCCTCACAATTTTCATACATTCAGACACACATTTGCAACACGGTGCATTGAAAGCGGAGACGATATCAAGACACTTAGTGAAATATTAGGTCGCTCAAGCGTTTCCTTTACCTTGAACACTTATGTGCATCCGTTTTTTCAGAAAAAATGCATTCAAATGGAAAAATTGAATAATTTGACGGGATAATATTCTCGTCATTATGGTCAAAAAAAGTGAGCAATTTGTTTATATAAACAGATTGCTCACTTTTTTTGTAGATGTAATAGTTCTACGAAAATTTCAAATAGTACGCTGATGGCATATAGAATTACGGAAACTGTTAATGTAATATTAATATGATTGGATATTGACATTATGTGAATAAGCAAAACCCAATAAATTCACATTACTATATAGCATATCTATTTTCGTTTGAAAGGAGAAATAATTATGGATGAAAAAGAAGTACACTTAAGATTATAACACATATATATTATAACCAAAAAGACAACAAAAATAAAACCAATGGAGGAAAAAATGAAAAACTCAGTATGGAAAAAGGTTCTTTGTACTGTTTTAGCTGTTGTTATTACTGCAGGCGTTTCCGCTGGTACTGCGACAGTTGTAACTAATCAAAGAGCAAAAAGTGTCAGCGGTACACACGCAAAATCCGCTTATGATTTAGCTGTTGATAGTGGCTATGACGGCACTATGGAACAATGGCTTGCATCTCTTGTTGGTGAAGCAGGAGAAAACGGCAAATCCGCTTATGATTTGGCTGTTGATAATGGCTACAAGGGTGATACAACCGAATGGTTAAAAACACTTATCGGTGCTAATGGTACAAATGGTACTAATGGCAAATCAGCTTATGAGCTTGCAGTTGCCAATGGTTACAAAGGCACTGAACAAGAATGGATTAACAATCTCATGGATAAATCCGGCGTAACAGTTAAAAACGGCAAAGATGGTAAAGATGGCACTAATGGCAAGGACGGTAAAGACGGTACAAATGGCAAGGATGGTGCTAACGGCTTGAACGGTCAATCTGCATATGAACTTGCTGTTGCCAACGGATATAAAGGTTCTCTTACCGATTGGTTGCTCTCGCTCTCAGGTGCAAAAGGAACAGACGGTAAAGACGGCAAATCCGCTTATCAAATTGCAGTAGACAATGGCTACACAGGCACTGAAGCAGAATGGATTTCATCTATTCTTGATAAAACAGGAAAAGATGGCAAAGATGGTAAAAACGGTGAATCTGCTTATGAAGTTGCTGTTAGCAACGGTTATACCGGAACAGAGGCACAATGGCTCGCATCTCTTGTTGGTGAAGCCGGAGAAGCAGGACAAAATGGTTCTAACGGTAAATCTGCGTATGAACTTGCTTTAGATAACGGTTTTAGCGGTTCGCTTCAAGACTGGTTGCAATCACTTGTCGGAGCTAAGGGCGCTGATGGCGTCAATGGTACAAACGGTGTTGATGGAAAAGACGGCGTCAATGGTGCTGATGGCAAGTCAGCATATGAAATTGCTGTTGATAATGGATATATCGGAACCATTGAAGAATGGCTTGGATCTTTAGTCGGTGCTAAAGGTGAAACCGGATCAAAAGGTGACAAGGGCGATAAAGGTTCCGATGGTAAAAACGGTAAGTCTGCTTATGAAATTGCAGTCGATAAAGGTTTTACCGGAACGGAAACTCAATGGCTTGCAACTCTTGTTGGTAAAAATGGTAAAGACGGTGTAAATGGCACTGACGGTAAAAACGGAACTAACGGTAAATCTGCATATGAACTTGCTGTGGATCACGGATATACCGGTACTGAAGAAGAATGGCTCGAATCTCTTAAAGGTACAGGAACCGGAACGGGAACTAACGGTAAGGACGGTAAAGATGGCAAGTCCGCTTACCAAATTGCTGTTGATAACGGATATCAAGGCACAGCTTCAGAATGGCTTGAATCTTTGAAAGGTACAGCGGGAAGCAATGGTAAATCAGCTTACGAGATTGCTGTTGATAATGGCTTTGAAGGAACAGAAACCGAGTGGCTTGCTTCACTTGCCGGAAAAACCGGTGCTTATGGTAAAGATGGCAAATCCGCATATGAACTTGCAAAAGATAATGGTTTTACAGGTTCCCTTTCTGAATGGCTTGATTCTTTAATCGGTCAGGACGGTAAAGACGGAGTTGATGGTAAAGACGGTAAGAACGGTCTGTCGGCATATGAACTTGCTGTTCAAAATGGTTATGAAGGTTCATTAACCGAATGGCTTGCTTCTCTTGTCGGTAAAAACGGAGCAGATGGTAAATCCGCATATCAGCTTGCAGTTGATAACGGTTATGTCGGCACACTTCAAGAATGGCTTGCAACATTAGTCGGTGCAGTTGGTGAAGACGGTAAGTCTGCATACGAAATTGCTGTTGAACACGGTTATCAAGGTTCAGAAAGCGCTTGGCTTAACTCTCTTTCTGGCAAAGACGGTAAATCGGCATATGAAATTGCGGTTGAATACGGTTATACTGGTACTAAAGAAGAGTGGCTTGCTTCCCTTAACGGAAAAGACGGCAAAGACGGTGCTAACGGTATTAACGGTGTAGGCGTTAAGAATGCCTATGTTAATTCAGACAAGCATCTCATTCTTGTATTAGATAACGGCAATGAGATTGATGCAGGATATGTAGGCGTTAAAGATACAACAGAGCCTTCATCTACATATACAGTTGTATTCAAAGATTATGACGGATCTGTGCTTAAAACCGAAACAGTTGCTGCCGGTAAATCCGCAACCGCTCCTACTGCTCCTGACAGAGAAGGTTATGTGTTCTCTAAATGGGATAAGACATTCACAAATGTAACAAGCAATATGATTGTTACTGCACAATATACCAAGATTACAAATCCGACATTTGTTGTTGGTAATGTTTCTGCAAGTGCAGGACAGACAGTTACTGTGCCTGTATCTATTGTCAATAATCCAGGATTATTGGGCATTGGATTAAAAGTCACTTATGACGATAGTGCATTAACTCTTAAAAAGGGCGCAACAGGTTCTGCTGTAAGTGAAGTTCTTACATTTACTCCACCAAAAAATCTTGTAAGTGGATGCAAATTCGGCTGGGATGGTCTTGAAATTTCGCAGGACCAAACAAAAGATGGTCAGGTATTGCTCCTTACATTCGAAGTTAAGCCAAATGCTTCTGCAAAAACATATCCTATTTCTATTACATACAATGTAAATGATGTATTTGATAATGATATGAACTCAATTTCAGTTGATGTTAAAAATGGTGGTGTCACCGTTAAATAATATTTATGAAAGGATGAGAAACTATGGCAAAAACCAAAAAGTTGTTGTCGGTATTTTTGGCATTGCTGATGATGTTAACTGTATTTCCTGCATCAATGATTGCAAGTGCCGCAAATGCTGCAACGGTTACAGTTGAAAGTGTTAATGCTGTTCCGGGTTCTAATGTTGAAGTAAACATCAATGTTAAGAACAATCCGGGCATCCTTGCTGCGAACTTTACTGTGACTTATGACAAAGGGTTGACTTTGATTGACTCAAAATCCGGAGATGCATTTAGTGCTCTGTCAATGACTAAACCGGAAAACTACAATTCACCGTGTAAATTTGGATGGGATGCTCTTGAAATTGCCGATGAAGATATCAAAGACGGAACTATTTTGACTTTGACATTTGCAGTAGATAAGAGCGTAAGTGCAAATTCAAAGCTCAATGTAAAACTTTCTTATCAAAACGGAAATATCATTGATTCAGATTTGAATGATATTCCTGTTACAATCAATAACGGCAGTGTTACTATTATCGATTACATTCCCGGCGACATTAACGGTGACGGAACTATTGATCTTAAGGATGTCACTTTAGTAAGAAGATTAGTTACCGGTTATGGTGTTACAGCCAATAAGTTGGCTGCCGATGTCAATGGTGACGGCGAAATTACAATGAAAGATGTCGTTTTAATCAGACGATATGTCGTAGATGCCGAAGGCTATGGTGTTACATTAGTTCCGGGAGGAAGTAATGTTCATACTCACACAATGACTGCAACAGCTGCTAAAGCGGCTACTTGTACTGAAAATGGTAACATTGCATATTGGTATTGTTCATCTTGTGAAAAGTATTTCACAGATAAAGATGGCAATAATGTAGTATCACAGGCGGATACTGTTATTAAAGCAAAAGGACATACTGTTGTAATTGATCCTGCTGTAGATCCTACTTATGATAAGACCGGCTTAACTGAGGGTTCACATTGCTCAACTTGCAAAACCGTTCTTAAAAAACAAGAAGTTATTCCTAAACTTCAAAAGACAGAGTATTCCATCACTTATCACATTAGTAACGGTGATGAATACTTAGCTCAACAGACAATTCAAAATGACAATCCTGCTACATATACAAGTGAACAAGGCGTTTCTAAATTTGCAAATCCGTCTGTGCCGGGCTATCAATTCCTCGGATGGTATGACTTGCCATCAGGTGATGCAGCTGAAAACATTAAGTCAATTCCTGCAGGAACTACAGGCAATATTGATTTGTATGCAAGATGGGAGAAGCTTACTTATAAAGTAAATTTCTCATCTGAATTAATTCCGGTTGCTTCAGAAACCTATACCGTAGATGAAGAACATGTTCTTCCATCTCCAAAACTTGATGGTTATATTTTCTCTGGTTGGTCCGATGATAATGGTAATGTAATCAAGAACATACCTGCCGGTACAGTAGGTGCAAAAACATATACTGCCAACTGGATAAGCGAGAGAAATCAAGCATGGACCTATAAAGACTATGGAACTCCATTAATGTACGAAGACAGCGATACGAATACAATTCTCTTTGTATATAATATCGGTGAAATCAGAAATGTACCACTTTCAGTTGTTCATGATTTTGGTAAAATAAATTCTAATGGCGTTACTAAAACACATACAGAAACATTTAAGAAATCTATAAGTCAAGACTGTATGGATAAATACACCAATACAGTTAAGAAAGCTACTACTGATTCATATTCATGGACACTTGCAAAAGAATGGTCTGACTCAACAACTGTAAATGAAAGTTGGGCAAAGGAGAATTCGGTTACACAAGAACAAATCAATAGTTATTATAAGAATCAAAGCAACAATTGGTATGTAAGTAGCGGATCGAGCGGTTCAGATTCAATTACACAAAGTGATTCAAGTTCAAGTTCGGCTATGCTTTCATCAGTAAGAAATAAGAAAACTGACGACAAGCATTCAACAAGTACAGAAACCAATGTTTCAGCTAATCTTGATATAAAGAACACTACAACTATCGGAGCAAAAGTCCCTGTCGATTTTGTAAGCATATCTGCTGAAAACAAGACAGAAATAGGCCTTGGATTAAGTGCTTCAAGAACAGATAAGGAATCCACTTCTTCTCGTGTTCAAACAGACAATACCGATTCGGCAAGTTATAATTCGTCGAAATCATCATCAACAACTAAAAATTCCACAGCAAGCTGGAATAATGAATCCGGTTATGGTGGTAGTTCTGAAGTAGGACAAAGTTCTACTGCATCAAAAGCTATCTCTGAAAAGATCAGTCAAGAATATAATATCGGTAAGAGTTATATCAATACTGATTCTCAAAGCAGCACTCAGGGCACTCAAGCTTCTGAATCAAAGTCAGATGAGTATTCATCTGCCGTTACCTACTCTACCGCTACCGGTGAAGAAGTAACCGAAACCTATACAACCCAAAACACAATGTCCGGTTATCATCGTTGGATAATGGCTGGTACAGCTCATGTATTTGCAATTGTAGGTTATGATATTGCTTCTAAATCTTATTTCACAAATACATATAGTGTTATGGATGATAAGATGTATGAGTATGAGGATTATTCATATCAAACTGCATCTTATGATGACAACGAAAGCTCGTTGATTCAATTTGATATTCCTATGGACATCACAAAATATGTTGCAAACCGTGTTTGTGAAAGTGATGGACTTGAGGTGTCTAAATCCGGTATTATTACAAATTACACAGGTACAGATGATTATGTTGTTATTCCTGAATACAAAGTAATTGATAATAAAGATGGTACAAATAGTGTTATTAAGGTTACAGGTATCAGTGCTTCAGCTTTTGCCGGTAAAAATATAACCGGTGTTGAACTCTCTGACTATATTACCGAAATTCCTGCTAATGCATTTAAGAATTGTACGGCTCTTAAATTTGTTAATGCTGCCGGTATAAAGAAAATCGGAAGCAATGCTTTCGCAGGTTGCACAAGTATGGAAGAATTAACCATTGGTGCAAATATCACAAGTCTCGGAACCAACATTGTAAGCAACAAGACTTTGTTGACAGTTTCTGCAGCTAATAAGAGTATAGTTGAAGCAGCGGTAAATTCAGGCGCAAAAGAAGTTTATTTAAGAGTTACCGATAAGTGTACTGATCTGAATAATTCAACACTTACAATTCCAAGCTCAATGGAGACATTTACAATCAATGGCTTTGGCAAAACATATAACAATTTAAGGATTGTTTCTAATGCCAAGAAGACAATCATAAACAGAATGAATTTTGTTTGTGATGGTCAAACTCCATTGATGATTTCTTCGCCTAATGTTGAATTGCATGAAACAACAATCAAATCACCGGGCATTTGTCTTGCACTTACTGCAGATAAGACAAATTTAGCTCTTAGAGGCGAATGTGAATTAACCGCTTCTACCGGTAATTCCATGCTTTGCAAACAGATCTCATTGAGTCAAATTGATCCGGCTTTAGCTACTTCTTTGAAGGTTAATGGTAATCTTTTAATTGCTACATCCGAAAAGGATATTCTTTCAGGTAAGAACTTATTGAAAGTTACTGGAAAAATTGTCGGTATTACTGTAGATGAATTCAACAAGTATCTTAAGGGCGTATTTACAGTATCGTTTAATGCTAACGAAGGCGTTGTAAACGAATCAAGCAAGACAGTTGTTTATGGTTCAACCTACGGTTCTTTACCAACTCCGACAAGAGATTATTATACCTTCGATGGTTGGTATACTGCAAAGACCGGCGGAAACAAGATTACAGAGTCATCTGTGTTTAATTCAGCAGAAAATGTAACTTTATATGCTCATTGGACGAAAAATCCTACTTCCGATTGGGTTCTTGAATCTGCACTTCCTGAAGGTGCAAGTGTTGTAGATCAAAAATGGACATATGATCTCACATCTAAAACTTCTTCAAGTTCATCAAGTATGTCCGGTTGGACTAAGTACGATACTAAGAGAACCGGTTGGGGCGGTACTCAAGGTCCTGTATATTCAAATCCAAGCAATGGTGCAAGAAATGTTTGGAGTGAACAGTATGAGACGGGCAGAACACATCACTATGTATATTATCATTATGCAAACTCAGCTTTCACAAGTTTTAGTTATGCACAGAGCAATACATATTGTAATTATAGAGAGTATGATGTCACATCTGCTTTGACATACCACAAGGACTACAGCGGACATGCAGGATATAGATATTATCATAATGGCACAAATTATTATATTGTTTGGCTGTCCAGAGAATATGATGATGTTTCATACGGCACACGCTGGTATTATCAAGAACCGGTATATACTTATTACTACAAGAAAACTGAAGCTAAAGAATCATCAACAGAAGTAAAAGCTTCCGATTCTATCAGTAATGTTAAAAAGTATGTTAAGTATATAAACAAGTAAATCAATAACTTTGGCTGGAGCAGCGATGCTCCAGCCTTTTTTCGTTTGAAAGCTTTTTCTCTGTCAATAGTTCGCTTTTTGGTACAATTGCTATTTGTTTGTTGATATTATGCTTTCAAGATATATTTTGCCAAATGCAGAGCAAATCTTTAGAGAAGCACTTACGCAAACTCGTGCCTCATTATCGTCTACGG